>RCUT01001524.1_pt1 | contig 10981 bp, 8 predicted proteins | sample 2166171 | NCBI WGS metagenome assembly RCUT01 (sample SAMN09932757, study PRJNA488358) | compost metagenome | isolation source: compost soil in 4-hydroxybenzoic | place: Germany: Experimental Botanical Garden
CCGCAGGTGATTGAAGAGAAATGCGCCGCCCGTTACTGCCACGGCAAAACTGGCACCGAGAACGACAATCGTGGTGGTTTTCATTGCTTGTTCTCCGGAACGTAGTGCACAGGTTTGTGGGCAATTTCACGCCGCATTCGCGCGATATCCTGCTCTGTTATGACGCTGCCATGATTGCCCCAGCCATTGCGGACGAAATTGAGGATTTCAGCCACCTGCCAGTTTGGAAGACTGGCGAAACCGGGCATCGTGAAAGCCATTTTATCCGCAGCGGTCTCGGGCGTTTTGCCGCCGGTCAGTGTGACCTGAATGAGCGAGCTTGGATCATCGGCGAAGACGATGGAGTTGTCTGCAAGTGCGGGGTAAATGCGCGGAGCGCCTTTGCCGTCCATACGGTGGCAGACAGAACATTGCTCGACATAGGACATGGCGCCCGGCGCGCTGAAATCACCGGCTTTGAGCGCGGCTGTTGTGACATCTTCCTTTGGCTTCCACTGTCTCTCGCGACCTTCGCTTGGTGGCAGTGATTTCAGATAGCGCGCAATCGAGCGTAAATCTTCTTCCTCAAGATGCTGGGTTGAGTGTTGAACAACATCAGCCATAGAGCCAAATGCAGCCGTCCGATCTGTGCGCCCGGTTTTGAGGAAGGTAACAATCTCGTCTTCGGCCCAGGTCGAAAGGCCTGTATCCTGATCGCGTAAGTTCTTCGCATACCAGCCTTCAAGCACTGACCCGGAAAGGAAGCTGCCTTTCGGATCGTTCTTTACGGCTTTTTCTTCATAGGCCAATCCACGCGGCGTATGACATGCGCCGCAGTGACCTAGCCCTTCTACAAGATAGGCGCCTCGCGCAATGACCGGGTCGGTATCGGCTGCGATTTCGAATGAGCGGGAATTTCCGAAAAGCAGCTGCCAATATGCGAGTGGCCAGCGCATATTCGTCGGCCAAGGCAACGTGCTTGGCTGATTTTCCTGCTTTACGGCGTCGACTTTCGACATGAAGAAAGCGTAAAGCGCTTTGATATCGTCATCACTGACCACCGTATAAGAAACGAAAGGCATAGCCGGATAAAGGTGAACATTATCCTTGCGCACACCCTGTCGCACGGCGCGTTCAAAGTCGCTGTAACTATAATTGCCGATACCCGTTTCTGTGTCGGGCGTAATGTTGGTTGAATAAATCGTGCCAAGCGGCGTTTGCATCCCCAAGCCGCCCGCAAAAGCTTTGCCACCGGGGGCCGTATGACAGGCCGCACAGTCGCCTGCATGGGCTACATATTCACCTTTGGCGATTAGCTTTTTGTCGCTGACATCAACGGTGTTTTCCTGCACGGGTGTCAGCCAATATGGTGTCGAAAGCGCAAAAAGCCATGCTGCCGCCAACGCGCCCGCGCCCGCAACCCCCGCTTTCCAGATCAGTTTCATGTGCCTTAGCCCCCAAAGAAATAGGAATAGCCAAGGCTATGCTGAAATTGTGCATCAGCAGCATTGATTGGAATCAAATGCTATAAATTATGACGTTAATAGATGTTTATTTCGACATATGTTGAAACTTGAAATGGTAGCGTGCTAATAATTCAATCAGGGTGGAACAGTTTTTCACTGAGAATGAGTTGATCCACTTTTACTGATGCCCGGCAAGCCAGAGCGCTTCTGATGATTCAGCTTGATCGAGAAGTGCTCTAATCTCTTGGCAGCTGCCTCGAATTCCACTGCACTTCAGGGATAGCCTTGCCAATAGAATAGCTGAAATCAGTTATCTTCATTGCTTTGGTATCGACCTGACATTTGAAATCGATCGAATACCACTTCGCCCGACTGCGAAAAGCTCCGTCGCGGATCGTGAAGCTGGTTTCTGAAACAACACCAGCGCTGGGAGCCAGCATGTCTGGAAAAGTGCCGGGTCTTTGGTGGCGAACCTGTTCCAGCGCCTCGATCCCGCAAATCTGAACGATCCGATCTCGTGGAGGGAGTTTGCCAATCGCTTGTTTCACGCGAGGATCTGAGAGCGTATCCTTTGAATAGATTTGCCGCGCCGAAGTGAGTTTTGGCTTCACTTCCATGGGCTGGTCAGGTGTTACGGTTGGGTTTTGCGGCGCTGGAGCAGTCGCTTTTGTTGCGGCGGGCAGACCCTCGGCGTCAGTGCGCAACTCAGTGACAGACTGCGCGCTATTATCAGATTTCTGCAGAGCTTCGTTCTCTTCTTTCGAAGCGGGGGGGTGATTTTCAGATACTGTTTGTTGTGGTTCGGACTTGTTCATTGTCGGTTGAGCGTTGTTCGCGGGGACGGCCTGGTCTTTTTCTGCCGAAGCAGATTCGAAAGCCTGAGGCGACAGCTTGGTATCCGTATTCGATTTGCCATCTGATGGTGGCGCGTTTGGTTTCGGAGGAACCAGTTCCACATTGACGCTTTGATCCTGAGCCGGAGGCGACAATTCAGGGACATGATAAAGCAGCAACAATGCCAAAGTCAGATGAAGAACGACGGATGCCGGGAACCCCCAGCCTGCTTCTTCCAGTATTTTTTTGGCCAAGTGCTGCATTTGTTAAACGGGTTAGTCTCCACGCGTCAACACTAAGGGTTAGCGCCACAGGCAACAAGGGGGGAGAGATGTTACCTCACAGCAGACCTCATGATTGACGAAGTTTTGATGTGTTCCGGATACGCTGGGTTGCTGCATGTGGCGATATGCTATGTGTCAGAACGAAGGGGCAAAAGACGCCTGTTTGCGGGCAACAAGGGTGAATGATTGCTGTGGTATATTGCGTTTTCGTATAGACAGTGAGCAATACCCGCTCCAATCTGCAACACTTAAAAAACAATATTTTTAGTCAAGAGAATATCACTTTCTTATTTTGATTATATTGCGTAGTTGCCTACGCCAGAAGCGGTCAGATGAGCCGCTGTGCACAGTCCGACGATAGACAATACCTGATCATATGCAGGTGTCTCGCCTAACGCGTACAAATGCCCGGCGATGCGCGACCTTTGGTCAGTGAGTATTTAAAATGAGCCACGGTATTGATGGTGCTGGATTGGATAAAATTCCATCCGCAAATGATAAAAATGATGTCAACGCAAGCGAACTGAATGTGGGCATGCAGCCACATGCTTCAAGCGCTTCTGCGCTGCATCAGCAGGTTTTGCTCGGTGCGGATTTTGCACAGGCTGGCGAGCCCGGCGAGCGGCTTGATATCTTTTTTGAAAGGCTCGCCGAGAAGTTTGCAGGATCTGTGGCCGTCGTCTCCGATGGACTGTCCTGGACTTACAAGGAACTTGATGAGCGCGCCAATCAGTTCGCGCGATTGTTGATCGAGCATGGCGTGAAGCCCGGTGATCGCATCGGCCTGTTGCTTGACCGCTCTGCCGAGACTTACATCACCCTTCTGGCGGTCATGAAGGCGGGTGCTGCATATGTGCCGCTCGCCACCGCCTTCCCAGAAGACCGTATGGCACTGATCATTGACGATGCCGGAGTCAAGCTTGTGATTTCCCTTCGTGCCTATTCGGCACGCGTGGAACAAATGCCGGTTCCCCATATATTGATCGATGCCTGTTCGGCGGAAATTTCTCAGCATTCCAATGCTCGACTGGATCTCGCTGCTAGAGCCACCAACCCCGACGAGATTTGCTACATTCTTTATACGTCGGGTACGACCGGACGACCAAAAGGCGTCGCCATTCGCCATCAAAGCTTCTGCAATTTTCTGCGTGTGGCAGCTGTTTCTTATGGGTACAAACCCAGAGACCGTGTTTATCACGGCATGACGATTGCTTTCGATTTCTCAGCAGAGGAATATTGGGTTCCCTTCGTGGCAGGCGCTACCGTCATCCCCGCGCCTGGTCCCTTGACGCTGGTTGGTGAAGAACTGGCTGATTTTCTACGCACAAACGACATCAATTGCATGGCGTGCAGCCCGACATTGCTATCGTCTATCGAAAGTGACGTCCCCAAGTTGCGTCTCCTCATGGTTGGCGGCGAGGCGTGTCCACTCAATCTGGTGACCCGCTGGACAAAGCCCGGGCGCCTACTTTTGAATACTTACGGTCCCACTGAAGCAACCGTTACTGCCACTATGGGTGTGCTCACACCCGATAAACCGGTAACAATCGGCGCTCCGTTGCCGACTTATTCGATTGTCATTATCGATCCGACTGAAGCAAAGCTGACGGACCCTGATGAACTCGGTGAAATCGGTATTGCCGGCATTGGTCTTGCAGTGGGTTATCTCAACAGGCAGGACCTTACGGATCAGAAGTTCATTCCAGACTTCATAGGTCTGCCAAATAATCCTTCAAAACGGATTTATCGTACGGGCGATCTCGGACGTATCAACGCACAAGGCGAAATCGAATATCGTGGTCGTATCGATACGCAGGTGAAAATACGTGGCTATCGTATTGAGCTTGGCGAAATCGAAGCGGTTCTTCTCGACAATCCTTCGGTGGCACAGGCAGCTGTGACAACGTGGGAGATCGAGCCGGGCCGGGTGGAACTCGTTGCCTATTATGCGCCTAAATCTGGAATGCCGCCCATCCAGCGTGCCGACATTGCACGCGAACTCAAACGCCGCCTTCCGTCTTACATGGTCCCGACCTATCTGGAAGAGCTTGACGCAATTCCGATGACAGTTTCCAACAAAGCCGATCTGCGCCAGTTACCGAAGCCAACCAATGTGCGTCTTTCGGCAGAACGCGTCATTATTCCGCCAGCCAATGACGACCAGCGTTTCATGGCTGAAGCCTTGGCGGAAGTGCTTAACCTTGATGAGGTCTCTGTCGAGGATAACTTCTTTGATGACCTTGGTGCCAATTCCTTGCTGATGGCACGCTTCTGTGCGCGTCTGCGCACCGTGCAAGGCTGGGAAATGGCGTCAATGCGGGACATTTATCTGCATCCGTCAATCACCGGTCTTGCGAAGCATCTTCATTTGCCACAGCAATCGGTTGCATCTGTCACTGAACGAAGCCTCACCCATAAGGCATCCAATTTTGCATATTGGACGTGCGGCGCAGCCCAGCTCGCATTTTATGCAATCTACAGCTATGTCGGTTTGCTGTTTTTCGACAAGGGCCTCGACTGGGTCTATGTCAAACTTGATGAGCCTTTGCAGCTTTATTTCCGCTGCGTGGTTTTGGCTGGTGCCAGCTTTTTCGGGATGACGGGCTTTGCGATCCTTGCAAAATGGCTGCTTATTGGTCGCTGGAAAGAAGAACGTTTCCCGATCTGGGGCTTGCGATATTATCGCTTCTGGGTGGTCAAAACATTGATCCGGACGGCGCCTGTTGTGCTTTTCCGCGGCAACCCGCTTTATAGTCTCTATTTGCGACTGCTTGGAGCGAAGCTTGGTCGCAACACCGCCATCGAATGTCGGGCAATACCGGTTTGCACTGATCTGATTTCGATTGGTGAAAATTCGATTTTGCGTCGCGAATCCAATATTCTGGGATACCGGGCCGAAAGCGGCTACATTCACACCGGGTCGATTACCATCGGAGATGATGCTTTCGTTGGTGTAGGGTCCACGTTGGACATTGACACCAGGATTGGCAGTGGATCCCAGCTTGGCCACGCTTCTTCGCTTCAACGCGGGCAGGCCATTCCTGATGGCGAACACTGGCATGGATCACCTGCGACGCAGACCGATGCCGACTACTGCAAAGTTCGCAATATCACGTTGTCCAAGACCCGACGCGTGACGTTTGAAATGGTGCAGCTTATCGGGCTGTTTACGCTCGTCACGCCATTTCCACTGTTGTTCCATAGCTACTGGCAGAACGTGAGCGACGACTATCAGGAAACGATCGGTATTGTCGCCATCGGTACAACGGTAACGCTTTTTGGTGCGATTGTTGTGTCGTTACTGGCTGCTGTATTTGTGCCGCGTATTGTCAGCCTGTTTTTAAAGCCAAACCGAACCTACACACTTTACGGCTTTCATTACTGGCTTCAATCTATGGTGGAACTGAGCAGCAACTCGCGCCTGCTTAACCTGTTGTTCGGGGATAGCTCTGCGATCGTGCATTACATCCGGGCGATTGGCTGGAAGCTCAACAAGGTCGTCCAGACCGGTTCAAACTTCGGCACAAACCAACAACAGGAAAATCCGCTTCTGTGTGAAATCGGCACGCAGACAATGGTGTCGGACGGATTGTTCATGATCAACATGCACAAATCGGCTGCGACGTTCCGACTGGAACATACCAAAATCGGTGAGCGGAACTATTTTGGCAACAACATTTTCTATCCGCCAGACGGCCGGACGGGCGATAACTGCCTGCTCGGCACCAAGGTAATGGTCCCTATTGATGGGCCGGTGCGTGAGAATGTCGGTCTGCTGGGATCACCATCCTTTGAAATTCCGCGCATTGTAAATCGCGATAAGGAACTGATTGCGAATATTGAGGAAGAGGATCGCCTGCGCCGGTTGCGGCGTAAAAACTTCCATAACCTGTGCACGGGATTGATGTTCCTCGCGGCACAATGGCTGATGCTGTTTGCAACAATCGCAATATGGGATCGCGCACTCAATTATTATGATGCATGGGCACATAAAGCATTGTTTGTCGCGGTTGTGCTGACATCAGCTATCGCTATACCGTTCTATATCCTCATTGAACGGCTTTCTTTGGGTTTCAAGGGATTGAAGCCGCGGATGACGACGATTTACGATGCAGCTTTCTGGCGTCATGAGCGGCACTGGAAACTATCGGATTCACCCATTACACAGCTATTTGCGGGTACACCATTCCGTCCGCTGATCCTTCGTATGCTGGGCGTGAAAGTCGGTAAACGTGTTTATGACGGAGGCGCAAACCTCACAGAGCGTTCCCTTGTAGAGATTGGCGATGATGCCACCCTCAACGAAGGGTCGGTTATTCAGCCGCATTCGCTGGAAGAGGGGGCTTTCAAGTCCGACTTCATTCGCATCGGCAGCGGTTGTACGTTGGGCCCTGCAGCGTTCGTTCATTATGGTGTGGTGATGGGCGAAGGTTCGATTGTTGATGTGGATTCGTTCGTAATGAAGGGCGAAGTACTCGAGCCATATTCTGTCTGGCGCGGGAATCCGGCAAAGCTCAATCGTTTTGTGGTTCCGGTTGATGAAAATGGCATCGTACTTTTAGACGTTATTCATGCAGGGAAACTTCATCGCAGCGGAACTGTGGCATTGGACGCAAAGAAAGGCTTTGTGTGAGGAAGCTTCCTCTTGAAACGATCAAGGTCGAACTTCTGCCTGTGACCGGAGGAATTCGGTCGCAGGTGGAGGCACTGGAACTCGCCTCCGGTCAAACGCATCTCGTCGCAAGTAACACGGATTCCCTGCTTGAAGCCGATGAGGATGCGAATGCCAGGCCACGAGCGATTTTTGTCGCTGGAACACTTGTCGGCTTTCTTATGTATGATGCCACCAGTGAAGCGGGAATGGCCCAGCTTTACCGCTTCATGATCGACAAATCTTTTCAAGGACTGGGTTATGGTAAGGCGGCGTTGCAGGCAGTGCTTGCGGAGATCAGAATGCTTAATCAGGTCCGCCAGATTTCTATCTGTTATGAACCGGAAAACTCAGCCGCCCAACAACTTTATGCAAAAGCAGGCTTTGTGGAAGATGGACTTGATGAAGACGGTGAGATGATCGCGTATCTTACTCTCGAAGGGTAATCTGACCTATGTCGTGCTCTGCTGTCGATGGCTGGAATTTAGCCCATGAGGATCAAGCATTAACGGAAGCTTTGGCGGCTGTCGCACCACGCGGAATTTGGGTCGGCTGTCGCGCTATTCAACGCGGAGACGAGGCCCTTCTTCTTGCGGAAGAAAGACAATCAATTCAGAGCAGCTATCTCAAGCGGCTCAAAGCCAGCGGCGCGGTTCGCTATATTGCGCGCGGGTTGCTTGGGGAACGGGGCATAGATGAATTTCCGGTTTTGCGCGCGCCAACTGGAGAGCCCATTTGGCCCGAAGCTATCGTCGGCTCGCTCGCCCATGATGATGATGTTGCTGTTGCTGCCATAGGCAACGCGGTGGATTTCCAGGGGTTGGGCATTGATGTCGAACCTGCAATCCCTCTTCCTGTAGATATTCAATCTCTTGTAAGGATTCCTACGGACAAGATAGGAAATGAACATACCTCAGGCATTTCTGATCGCGTCCTGTTTTGTGCGAAGGAGGCCGTTTATAAAGCAGTCTATCCGCTTGATCGGGTGATTTTGAACTACGACGATATCAGTGTTGATTTGACAAAACGACACGCAACAACAACGACGGGCAGACGGGCGAAACTCGTCTTCTGCACGTCCTCCAGAATTATCGTCCTGGCGTTTATTCCAGAAGCCCAACGCGCGTCCTGAAAAGTGCAAAATGATTTTTTAGGATGGAGACATGCGTCTCAACAAATAGATAGAGCATTTCCAGCGGTTCATCGAAGACAGGAAATGCGTCATTTATTTAAAAGTTAGATTGCCGCGCACAAGCATGATTGCTCTAAATGCGATATCCTGGACGGCATATCGTGTCCGGGGGTGCGGACGAAAACTTGGACTATCAAGGGGTAGTTCATGTATTCCTACAAAGACCGGATGCGAGCAGAAAACGGATGGTCAGCCTCCAAGAGTATGGCGATGATGCATATGTAGGAAGTCGGCTGCTCAGTTTAACTGGGGTTAGTTCCGGCCAGGGGGAATGACAAGCGTTGCGAACAGTTGAATGTGGTCCAGTTGAGTCTGTTGGAAGAAACAATGGATGAGAATCTTGCCGCCCTCGAGGAGGAACTGGAGGCATTCCGGGACGCACCGGCACCTCAACCATCGAGACCACGTCTATGGTTGCCTGCCAAATTGCCATGTGTCGACATTCATCATGAACCGGCCTTATGCCTATCTCAAGGACGCGCTGACCCTCTTGCCAACACTGCCCAATCGCGCGATCACTGGATATCGACCGACTAATCTGAAGCGTCAAGGATGTGTTCGGCGGGCGCTTGCGGTCCGCTGGCTTCACTATTTCTCTTTCTTCCCTTGATCGTAGTGCCATTTGATCGCGAGGAACATGCCTGTGCCCAATACGAGAACCTTGAACGTAACGAAGACTATAATGAACCAGTCCATCTTTTGAATATTTCCAGGCTGCTATCTATCGTGAGAGGTAATACCTCAAAACTGCAGATTTAACAGCTTCAAATTTTGTTGAACCCATCGTCTAACCGCCCTTGAGACGGTTTTTCATGCCGAAAGGAAGGCCTTGGAAAAAAGAGACGCCACAATTTGCGAGGGATAAGTCGAACGCATCCTGCAGAACGATCCGGCAAAAGTTGAGCGTCCTGTTGAGGTGCCGCTGACTAACAATCAGTTTGTAGCGCTGGTGTGCGTTGCTATCGCTGCTGTGATTGTCGGGCTTGCCGTATGGGGCATCTGGCGCAAAATCAAATCATGATTTGGGCCTATTCCCCCACTGGTTGAAGAAGTCCGCAGCTGCCGCTTTGGCGGCAGTTTTGTGTCTGACTTTGGGATATGTGGCGGGGCGGCTAAGCGACGGCATGAAAAAAATGCGAGACCAAATTGGCGAAGGTCTGAAGGAAACGAATAAGCGACTTAATCAGGTTCTTGCTGTGCTGGCGCAGGATAAAAAAAGTGTAATTCTTAAAAGTGTTATTGGCAAATCCATGTTGCATTGATTTTCTTGAAGAAATTTTTGGCTGGGGAACCTGGATTCGAACCAAGACTAACGGAGTCAGAGTCCGTCGTTCTACCATTAAACTATTCCCCAGCAGGGTTCGCGTATCAGTTATATTTGGCTGAAGCGCGATTGCGACAGAAGCGTGAAGCTTTGTTTGTCGACGGCCTCCATCTAGCGAACTCAAACGATGAGTGCAAGCCCTTCTTTTAAAAAATCTTGGCAAATTCAGTTATTTCGCAGTTACTCACAAAAAGACCGGCATTTGGGTGAGGTGGCGAAGGGGTTATGCATAAAAAAAGCCCGGCAGCAGAGATGCGGCCGGGCAAAGAGACAGGCTGGCCGAGAGGGGACCCGGCCTGTGAAGGTGGCGCCTGCCAGATGTTCGATCAGCAGATGTGGCGCGTGGCCTCAACGCGCGAACGCGCATCTGCAAGGGCAGCCAAAATGCGGGTTGGATCGTCCGCACCGCGCTGGTGAACTGCCGTATAAATGTCTCCACTCTGCAGCCCGATATCCTTCAGAAGGTAATTGTCGAGCTCATTGAGGTGCATCACGTGGCGCCGGTTTCGGAAAAGCGTCCAGCGACGCAGAACCGACGTAAACACGGCTTGAACCATTTGCTTGAGCACGGAGGTCGTTGCGCTCGTTACTGGTAAGGGTGTTGTTGTGGTCTTGCTTATCGCTGTCATTGCCGCTCTCCTTCAAGCGCGCTTGGTCAAAAATGCTTCTATCGTCAGGTCATTCGCTTTCGCGTCTCCGTTCTCTGCGATGTCGCCTTTATCCAATAATTGAATTGATTGTTCTAACGAATGTTTTTAATGTGATAGTTCAATAATTATGATGGATTGTTCTGATGAGCGCGCCCTTGGATCTTGACCAGTTGCAGACCTTCATCGCCATTGCCGATACGGGTAGTTTTACCAAGGCGGCGGACGCTGTTTTCAAGACACAATCGGCAGTTTCCATGCAGATGCGCAGGCTTGAAGAGCGGATCGGCAAAGCGTTGTTTGAACGTGATGGCCGCATGAATCGTCTGACCGAAGATGGTGAGAGATTGCTTCTTTATGCACGACGTATGCTGCTGCTGAACGGCGAAACCATAGCTGCTTTTGATGACACGCAACTCGAAGGCCATGTGCGTATCGGTACGCCAGATGATTATGCGGATCGGTTTTTGCCAGAAATCATGGCGCGGTTTGCGCGTTCCAATCCGCGCGTCGAGCTGTCGGTGGTTTGTGAGCCGACAGTTAATCTTGATGAAATGATCCGCCGTGGGACGCTTGATATTGCCCTTGTGACACAATGTGATGA
>RCUT01001525.1_pt1 | contig 10973 bp, 10 predicted proteins | sample 2166171 | NCBI WGS metagenome assembly RCUT01 (sample SAMN09932757, study PRJNA488358) | compost metagenome | isolation source: compost soil in 4-hydroxybenzoic | place: Germany: Experimental Botanical Garden
AGGGTCTCGCACGCCACGCGCGCCTCGGGGTCCTTGGACAGGAACAGGTCGACGATGGAGTCGGAGATCTGATCCGCGACCTTGTCGGGGTGGCCTTCCGAAACGCTCTCGGAGGTGAAGAGGAAGGACGAACGGGCCAAGGCAGGCTCCTGCAAGACGGTGAGGCCGACAGACATATAAAGATATGCTTATACGTTCAAGTGATGACCGAAAAGTGGAGCGGAATCCTGTCGCGCACGCCGCAGGCCGGACCGACGACCAGGGCCGGGCTTTCCTGCATTATCAATGTCTGGAAGGAAGTGGTGCCGCTTAGGTGACTCGAACACCTGACCCCCTCATTACGAAATTCACTCTAGCGCGGCGGTGAAATCCAGTGCCAGCATGGCTTCCTGATAGTCTTGGGCGGGGCCGTTTACGGCTTTCCCAGCCACCTCCCAAAGTGGACCGAGTGCGCCCCAAGGGCGTTTCCTAGTTAGCGCGCGTTAGCTTGGAAAAGTCGAAAATTTCGACCCCGGCCAGACCTACAGCGCTCCCTAAATGAGCGTCACGCGTGGGGATTTTCCGCCGACCACGTCAAAGCGTTGAACGATGATGTTTAGGGTGTCTAGGGCGTGTTCAAGGTCCGCTGCGAGTTGGCCTGGGGGAAGAGCAAGGACGCGCTTGATACTCCCCCCATCGGCGGGGCCGTGGGTCATCAACTGCCCGATCGCTGTGTAGATCGATTGCCGATCCACGCTGGTTTTAACCTCGTACACTTCCGTTCGCGCCGCTCCGCATCTCACGTACAGGTCGATCAGACGACTGTTCAGGACGCGCTCGTCATCGGCGCAGGTTGCCTGCCGTTTGTCTCGGAGGGCGCGTACGACATCGCCGTGATACGTGACATAATCGATTGTCGATGAGCGCGTGCCTCGACGCCTTCCTGTGGGTTCGTCCTTGAAGTCGTCCCACTCGTCGACATCGGCCAAAGCGGCGGCGGTATCGAATTCTCCGCTGCGCACAGCGGCTTTGAATTCGCTCACCTGCTGAACGAAGCTCCAGATTCTGGATGGCAAGTCGGCTGTGTCCACGCGTCCGATGATGATGCCCTCGCGCACACGACCATCAGAGCGGAGAGCTTCTTCCAGCGTGATCTTGGACCGGGCCAGGAAGGCCTCTTTGCCCACACCCGCCTTGCCCCCGCCGATGCCGCCATCATGCATGAGATAGACGTGCCCAGTTTCGTGATCCCTCGCAAAGAACCCCGCGATCTGTCCTGACGCCTCTTCAGTCGGGATGTTGATCTCAACGGTGATCTGCTGAGAGCGATTTTCGGTGTTGTAAACGCCGAAGGCGTTCCAGCGTCTCGGTATGCTTGCATCGGGCAGATTGGCGAATGCCGCCCAGAGCTGCCCAGCGCCATTGCTGAACAGCTCGGCATTCTGGTTTCCCCCTGGATAGCCGATGTTGCGCTGCCCTTGGCTTTGGAGAGCGCCCTTAACCTGCGCCTCCAACCCGCGCTGCAAAGAGCCGCGCTCTGTTTTGCCTTCAACGACAGTCAATCGCATCGATTTACCCCTCACTCAGCCAACTGCGACAGCGCGGCATCTGGAGCCGCAGCGGCGTCGTTCGGCTTCCGCCGCCAGTGGTCTGCCAACACCCAACCGCCTGAAAGCAGCAGATGCCAATCATTCCACCCATTGCGGCTGGTGTTCGTCACCGCCCGCGACGCGGCAGAGAAAGATGTGTGCTGGCCAGCCATTCCGTCGATGGTCAGAGCGCCGTTCTCGATCACGCCCGTGTACTGCTTGCCGGCATACGTGAAGCGGCAGGCCGTGCCATTCACGGGCAGGCCGGACCGATAGGCGGAAACATCTGCCCAAGCGGGCGACACGATGCTGAGACCATCCTCACGATCAGGGGCGAGCCATATCTCTCGGGCTTGTTTGAAAAGGTCGGAGCCTCTCGCCGCGATGCTGTCCTCATTCCAGACGTCGTACGCGGCCAGCTCGCGATTGAGTGCCAAACTGGAATGAGACCGCACCGCCGGCATCTTCACCGCGAAGGGACCGTTCGACACGGTCGAATTCAGCGCGCTGGTGAGTAGCGTGAGGTTACCCAGTTTGTTCACAGCGCTCTGTCTGGCCACCTCGCGGGCGAGCCGTTCCGGATCGAATTGGTCCAGGTGTTCGATCCCGATGAGAGGCCAAGATGTCTGCCACGCTTGCGGCATAATGTGCTCGATCGTCAGCGTTGACTTGATATCGATATCCTCGTTTCGAGCGGACCTCTTTCTTAGCTCCAGCGCTTCAAGAATGTAGCGGAGCCTTGGCTGGCGCGGTCCTTTATACTGGTCGCGGCCTAGCCAACCTTGTTGCCACTCGGTGTCGTCTGGCCAGCGATCCGTTTCGGACTGCCGTCCTGACAGGTAGGTTACGAGAGCGTCAACCTGATTGCCGTCTGTCAGACGAAGCCGGTCGATGATCCCCACGAACAAACGATTGTAGTTTTTGGTCGTCAGCCCACAGATATCCCGCCGGAGAATGTAGCTCTCCAGAACGGCAAGTCCCCGGGAAAGCTCAGCCGGGCTCTCGGCGTTTGCACACAAATAGACGACCAAGGGCATCGCCGTTGAAACGTCGAAGGCGTGGGCGAAGCGTCCGAAGTCGCCAAGGGGATCGCCCTTGACCTGCTCAAAAAGCCGCCGCTCGATTTCAGCGGTGGTCGAGATTGATTGTAGTTCTTCGGCGACCGAGCCGAAAGGCGATTTCTGGATGATCCATCGCCGGTAGCTCTCGAAAAGATTTTCGACGGATACCAAGTCGCCGACATGCATTGAGAGGTGGTCGGTGAGCATCCAGTCAAGGCGCGCCCTCGACTGCCTCCCGCGTGAGTCCACTTGGCTCCAGAATGCTCGATCAAGTGGAAGCCAGTGCTTTTCGTAGAGCTTGTCTACAACGAGCGACGCGTCTGATTGGCCAAGTCCCTTGGCTCGTTGGAAGATGTAGTTCCGGAGCAGGTCGCCGGGGGTGAGATCCACGCCGCGACTGTTCAGGGTTTCGAAGATTGTTTGCGGGTCATCGCCTCCCTCCAGTTCGATGGACACGATAGCGAGGCCCTCTTTTAGGGCCTCGAAAAGCAGCTCTAGGCAATGCTCATCAAACTCGGCTGCCAATCCCACATGAGTTTCAATCCGATCTTTAAAGTAGGCGTGCGCGGACGCGGCCCTCCGAACGAAACCATCCTCGTCAACCGGCTTTGGGGTGACAACATCCAAATCGGTTGCGGGATCGACAATGTGCAAGAAGGCGCGGCGATCCGTGAGCGACGGCCAGAGTTTGAAGCGCTCCGCCGCCGGGTTGTCCATCACCCCGTCGTTGAGCAGGTATTTTTGGATTTCTTCCGCGTAGGACGAGCCGTGCGCCGCCGCGACGTCGCGCAGGGCAGATAGCAAGAGCTGAAAGGTCGTCAGTCGTTGCTGCCCGTCAATCACCTCGTACGCTTGGACCTGCTTTCCGAAGGTCTTAATCTGGGCGATCACGATGGCACCCATGAAGTGGGGTGTAAGGGACGAGCGATCGCTATTGAGCCGGTCAACCGCTCGCTCGATATCCTCCCAAAGGAGCTTGAGCTGAGGATCAGGTTTCCAAGCGTATTGCCGCTGATAAAGCGGGACCAAGTATCGCTTCTTCCCGTCGAACAAGTTGATGATCGATCGCGTAAATGGCTGCACGCTGGCCCTCCCAAGTCCACCCTTTGTATGCACGCTCTAGCCCTGTATCGGCAATACAGGCGCATTGGCGGGGTCATCTGTTCAAGCCGACGAACCACTCCCAGCCGGACTGTTCGGCCTGGTCCCAGCAGATCGGATAGCTGACGGCGTCATGGATGACCTCAGCCGGATCGCCGGGCTGGACGACGACGATCTGAAGTATCTCGCCGAGGGGACGCCTACGGTCGGTATCCACCTGCCAGACCCTAAGGCCGATGGGGGCGCGGAGATCGGGGTCGAGGCTAGGGTCTGTGAGCGCGGCCGTTACGGCGTCGCGGTCGGTGAGCGAAAGCATGGTTTGGATAACCTTTCCGGGCATAGAAAAACCCCCGCAGCGCGTGGCCACGGGGGTCGGTGATGTTGAGATTTGAAGCGCCCTCAGGTGGGCGTAGTGAACGGGTCCTATGGGCTTGATTTATCTCAGTTTGGCTTCTGGTGATGTCCGGCGAAGCCAGCGGCAGGCGCGGGTCGAATGCACCTATTCCCTGGGTTGATCGCCAGAATGTCAGGTCGGGTATGAACTGATTGGTGCAGGCGTTGAGAAGCAGCCAGTTCCCGGCAACGGCCGCCGCAGGATCCTTCATGGCGTCGGGATCCGTCTGCATGGCTGTGCTTGTTGGTGGCTGACCGGCTTGGTGCTGAGAGCCGCCTTTATGTCTCCATCAGCATTTCTGACGACAGTGAAGGCGGTGAACCCAACATATCCGCCGAACCTGTTTCTGCCGTTCACGTCGCCACAGAGGATATCTCGGCCATCTACGTTGGCGATACGAAGATTGGCGAACTGTGCCGATGCGGGGTCAATCAGTTCGCTGGTCAGCTTTGTTTGAGCCTCGGTGACAAACGCCGATTGCCGTATCTGCTCCTTTTCTTCGGGTGATGGACCGCACCCGACCATGCCGATGCCAAGTGCAAGAAGGAGCAAGAGGGTTGTCTTATGGTTGTTCATCTGTCCCTCCCTTTAGTGTTTAAGTGTACGGCCACGTGTTATGAACAGGACGCCGCCGCCAGCGCCCAGAGCCAAGCTGCCCCATAGAAGAATAGAGCCATACCGGCGGACCCTCGCTTGGTTGTCAGGGTAGCTCAGGGCGTCACGCATCTGTTGTTCAAAGGCCTTCCGGTTGCCAGACAGAGATGGCCCTTCGACGCTGGCGTTGAAGCGTTGCACCGGGATGTAGGCCTGTAGAAATAGGCCGCCGACAACGACGTAGAAGGCTGCAATGGCGGCAATCACCATGCGCTTGGTGTTGGTATTCATCTGGTGTGTTCTCGTTGTCATGGGTGAGATGCGCCAGGATTTGCACATCATATAAGATGCCGAGATCTGCGCTCGGCGTTACATCAGGCGTGATCTTGATTGGCTCGCACTTGGCAGAGCAGTAGCGACGTTCCCTCAAATCGCAAATAACCTGATCTGGGATATCCCGATTTAGGTTTTAGCGGAAGTGCCTCACCTCGGAGGGGCGCTATTTGCCGTCATCGATCTTCACGCAGCGGCATCAGGAATTCATCGCTTTCATCGCGTCAGTGCGGAAGGCTGCCGACGTTACCCAGGCCGAGCTCGCGGAACGTCTGGGGAAGCCGCAGAGCTTTGTGTCGAAGGTGGAGCGCGGCGAGCGCCGTTTGGACGTGATCGAGTTTTGTCAGGTCGCCGAGGCTCTGGGGAAAGATCCGGCCAAGCTGCTAATGGAATTTGGTGATGCAGGCCGGGGATAAGCGTCATTTGAAAGACCCGCGAGATGCGGCTCTCCTGATCACGGCCTGCAGGGCCCGATTTCAGCCTAGTTCTTTTGAAACTGAGTGTTTTCAAACGGTCGAGGGATTTTCAGGGCGGAGCGTCCCATCCGCACAAAGCTCGTCCGTCAGACTGGGTGCAGCATGGTTTCGCCCCCATCGAAGACGGCGTTGTCGGTGCGATTCGAGCGTGCTAGAATCGTCACTACGAGAATATCGGCAGGTTTTTCAGAGTAGCTGCGACATCTTTTTATGAATCAGCGATCTGGAAATGCTTATTACGGAAGCGTTGGACTAACAAATGGGAGGCAACGCTCTCTTGGCTGACTGCATCCGCGCCATAGGTTTCTGGTTATGACATTATGCCATACGACATGACGCCGGAGATCGTGAGCTCAGTGAAGAGCTCAGGCAATGGAAACCTTAATAATGCTTTCAACTTAAAGAAGGACGAGTTCTACACGCGGTACGAAGACGTCGAGAAAGAGGTGCTGCGCTACCGAAGCTATCTAGAAGGCAAGACCGTATTTTGTAACTGCGATGACCCCTTTGAATCGGCCTTCTTCCGATTCTTCGTAGCGAACTTCGCAAAGCTGAAGCTAGAAAAGCTAGTTTCGTCCTGCCGCGCTGAGCCGTCGTTCTTGGCGAGCGGAGGAAACGCGCGGGCCTTTAAAGCGGTTGTCACCGTAGTTCCCTGCGGCTCCCCCGTGAGGCCTAACAGCCCCTCCGACATAGAGGCTCTGCTCGCCATGCCGGGCAACTCTCTGTCACCCCTCACGGGGGACGGGGATTTCCGGTCAGCCGAATGTGAGGCCTTGCTCAGCGAGGCCGACGTAGTCGCCACCAATCCGCCGTTCAGCCTCTTTCGCGATTACCTCCACCAGTTGGATAAACACGGCAAGAAGTTCATCGTTTTGGGCAACATGAACGCCGTCACTACTCGAGAAATTTTTCCCCTCTTTCGCGATAACCGCGTCTGGTACGGCGAATCGATACGCTCGGGAGACCGCAGCTTTCACGTGCCTGACAGTTACCCACTGAACGCCGCTGGCTGCGGTATTGACGAGGATGGGCGACGCTTCATCCGAGTCAAAGGCGTGCGCTGGTTCACCAACATCGATGCGAGAAAGCGAACGGAGCGACTGGAATTAACCCGCTTCTATCGTCCTGAGGAATACCCGACCTATGAGAACTACGACGCAATAGATGTCGCGCGAACTAAGGATATTCCGGTCGATTATGATGGTTTGATGGGCGTGCCTATTACTTTCTTAGACAAGTACAATTCCGATCAGTTCGATATAGTTATGCTCGCGAACGGCAATGCGCGCTCGAGCGTGCCGGCGACGACGTTAAAAGAAGTAGGCTATAGCCCACACCCCGATGATAAAGGGGGAGTAGGGATAATCGATGGCCGCCGAGTTTATGCTAGAATTATTGTTCGCAGGAAGCAGCTTTGAATAATAGCTTGCGCGTACCCTGTGCATACCAAGGGGGGAAGCAGCGTGTTGCAGCTCAGATCGTAGACAGCCTCCTAAGCGCTGCTGTTGGTTCGGAGGCCCGCTTCTATGATCTGTGCTGTGGATCAGCCGCCATATCGATTGAGCTTGTTAATAGGGGTGTCGACGCATCGCGCATCTACATGCTCGACGTCAGCTCGTGGGGTGCTTTTTGGGAGGCGATTGGCTCAGATACATTCGATATGGACGTGTTCGACCAGTTGCTGTCGGAGCTACCGGCCGACAAGCGGAGCATTAAGGCGCATGTCTCGGCTCTCTCGACACTTCCGATCGGTGATCGCGAGGCAGAACTCTACCCGATACTCCAAGCCTGCTCTTTCGGAGGGAAGCAAATCTGGCGGGATGGAGAGCGGTGGGCAAATCCGTGCTTCAGAGACTATTGGGAGCCAACGGCTACCAGTGTGCGCCGCAGTCCTGCCAATCCAATGCAACCCTCGTCGACAGAGTTGCGCCGCCGGATTGATGCACTCGTTAGAGGCATGAAGGGCATTACGTGCTTCAACGCCGATATCAGTACCATTCTTCGTGACCCGCTACCGTCGGGCTCCGTCGTCTATATAGACCCACCCTATCGGAACACGACGGGCTACGCATACGGATTTGACGTGTCGTCATTCGTTGCGCGCTTCCAGGAGATGAATGATTGCCCGCTGTTCATCTCTGAAGCATCCCCCCTAAATAATCGAGCTTCGAAACTTGCATTCGGCGGAGCGAAGGGGGGGATCAGCGGGACCAAGATAGGCCGCCATGAAGAATGGCTGACGCCGTTTTAAAGTATCCCGACCCGCCTGGCGCTAGACGATATGCCATTGTGACCGAGTATTTTTGACGCCGCTTCGAAACGTCTTAACTCAGTATCTGGGAAAACAGACAAGAGGTAATAGCTATCATTAATCCTCGTGAACGAGACAATCTTTTGGGCTAGGTAAGCTTTTGGCTCTTTCAGTCGGAAGGCGTCAGTAATTTTGTAGCCGGTCGCACTCTTCCCCTTGATTTGCAACCTCCAGGTCCCGTTGGACTTCTTCCCTATAGGAAACAGTATTGTGTTTCCCTCATAGTCGACCCCTTCGAAGTTCAGCACAATGTCCTTCGTATGGCTGGTAGAAGATGGATGTAATCCAAAGAATTCGACGCTGCCCCGCATAAATCTTGGAACGCCAAGATCGAATGGAGTACCGGAGGGATCCCCTGAAGAGACCTTAGATTTTGCCGATAAATCGAGGATATTAGTCGACCCCCCAGTCATTTTCCTTGTTGCAAGCCAAATCGTTTGCGAATCGAGCAGAGTCGCCGGAAGTGCGGTAGGGGGAGGCGGAGGCGCTATAGACGGTTTTGAGTTCGCTGAACCTTTGGATGTCGGTGCAGAAAGTTGAGGTATCGGCGCTGGCACGCCGCTACCAAACAGACGTTTGCTTCCCCCACTTTTTTTCGATGCGTTCGCCCGACGTACCTGAGCGTCGACTTCTTTGAGCAGATAACCGTTGTGAAGCAGCGTATCGATGTCGTCTTGGTTTCTAATATTCAGAAACGAGTCTTTAATATCGGTGATAATCTTCTGATAGTCGCGTAGCTGGGAATTCAGCGCGTCCGAACTCTCTTTTGAATTGCTTATCTGGACAAATAACGAAGTTTCGAAGTTCGTCCAAAGGCCTCCGCCTGTAAGATTGTTTGAACCAACAATCAGGAGGTCCCCTTCGCCTCCTTCGAGATGGTAGATCTTGGGGTGGAAAGTTTGACGCTTTTCCGAATGCACCACTGCCAAAGAATCAGTATTGATTAGCAAGGATGTTAGAGCTTCATAGGAGGTTCCGCTCAAGTCAACGCCTACTATGACATTTACCCTGCCTCCGAGCGACCTAAACTGCTCGATTGCCGCTTTGATCCTCAGAACACCACTCGTTTGCGCAAAAGCAACTAGTATGTTCAGGGTGTGGTATTTGCCTGAACCCAGCAGACCGATCAGCCGGTTTCCAAGTTGGCCGGTGAATGGCTGGCTCAGTAGCTCCACGAGCATCCCTCATCTCTACGGTGGTCTGAAATTTCTGCCGTTTAGGCCTCTAACGAACCTAGAGACGAACAACCAAACCGGTCAAGCGCGCTAAGGAACCAGTCGGCGCGTACGTCGCACTGTCCAGTCGGCGTGGCTTGCAGAGGTGGAAAACGCTGAAGTCCGCGCACGAGAGCCAGGGGATGCGGCATCGGCTGCGCCGGGAGATCAACTAACGATCTAAGGCAAGGCTTGAGGTGCTGCCGTGAACCTAGATCTGTTCAACGGCTTCCCACTAGGAACCCACGCGACTCCCAAGCGGAAGTGCCTTCCCGCCCATCGTGGGGGGCTATCTAACACTACTCAGAAAAAGTGGTGCCGCTTAGGTGACTCGAACACCTGACCCCATCATTACGAATGATGTGCTCTACCGGCTGAGCTAAAGCGGCTCCGGTCGGCGGCCTGACGAGTATCGAGGGCCGCGCGAGGTCGGGTCTTTATACGGGTCCGACGGACTTGCCAAGCGCTGTCAGGATGGAAGTTTCGTCCGGGGCCTCGGCGGTGCGGATTTCGGCGAAGCTGAAGGCCGAAAGCGGGGCCGCGGCGGCGGCGGAGATGCAGACAGCGAGGCGCTGGGCGGCGGTGTCGCCGGTCAAGACTGCAGCAAGCGCGCGGGCGGCGCGGGGGGAGTGGACGAGGACGGCGTCGAAGTCGGCGGGCGGGGCGGCGTGGGTTTCCTCGGCCGCATAGACGGGCAGGCGCTGGATCTGGTGGTCGGGCAGCAGGGCGGGCAGGTCGCCGGCGGGCTCGCGGGCGCCGGGGGCGAGGATCAGGCCGTCGACGGGCGTGGCGGCGATGAGGCGGGCGAGGGCGTGGATGTCGCCGGCGGCGGAGCGGGCGTCGGTGAAGCCGGCGTCGCGGGCGGCCTCGGCGGTGGCGTCGCCGACGGCGTAGACGGGGCGGTCGCGCAGGTCGGGCGTCAGGGCGGCGAAGGCTGCGACGCCGTTGGGGCTGGTGAAGGCCAGGGCGGCGACCGTGGCGAAATCGGGCGCCTGGCTTAGGGCTTCGGGCAGGGGGCGGATGGTCAGCAAGGGGGCGACGACCGGCTCGTAGCCGAGCGCCGTCAGCCGGGCGGCGGTGCGCGCGGCGCCGGGCTGGGCGCGGGTGATCCAGACGCGGCGGATCGGCCGCATGGCCTAGAGGTCGATCTTCTGGTCGCCGGCCTCGGCCTGGACCTCGGCGCCGAGACGCAGGCCGAGCGCACGGGCGTCGTCGAGGGCGGTCGCAGCCGAGACGCCGGAGATCTCGCCGACGCGGCGCCAGCGGGCCGAACCGTCGGGGCTGAGCATTTCCGTGGTCAGGCGCAGCACGTCGCCCTCGATCAGGGCGTAGGCGCCGATGGCGGTGCGGCACGAGCCTTCCAGCGCCGTCATGGCCCCGCGCTCGGCGGCGACGCAAAGCGCGGTCAGGTCGTGGTTGAGGCGGCGGGTCCAGTCGGCGTCGGCGTCGTCCGCGCGCGTCTGGATGGCCAGGGCGCCCTGGCCGGGCGCGGGCAGGAAATCGTCCAGCGACAGGCGCTCGCGAATGACTTCGGAGAAGCCGAGGCGGTTCAGGCCCGAGCAGGCCAGCAGGATGGCGTCGAAATCGCCGTCCTTCAGGCGCTTCAGCCGGGTGTCGACATTGCCGCGCAGCATCTCGATCTGAAGGTCGGGGCGCAGGGCGAGGGCCTGCGCCTGACGCCGCAGCGAGGCGGTGCCCAGGCGGGCGCCGTGGGGCAGGTCGGCGAAGGCGGCGAACTGCTCGCTGATGAAGCCGTCGCGGGCGTCTTCGCGCATCGGCACGGCGGCGATGGCCAGACCCTCGGGCTGCTCGGCGGGGACGTCCTTCATCGAATGGATGGCGACGTCGACGCGGCCGTCCAGCAGAGCCTCCTCGATCTCCTTGGTGAACAGGGCCTTGCCGCCGACTTCCAGCAGGCGGC
>RCUT01001528.1_pt1 | contig 10944 bp, 9 predicted proteins | sample 2166171 | NCBI WGS metagenome assembly RCUT01 (sample SAMN09932757, study PRJNA488358) | compost metagenome | isolation source: compost soil in 4-hydroxybenzoic | place: Germany: Experimental Botanical Garden
GTTACATTCATCATTCTCATCTATACTGTCCGTGGCAGAAAATGGGACATTACCATGACGGCGGCGGCGATGCATGGATCATTACAGCTATTATACACGAGAATCGTTTCGTACGACGCCGGCAGAACGGAAAATTGCATTTTCATTCACGGCTGATGATCCGCAATGGGTGGCGTCCGGACAGGCAGAAGCCGGACAGGCGCAGTTCCTCGCCTCACTGGGCTTCGGTAAGCCTTATATCGACACGTTCGAGCAGCGCGCCCTGAAAAATGGCTCGACTGTGGAAGACGAATTGCTGGCAAGCGGGCTGGTCCGGGCGGAAGCCTATTTCGGTGCTTTTGCCCGCTTTTTACGGTTGCCCTTTCTCCCGGATATCGACCCGGAACGGGTCGAGGATATCCGTCACCTCGATATGCAACTGGTTGAACCACAATTGCTTCGGCTGAAGCCGCTAAAGGGCAGACCCACATTGCTGATGGTGCCAGAGCTGGGACGGCTGGAACAGCTGAAAACCGTGCTGAGTCGACATCCGCATCTCCTCGACGAGCTTGCCATTACGACCCCGCAGGCCTTGCGCGGGGCGATCTGGAAGGCCGGCGAGACACGTCGCTGCGCCGAGGCGCGCCAACGGCTTTTCAATACGGCGCCGCATCATTCCGCCAGGATCACCTTGCAGGGCCAGCAGGGTTTTTACAGCGGCGTTCTGGCGACATTGCTGACGCTGTCGCTGCTATTTTATACCCAGGCGGCTCTGGCCTATATTCATGTCACCCTGACGATGCTTTATTTCTTCACCCTGCTTTTCAGGTTGCTTGCACTTCTGCGCCCACCCACGCAGAACGAAGCGCAGATCACGCCCGCTCTCCGACAGGACGGCGACCTGCCGGTTTACACCATTCTGGTAGCACTCTATCGCGAGGACGCTGTCGTCGAGCAGCTTATGGATGCGCTCGAGCGGCTGGATTGGCCCAAATCCCGGCTGGATATCAAGCTTGTCTGCGAGGCGGATGACGGCGCGACGATTGCCGCCATCGAAAGCACCAATCCCGGCCCGCATGTCGAGGTCATAAGGGTGCCGCCCTCCCTGCCGCGCACCAAGCCCAAGGCACTGACCTATGCGCTTGCCGGTGCGCGGGGCACGTTCGTTGTCGTCTACGATGCGGAGGATCGCCCGCATCCGCAGCAGCTGCGCGAAGCCCATGACGCCTTCCGTGGCCAGCCGGAGCAGGTGGCCTGCCTGCAGGCACCGCTCATCATCAGCAATGCCCGCGCCTCCTGGCTCAGCGCCTGTTTCGCGCTGGAATATTCCGGCCTCTTCCGCTGCATGCTGCCCGCCCTCGCCGCGCGCAGCATGCCGTTGCCGCTTGGCGGCACTTCAAACCACTTCCGCACCGCCGCGTTGCGCCGCATCGGTGCCTGGGATCCCTATAATGTCACGGAAGACGCCGATATCGGCCTCAGGCTGCACAGGCTCGGCTACCGTTGCGGTGTCATCCGGCGGCAGACGCTGGAGGATGCGCCGACCTCGCTTTCCGTCTGGCTTAACCAGCGTACGCGCTGGTACAAGGGCTGGCTGCAAAGCTGGCTGGTGATGACCCGTGCGCCCCTTGCAACCGCACGCAAGATGGGATGGATCGACTATATCGTCTTCCAGCTGCTGATCGGCGGTATGCTTTTATCATCGCTGACCCACCCCCTGCTGTTTCTGTCCTTCACCTTCATGGCCATGGCGATCCGGGAGAGCGGTGCGGAGATGCTGCTTTCCTGGCAGGGCATTCTGTTTTTCATCGATACGCTGAATATTTTCGGAAGCTACGCCATCTTCGTTCTGATGGGCCGCAACAGAATGATATCCTATGAAAAGAGGCAGGTCGGAAAGCGCTGGCTGGCGATCCCGTTTTACTGGCTGATGCTGTCCTTTGCGGCATGGCGCGCGGTGGTGGAATTGAGAACGAGACCCTTCGTCTGGAACAAGACACCGCATATGCCGACCGTCAGGAATCCACCCTGACGAGATCAGCAACGACAAATGCTGTCTCACGCGCAGCCCGCAGACCGCGCCTCCCATATTGCCGCTATCGATAGGTATAAAACCGGTACACCTTGCCGAACGGATTTCCTCCGGCAAGGTCTGTCATACCACCACAGAGGCAGCCGAACTGACCCTATTTGGCGACGAGCTTGTTCTTGATCAGGCCGACAATGATCTGAACGATCAGACCACCGACGCCACCGCCAACAAGCTGGCCCGCGAGCGCGCCGATATCCACGCCACCGGCCGCTGCATTTCCTGCCGCCCCGAGCAGTGACCCGAGCACGGTTCCGCCACCTATGCCGCCGATGGCACCCGCGATCAGGTTGCCGAGCGAGCCGAGATCGGAATCCTTCAGTATCTTTCCGCCGGCCGTGCCGCCAACCGCACCGCCGATGATTTGGGCCAATATCGAAGCAAGATCCATGTCATCCTCCTCAGTCGTTTCCCCGACCATTCGGGAAAACAAAGCCTCATGTTCATGTCTGGGCGGGCTGGACAGAGCTGGCGTGACCGGCCTTCTCTTCCTCGCCGAAAATTTTCCAGACCACGGCGCCGATGGCGCCGCCAAGGATCGGAGCGAGCCAGAACAGCCAGAGCTGCTGCAAGGCCCATCCGCCGACGAACAAGGCCTGTCCGGTCGAGCGGGCCGGATTGACGGATGTGTTGGTCACCGGAATGGAAATCAAGTGAATGAGGGTGAGGGCGAGACCGATGGCGATCGGCGCAAAACCAACCGGAACCCTGCCATGTGTCGAGCCCAGAATGACGAGCAGGAAAAACGCCGTCAGGATCACCTCGATCAGCAGCGCCGACAGGAGTGAATATCCGCCCGGCGAATGTTCGCCATAACCATTGGCGGCAAAACCACCAAGTTCAGCCCCGGCCTTGCCGGTAACGATGACATAAAGCGCCGCAGCGGCAACGATCGCCCCCAGAACCTGCGCCACAATATATGGAACGAGGTTCGACACGGGAAATTTGCCGGCAACGGTGAGGCCAACGGAAACCGCCGGATTGAAATGACCGCCGGAAATGCCGCCGACCGCATAGGCCATTGTCAGGACCGTCAGGCCAAAAGCGAAAGCAACACCGAGGAAACCGATGCCGAGTTCGGGAAAAGCAGCAGCAAAAACCGCACTGCCACAACCGCCGAAGACGAGCCAGAAGGTTCCCAGAAATTCAGAAATAAGCTTGCGACTCATAACACTTCCCCATCATGTTACGACTGCATCAACTATTACGTGCAATTTAATCGTAGTCAAGCTAAATTGTGTACTATTCTTTTTTGCTAACGCCCTTTCTTTGGAAGCGTTGTGCCATCCACAACCCGAACGACATCGGATGGCCATCGAAGCGAGATTTTCGCTGATATTACACTTCAAATAGTCCAACGCTGTGATCTGCCGCATCGCCCCTTCAAAGGCCACATATCACGTCATCAAAACGATAATTCCAAACAAGAGCGCGGACCTATACTATAAACAAAAAAATATTTCGAATTATTATATAGCCCTCTACAATAAAATATTCTTCAAGTATAATTTATTATAAATGTATAAACTATTATAAGCATCTGCAAAGATAAAAATAAAATCCCAGTTGGCATGCAAAATATTACTCTTGATCTGTTTGAAATCTGCCTATCAGAATCCCCTTCGTAAGACTTCCATTTCGGGTGACTATCAAGTTCAAAATTCCAGTCGTTATTTTTATAAAACATGATATCTCGAACTTCTGATATTGTCATAGACACCAAAAAATATGCCGCCATAGATGTATACAATACTAATAAAATAATACTTTCCATCAGAGTACCGATCCATGCACAGGTAAAATTCAAATATTAAAATATTATATTAAATAATACTTCATCATTTTGAAATTTTTTCGAATATCAATATCTTGAGGATAGAAATTATTTTTATAGAAAAATTATCTAAGTTATTACCATCTCTACGTCAGTTAACTATCAGATGATGAATTGCCCATCAGCAGAAATGGCGACGTGCTTCTTGCCCCTGGTCTCAACAACTTCAAGCAGAACTCGGGTGTCAGGGGAATATAGGCCCTTGCTATCAGGTCCTCGATATTTAGCCAACCTTCAGCGTCAAACTAAATGCCGATCACATTCGGCTTGTGACGCATTATCCGGTACATGGATCGCGGCATCGCTGGAGCGGGTGAAGGGAATCGAACCCTCGTATTCAGCTTGGGAAGCTGCTGCTCTACCATTGAGCTACACCCGCGCGCGCATAAGACATCGGATAGTTCGCAGCGGGTGTCAAGCACCCGCCGGTTTCGTTATTCGGCGCGAAAATGCTTGGAGAGCTTCAGTCCCTGCGCCTGATAGTTGGAGCCGAGGCCGCTGCCATAGAGGCCTTCCGGTTTCTGCAGCATGTGCTCGTAAACAAGCCGGCCAACGATCTGCCCGTGTTCCAGAATGAAGGGCACCTCGTGGCTGCGCACTTCGAGCACGGCGCGGCTGCCGGTGCCGCCGGCCTGCGCATGGCCGAAGCCCGGATCGAAGAAGCCGGCGTAGTGCACACGGAATTCGCCCACCAATGGGTCGAATGGCGTCATTTCAGCCGCGTAAAGCGGCGGAACGTGGACAGCTTCGCGCGAAACGAGAATATAGAATTCATCCGGGTCGAGGATCAGTTCGGCGCGGCCGCGCGCGTAGAGCGGCTCCCAGAAATCGAGAACGTCATGCTGGGCCTTCTTGTCGACATCCACCACCGCCGTGTGATGTTTGCCACGATAACCGATCAGCCCGTCTTCGCCGAAACCCTTGAGGTCGATCGAAAGCGCGATGCCGCCGCCGGTCACGTTGGGCGTGTCGCTTGCGACCAGCATTTCCGTCTCGTGCAGCTTCAGCAGTTCACTTTCGTTGAGCAGCGAATGGCCGATGCGGAAGCGGATCTGCGACAGGCGTGAGCCGCGGCGCACCACGATGGGGAATGTGCGCGGGCTGATTTCCAGATAGAGCGGGCCGGCATAACCGGCCGGTATCTTGTCGAATTCCTGCGCGTTATCGGTCATGACACGGGTGAAGATGTCGAGACGGCCGGTCGAGCTTTTCGGATTGGCCGAGGCAGACATGTCCGCCGGCAGCGCAAGGCTTTCCATCAAGGGAACGATATAAACGCAACCGGTTTCTAGCACCGCGCCCTGGGTGAGGTCGATCTCGTGCAGGCTGAGACGATTGAGCTTGTCGAGGACGTAGGTTCCGGGGCCGGGCATAAAGCTGGCGCGCACGCGATAGGCCTTCGAGCCGAGCCTGAGATCAAGGCTGGCGGGCTGCACCTGATCAGCATCGAGATCGGCCTCGCTCTTCAGCTTGCCGCCTGCAAACAGCGCCTTGATCGCGCCATCCGCCAAAATGCCCGTGGTTCTCGTCATGGTCATCATTCCTTTTTACGGCGACAAAACCAAAAGGAAAGCATTGACGCAAGCCGGTAACGGCAGTATGGCAAGCTTATCCCGTGGTGATTTGGCCGGTCGGCTTGCAGCCACGTTAAACAAGTGGCTAAAAAGACCGGGTGCTAGGAACCGGTCTGCTTTTGCGGCCGGTTTTTTTGTTTTGAAGGTGATCACATGAGCAATAAATGGCGCCCGGCAACCCAGCTCGTTCACGGCGGTACGCTACGCTCACCCTATGGTGAAACGTCGGAAGCAATCTATCTGACCCAGGGTTTCGTCTACGAAAACTCCGAAGCCGCCGAAGCGCGCTTCAAGGGCGAAACCGATGGATTCATCTATGCCCGCTACGCAAGCCCGACCAATGACATGTTCGAAAAGCGCATGTGCCTGCTGGAAGGTGCGGAAGACGCCCGGGCGCTCGCCTCCGGCATGGCCGCCGTCACGGCCGCCATCATGTGCCAGCTGCGTGCCGGCGACCATATCGTTGCCGCACGTGCCCTTTTCGGCTCCTGCCGCTGGGTGGTCGAAACGCTTGCGCCGAAATACGGCATTGAGTGCACGCTGATCGACGGACGCGATCTCGGCAACTGGGAAAAGGCGATCCAGCCGAACACCAGGCTGTTCTTCCTCGAAAGCCCGACCAACCCCACGCTCGAAGTGGTGGACATTGCCGGCGTGGCGAAGCTTGCCAACCAGATTGGCGCGAAGGTGGTTGTCGACAACGTCTTCGCGACCCCGCTTTTCCAGAAACCGCTCGAACTCGGCGCCCATATCGTCGTTTATTCGGCAACCAAGCATATTGACGGTCAGGGCCGTTGCCTTGGCGGCGTGATCCTTTCCGACAAGAAGTGGATCGAAGAAGAGTTGCAGGACTATTTCCGCCATACCGGCCCGGCAATGTCGCCTTTTAATGCCTGGACGCTTCTGAAAGGCATCGAGACCCTGCCGCTGCGCGTCAAGCAGCAGACGGAAAATGCCGGCAAGATCGCCGATTTCCTCGCCGATAGCGGCAAGGTCGCCAAGGTCATCTATCCCGGCCGCGCCGATCACCCGCAAGCCGATATCATCGCACGGCAGATGTCCGGCGGCTCGACGCTCGTGGCCTTCGAGCTGAAGGGCGGCAAGGATGCGGCTTTCGCGCTGCAGAACGCGCTGGAGATCGTGAAGATTTCCAACAATCTGGGCGATGCCAAGAGCCTCATCACCCATCCCGGCACCACGACGCACAAGAACCTCTCCGACGAGGCGCGCGCTGAACTCGGCATTTCCGGCGGCACCTTGCGCCTTTCCTGCGGCATCGAGGATACCGACGATCTGCTGGAGGATATTGCCAAGGGGCTGGCGGCCGTTTCTGCCTGAGCATTCAGTTCATGATCGCCGTGGCCCGCCTCCATGCCGGGCCACGGCGCAACCGAAAATCCCGTAGCGGGCAACCAATATTTACCTTTCCCGTTATCCCTAACGGTGGAAAATGGCGCGACAGAAGGCGCCTCCCGCCCGTCAAGCCATTCATTTTCTTGACGATAGCCAGAGCCTATAGTGTAGGATGATGGTTGCAGGCATAATATCGAGGTATGGCGCGTATGTATCGTGCTCTGACAAGGGACATCGAGGTTACGGTCGATCCGTATTATCTCGAGGAACAATCCGACCCGGATGACGACCGTTACGTCTGGGGTTATAAAGTCGTGATCTCGAACAATTCCGACATCAGGGTAACGCTCGTCAACCGCTACTGGCACATAACCGACCAGAACGGCCAGGTGGATGAAGTTTATGGACCGGGAGTCGTCGGTGAACAGCCGCACCTGAACCCGGGCGACAGCTATGAGTACTCTTCCGGCTGCCCGCTGGATACGCCTTCAGGCCTGATGTTTGGCCATTATGAAATGGAAACGGAAAATGGCGAGGTGTTCAATGTCACCATTCCCGCCTTTTCACTGGATTCACCCGGCCTTTTGCGGGTGTTGAACTGAGTTCCATGGAGCCGGCACAAAGCCGCGCCCCCAGGAGCGCGGCTTCTTCATTCAGGCGTTCTCAAATTCACCGACATCGTAACGATAGGTTGTCGAGCAGAATTCGCAGGTGACTGCAATCGCGCCGTCTTCCTCGCTCGCCTTGATCTCTTCGGCGGTGAAGCCTGACAACACGCCCTTGATTTTTTCCCGCGAACAGCTGCAACGATCCAGAATGACCTGCGGATCGTATATACGCACGCCACTCTCGTGGAACAGCCGGTACAGGAGACGCTCCACCGGCACCTGCGGGTCCGTCAGCTCATCGGTATCCACCGTGTTCAGCAGGGTCACAGCCTCGGTCCAGGCATCATCTTCCAGCGCCTCGTAACCGCCCTCGTCGCCGTCACCGCCGTGGAGATCCCGCTTGCGCAGGCGTTCCGGCGCCTGCGGCAGGAACTGGGCGATAATGCCGCCCGCACGCCAGCCATGGCGTGGCTTGCCTTCGCCGTCGCGATCGAAGAACTCGGCGACACCGAGACGCACACGGGTTGGAAGCTGTTCCGACTGACGGAAATAGACGCCGGCGATTTCTTCCAGCGACGAGCCATCCAGCGGCACGATACCCTGATAGGGCTGCATGCCCGTACCCTGATCGATGGTGAAGGCCAGAATGCCGGTGCCCAGCAATTGCTCCGGCGAGGTTGCGCCGGCCGCAACCGCCTCCGCCAGCCGCTCCTCGTCGAAACGGGCATAGGCGCGCATGCTTTCAGGCGCGGTAAAATCGGCCACCAGAAGGTCCACCGGACCATCACCCTTGGTCTGCACGGTCAGCTTGCCGGAAAATTTCAGGGATGTACCGATCAGCGCCGTCAGAACAGTCGCTTCCGCCAGCAGGCGGGCAACCACCGCGGGATAGTCGTGCCGCTCCAGAATGGCGTTCAACAGCGGCCCCACCTGCACGGCGCGACCGCGCACATCCAGACCTTCGACCTGAAAGGGTACAACCTTGTCGTCGCCAGCAAGAACGAGATCGTCCAGTTCAACCGTTACTTCTGCCATATCATAACTCCCTGGCGCAGCCGTCGCGCCGCTACCGTCCAAAAGTCCGGCTTTATAAAGTGCTTTTTCCGCTTGTCGCACAGAGATCCGGGAAGCGAAACCGCCTCCGGAGAAAATCGTGCAAATCGTGATTGCGGCCCGCCAGCTAAAGCCAACGAGCCATTTCGAAGTCCCACAGATGGTAATGTGCACGATGAAGTTCAAGCACCCGCCGGACGGGCGCCCTCAACCTCAAGAACCGTCAGATGATGCCCATGCACCAGGCAATGACGGATTTCTGCGCATGAAGCCGGTTTTCCGCCTCATCGAAGACAACCGATTGCGGCCCGTCGATGACGCCGTCCGTCACTTCCTCGCCGCGATGCGCCGGCAGGCAGTGCATGAACAGCGCATCCTTGTCGGCCTTGGCCATCAGCGCTTCATTCACCTGATAAGGCTGGAAGATGTTATGGCCGCGTGCCTTGTGCTCCTGGTTCATGGATACCCAGGTGTCGGTAACGACGCAATCGGCGCCCGCCACCGCCTTGTCGGCATCATGATACAGCGCGATCTCACCGCCATTGTTGCGCGCCCAGTTCAGGAACTTGTCATGTGGTTCCGAACCCATCGGTACCGCCATTGCCATGCGATAACCAAAACGCGCCGAACCTTCCACGAAGGAATGCAGCACATTGTTGCCATCACCCGTCCAGGCGATTGTCTTGCCTTTGACGGGACCGCGATGTTCCTCGAAAGTCAGGATATCCGCCATGATCTGGCAGGGATGGGTGTCGTCCGTCAGGCCGTTGATGACCGGCACGGTGGCATGTTCGGCAAGCTCAAGCAGGCGCGAATGATCCGTGGTGCGGATCATGATGGCGTCGACATAGCGCGACAGCACCTTGGCCGTATCACCGATCGTTTCCGCCCGGCCGAGCTGCATTTCCGTGCCCGACAGGAACAGCGTCTCCCCGCCGAGCTGGCGCATGCCGACATCGAAGGAAACGCGGGTTCGGGTGGACGGCTTTTCGAAAATCATCGCCAGCATCTTGCCGGCAAGCGGCTTTTCAGCCGTGCCGGCCTTGGTGGCAATCTTGCGCGCGCGCGCATCATCAAGAATCGTCCGCAGATCCTCCGGACCGACGGCCGAAAGGTCGAGAAAATGTTTTGGTGAAGCCATTTCAAACTGTCCCATGCTTGCGAGCCTCCGACAGAGGCCCGCCCTAGATTGGTTTCAGGCGATTTTCGCCTGTTTCGCCGTGAGGGAAGCGGCAGCCGCTTCCACGCGCGCCAGCCCTTCACGGGCCTCTTCAGCCGTGGTGACGAGCGGCGGCAGAAGGCGGATAACGTTGTCACCCGCCGGCACGCCAAGCAGGTGCTCCGCACGCATGGCCTGCAGCAGTTCGCCCGAGGGCACCTTGGCCTTGATGCCGAGAAGCAGGCCTTCGCCACGGATTTCCTCGATCACGTCAGGATAACGATCCTTCAGCGAAGCCAGACCCTGGCGGAAGACCAGCGCGACATCCCGGACCTTTTCCAGAAAGCCCTCGGAGAGAACGACGTCCAGCACGGCGTTGCCAACCGCCATGGCGAGCGGATTGCCGCCATAGGTGGTGCCATGCACACCGGCCGTCATGCCGGAAGCGGCCTCCGCCGTTGCCAGACACGCACCGAGCGGAAAACCGCCGCCGATACCCTTGGCCACCGCCATGATATCGGGCGCGACGCCCGTCTGTTCATAGGCAAACAGCTTGCCCGTGCGGCCAACGCCCGTCTGGACCTCATCGAAGATCAGCAGCAGGCCGTGCTCGTCGCACAATCCGCGCAGGAGTTGCAGGAATTCCTTGCTGGGCGCGCGAATGCCGCCCTCGCCCTGAATGGGCTCGATCAAAAGCGCCGCCGTCTCGTCCGTGATGGCCGCCTTCAGCGCGTCGACATCGGCGAAGGGAACCTGATCGAAACCTTCAACCTTGGGGCCGAAACCTTCCAGATATTTCTGCTGGCCGCCGGCAGCGATGGTCGCCAGCGTGCGGCCATGGAAGGCGCCTTCGAAGGTGACGATACGGAATTTTTCCGGATGGCCCTTTGAATAATGATAACGGCGCGCGGTCTTGATGGCACATTCCAGCGCTTCCGCACCGGAATTGGTGAAGAAGACCTTGTCCGCGAACGTTGCTTCCGTCAGCCGCCTGGCAAGCTTTTCCTGCCCCGGCACTTCATAGAGGTTCGAAACATGCCAGACCTTCTCGGCCTGCGTCTTGATCGCCTCCACGAGATGCGGATGGGCGTGGCCCAGCGAGTTGACCGCGACGCCTGCTGCAAAATCCAGATATCGTTCGCCGCTTTCCGTGAACAGCCAGACGCCTTCGCCGCGCTCGAAACGCAGGGGGGCTCTTGCAAATGTATCGAACAATGGCGCGGCGGCTTCGGCCATGGCTGTATCACTCCTTGCGCGGATGCGCTGTCAGACGGTTGTCAATAGGCTCTGAGGGT
>RCUT01001529.1_pt1 | contig 10936 bp, 4 predicted proteins | sample 2166171 | NCBI WGS metagenome assembly RCUT01 (sample SAMN09932757, study PRJNA488358) | compost metagenome | isolation source: compost soil in 4-hydroxybenzoic | place: Germany: Experimental Botanical Garden
GACGGCATTTTTTGCTTACTTTTTTTTGCTGAAGAAAAAAAGTGAGTCCCGCTGAAAGCGGCGGAAGAAAATAATTCATCAAACTGTGTTTATTGCACTATTAGGCTTTTTTTGAGCTACTTTAAATCGCACAACGCGTTAAAACAATAATATCTTAAATTCATCATCCCGAAAATAAGTCAATTAAAGGATCCTAAACTATGGGGAACTATTTCTGATATAACAGATGACAGGTACTCTTTTGGTCCCTTCATAAAAGCTTCTTTGCAAACAATTATTTACAAAAAAGCGTCTAGTTTCTTCCCTCCATTTTACTTCGAGTAACATTTGCATGTTTTTGTTTTTTAACATGCTTGTTTATGCAATATTTTGCACTTTTCTTTCTGATGATAAAATATTCAGAAAGAAAAAATGTCAATTATCATCCTTGCTTAATTGTTCGTGCGTTATTATGCGTTTGTAATCATTTTGTTACATGCGGTTTTGTGCGTAGTTGCGAAATAAAATTTTATGTTTGGTGAAACTTCAAAAATTAAGTGGTGTATTCTAGTGATATAGGTTGTTGAGATGATTGTTGGTTGTTCTGCTGTTGCGTTTTGTTTTTGAATCGCTGATATGTTTTGTTACAACTATGTTGCATATATGCTTGAGTAAGTCAATCCTCCATGTGTTGCGGGATTTGAGTGTCCTTAATTGAAGAGTGTTAAGACAGTTTACGATTGGTAAATGACTCTTATTAGAAGTTTTTTGCTTTCTGATTAAATCGTTAATCAACTATCAACTATAAACTTAAATGATTCAATTATGAAAAAAAGACTACTCTTTTTTTTACTGAGTTTTGTCTTTCTGTCGATGCACAGCTATGCTCAACAGAAAACAGTAACTGGTAAAGTTTTGTCGCTTTCCGATGGCGCTGCGCTGCCAGGCGTTTCGGTACTGATCAAGGGAACGGTGAAAGGTTCTCAAACCAACTCTTCAGGTGAGTATTCAATCGTTGCTGAAGCGAAAGATGTTTTAGTGTTTCAGTTTGTTGGTTTTAAAACGGTTGAAAAATCAGTAGGTTCGAGTGCCACTATCAACGTACAGTTAGCCGAAGATTCTAAAGCATTGGGTGAGGTTGTAGTAACTGCATTGGGTATTAAACAGGAAAAACGTGCATTAGGAAGTACGGTAACAGAAGTAAAAGGAGATGTAATTGCAAACTCTCAGCGCGAAAACTTTGTAAACTCATTACAAGGTCGTGTTGCTGGTTTAACCGTAAATAGTACATCTGGTATGCCGGGTGCATCAGCATCTGTTGTTATTCGTGGTATTAACTCGTTAAGTGGAAGCAACCAGCCTCTGTTTATAGTTGACGGTTTGCCAATCGATAATAAATCGATGAATACCAATCGTATGGCTTCTGATAAGCCAGGTTCAACCACGGCAACTTTCAATCGTCAGCTAGATTATACCAACCGTGGAGCAGATATCAGCCCTAATGATATTGAGTCGATTACTGTATTAAAAGGTCCAGAGGCCTCTGCCCTTTATGGTATTGATGCGGCTTCAGGTGCTATTGTTATTACTACCAAGCGTGGTAAGGCAGGACAAACAAGAGTGAATTACTCCAATGATTTTCGTTTAGATCAAATTACAAAATATCCTGAAGTTCAGAAGGTGTATGCGCAAGGTATTGGGGGTGTAACTGATAATTCAGTGTTTACACAATTTGGTCAGCCATATGCGGCTGGAGCTCAGCTGTATGATAATATTAAGCCTTTCTTTAAAGATGCGTTTACACAGCGTCACAATCTTTCAGTAGACGGTGGATCAGATAAAGCAACTTACCGTGCTTCATTGGCCTACACCAATCAGGAAGGTTTTGTTCCTAATACAGCATTGAAACGTGTAAACTTAGGTTTGTCGGCCAAAGCTGAAGTCTCTAAGTATGTAGCAACTGATTTAAGTTTTAATTACATTAATGACGACAACGATCAGGTATTCAAAGGCGACGGTGGTCCGATGTTGGGTTTATTAATTTGGCCTTCAGTGGATGATGCCCAGGTTTATTTAAATGCTGACGGATCTCGTAAATTCATTAATCCTACCAATACCAAAGAATATGAAAACCCTTATTTTAACGTAAACGAAAACTATAATAAGGCTAAAACCAATCGTTTGTTATCGAATCTTGGATTAACTATTTCTCCGTTAAAATGGTTGAAGTTTGTAGGTAACTTTGGTTTCGATATTTATTCGACGGAAAACCAGGTGTTACGTAGCCCTCAATCTGGTTATGCACTTTCAAATAATGGTATTTTAGATGATGCAGTAAGTAATACCAAAAACTTTAACATCCAATATTATGCTTCTGCAGATAAAAAGTTTGGTAAGTTTTCGACCAGCTTGAAAGTTGGTAGTGCAGTAACCATGCAGAATAGTATTGTTACTTCGGTAGAAGGTCTCGATTTTCAGGCACCTGATTTTACTTCAATTAATAATACCAGACCATCATCAATGCGTGGACGTACCGATCAGGTTCAACGTCGTTTAGTGGGTGTGTTCGGAATGGCAACTATGAACTATGATGACATGGTGTATTTGAATGTTACTGGTCGTAATGACTGGACTTCAACTCTGCCATTGGCGAACAGATCATTCTTCTATCCTTCAGCTTCATTAAGCTTCATCTTTACTGAATTGAATGGGTTGAAAAATAACAGTGTTTTGTCATTTGGTAAGTTAAAAGCTTCTGTTGCTCAGGTAGGTAAGGATGCTGATCCGTATAGCATTTACCCTGCATTAGAGACTCAGCTAACTACTGGAGCAGGCTTTTCTTATGGTTTTACAGCACCAAGTCCATACCTGAAGCCAGAAAAAACAACTTCATATGAGATTGGTACTGAGCTAAAATTCTTCCAAAACAGATTAGGTGTTGACGTAGCTGTTTACAATAGCCAGTCAGTTAATCAGATTATTAAAGACCTGCGTATGAGTTATGGTACAGGATTTATCCTTGCTGTAAGAAACGGAGGTAAATTAAAGAACCAAGGTGTTGAAATCCAGCTGAATGGTACTCCAATTAAAAAGAACGGTTTTACCTGGGATATCCTTGCTAACTTCACTAAAACTAACAGCGAGTTACAAACCTTGCCTAACAATTTAGCAGAGTATTATGTATCTGATACATGGGTATATGCTAACGTTCGTAATGGTGCTGTACCTGGCCAGTCAATGACTACTTTAACCGGTTTTGACTTCCAACGAAATAAAAATGGTGAAGTTCTGGTTGATACTAAAACAGGCTTGCCTTTAAGAGATCAGTCTAAATGGGTGCCAGTCGGAGATCGTAACCCTGACTTCAATATTGGTTTAACTAACTCGTTTAACTATAAAAACTGGAACTTAAGTTTCTTGTTCGATATTCGCAAAGGTGGTGACATTTGGAATGCAACTGAATATTTCATGACTATTAATGGTTTAAGTAAGAATACCTTAAATCGTACAGAAAAAGTTGTGATCAATGGTGTGCTAAAAGATGGTAAAGAGAATTCTGATGCCCCTACAAAAAATACCATGGAGTTAGATCCGATGACCAGTGCTGCTTATTGGAATCAGGCTACTGGTGCTTTCCTTGAAAAAGATTTCATTGAAAAAGACATCAACTGGATCCGTATGAAGGAGTTAGCTTTAGGTTACACCTTCCCACAAACGATGGTAAGTCGCCTGAGAGGTGTTAAATCATTATCGTTGTTTGCTTCTGTTAACGATTTATTCATGATCACAAATTATAAAGGTTTAGATCCTGTAGTAAACGGTAACTCAGCTGCAGTAGGAGGTAGTGGCGCAACTGGTTTCGATTATGGAAACTTCCCATTGCCAAGAGGCTTCAACTTTGGTCTTAAATTAGGTCTTTAAAATTTAACGAAACTCAGAATGAAAAAGAAAATATATGCAGCTTTAGTAGTAGTAGGTTTAGCTGCAACGTACGGATGTAAAGATTTTCTGGATGTAAATACGAATCCGAATGGACCGGAGAAAGTATCACCAAATCTTTATTTAGCATCAATGGAATCGAACCTTGCCTTAGGGGTACAGTTTGATGCCAGATACATGGGGAAATATGTTCAGAACTTTGTAGCCGCCGGCGCAAGTGATGTATGGGATCAGCAGGGTTATATTCCTGCCAACGATGCAGGAGGTCAGTTGTGGCGTAACGTTTATTGGAAATTAGGTTACAATGCCGAAGATATGATCAATCTGTCGTTAAGTCAGCAGCGTTGGGATCTTGCGGGTATAGGTTATGTTTTAAAAGCATGGGGATGGCAAAACCTGACTGATATGCATGGTGAAATTATTATTAAAGAAGCTTATATGCCTAATAAGAGCACATTTAATTATGATTCACAAGAATTTGCTTATAGCGAAGTAAAACGCTTATGTGATTCAGCCGCTTTGTTATTCAGTCGTACTGATGGAGTGGTTAACACAGCATACACTGCAAAAGGTGATATCATGTATAAAGGTGATAAAACCAAATGGGTTAAATTCATGAACGGATTATTGGCAATGAATGCACACCATTTATCAAATAAAGCTTCATATAGTGCGAATAAAGTAATTGAATATGTTGATAAAGCTTTAGCAAGTAATGGTGATGATGCAATGATGCCTTTTGCTGCAACAGTTTCTGATGATGCGAACTTCTTTGGACCTATGAGAAATAACATAGGTACATTCATTCAGTCAGAGTTTGCGGTAAATTCAATGAACGGAACTGTTTTTGGAGGAGTTGTTGATCCTCGTTTGCCTTTATTGTTAGTAAAAGCAGATGATGGCCAATATCATGGATTAAAACCAACCGCAGGTAATAAATCTGTTCCTGCTGATCAGGTGCCATATACATTGTGGGGTACTAAAACATTAACAGCTGGACAAAAAGGTAAGTTTTTATTTGATAATGCAGTAGGTTTTCCACTGATGACTTATGCTCAATTACAGTTTATCAAGGCCGAAGCTGCATTGGAAAAAGGTGATAATATCATGGCTTTGGATGCTTATAAGAAAGGTATTTCAGCTCACTTTGATTTTGTAAATAAGTTTTTTGGGACTGCTGATCAGATCACAACAGATGCTAAAGCTGCATATATGGCTAATGCCAATATTGTTCCTAATGATGCAAATACACTGACCTTAAAGCAAATCATGATGCAGAAATATATTGCACAGTTTGGCTGGGGTTTCATCGAACAGTGGTGTGATATGCGAAGACATCATTATGATTCAACTATTTTCACAGGTTTTTCAGCGCCATCTACATTATATCCTGATAATGGGGGAAAATTAGTTTACAGATTGCGCCCGCGCTACAATTCAGAATATGTTTGGAACATTGAAGCACTAAAATCAATCGGTGCAACAAACGCCGATTATCATACAAAAGAAATGTGGTTCACGCAACCATAGAATTACAAAATAAGTTTAGCTAAGAAGGCTGCCCATTAAAGGCAGCCTTTCTTTTTTATCTCACGTTCATTTTATTCATTTATTTCATGATCTTGGACTGGTTGCTTGTTTGTGCATGTTTATTAGGCGATAAAGTGCTTGTTCGTGCAGGAGTTAGTGCGGTTTTGTGTAACAAGCAGTGCCTGATTATGCAAATTTTTGCAGTATTTAACCTATGTTGAAAAAAATCATGTAGGAAAAAATGTTATAAATCATTTGATTTGGACGTATTTTGCTGGTTATTGCAATAGTAACCGTTTTGTTACATGCGTGTTTGTGCATTATTGTGAAATAAAATTTTATGTTTGAGAAAACATCCATATAAAAGATATGCGTTTTACCAATCAACCAAAAATAATTATGAAACGTACATTGTTACTTTTTGTAGTGATTGTACTTAGTTTAAGCTCTTGTTATGCACAAACAAAAAAATCTGCAGCGCAGATTGTAACAGGTGCAGACCAAACAGAACTTTACCTTCCTTACTTAAAAGGCAAGCGTATAGGAATGGTGGTAAATCAAACTTCTATCATTGGCAAAACCCCTAGTGTCGACAGTCTGCATAATTTAGGTGTAAACATTGTTAAGGTTTTTGGTCCTGAGCATGGCTTTAGAGGTAATGCGAGTGCAGGTGTACATGTAGATGATGAAGTTGATGCAAAAACAGGTATCAAAGTTCTTTCACTTTACGGAAAAACAAGCAAGCCTTCAAAGGAGAGTCTTTCAGATATCGATTTAATGATCTTTGATATTCAGGATGTAGGAGCGAGATTCTATACATACACGATCACGCTTCATCGCGTTATGGAAGCTTGCGCTGAAAATAATGTCGAATTGCTAATCCTTGATCGCCCGAATCCAAATGGCTATTTAATTGATGGTCCGATCCTGGATCCTAAATTTAAATCAGGTATTGGTATTCATCCGGTGCCTATTGCGCATGGCATGACAGTGGGAGAGTATGCCAAGATGATCAATGGTCAAGGATGGCTAGCTAATCAAGTTAAATGTAAGATCAAAATAATTCCGGTTAAAAACTATAAGCATGATATGGCTTATGAATTACCGGTGTTTCCATCTCCGAACCTTAATTCACAACAATCCATTCTATTATATCCTTCTGTTTGCTGGTTTGAAGGTACCATCATTAGTCAGGGTAGAGGAACTTATTTTCCATTCACCGTTTTAGGTAATCCGGATTTGAAAGGTAAATACGATTTTTCATTTACCCCAAAAAGTATCAAAGGAATGAGTGAAACACCATTGTTTATGGACACAGAATGTTTCGGTTTGGATTTAAGAAAATATGATACCTCTCTATTAAGAAAAAAGAAACAGATCAATATCCAATGGATGATCGAGTTTTATAAAGCTTACCCACATAAAGAAAAATTCTTTGATGCAAAACAAAGTAAAGAAATAGGCAATATCGACAGGCTTGCAGGAACGGATTTGTTTAAACAACAAATTGTTGAAGGAAAGTCAGAAGCAGAAATTCGTAAAAGCTGGGAGCCTGGCCTGAGTCAATACAAGAAGATGCGTAAACAATATTTACTGTACAATTAAGTAGAGTACTTTGCGATTGGAAACTGGGACCTTAAATAGGTTTTTGAGGTCCCTTTAGCATTCTTACGCCCTCACCAAACTGAAAATCAATTATCAACTATATAACTTAAATACCCAATTTATGAAAAAAAGACTACTCTTTTTTTTGCTGAGTTTCGTCTTTCTGGTGTCGCATGTTTTTGCACAACAGAAAGCAGTTACTGGTGTAGTAATTTCTGCAGAGGATCAATTGCCTATCCCTGGAGTAAGTATCCTAGTTAAGGGTTCTTCAAATTCAGCCCAATCAGACGCCAACGGTGCCTATAAAATTTTTGTGAGCCCTGGTCAGGTGTTGATTTTTAACTTTTTAGGGATGAAAAAAAAGGAAATCACTGTAGGGAATACGAATACAATAAACGTAAGTCTTGAAGGTGATTCCAGAGCGTTAGGAGAGGTTGTTGTTACTGCATTAGGTCAAAAGCAAAACAAAAAATCACTTGCCTATGCGGTACAAGAGATTAAAAGTTCTGATTTAACAGACGGTAATCAAAGCAATGCATTAAATGCATTAAAGGCTAAAGCTGTTGGTGTGCAAATTACAAGTTCAGGTGGTGCTGCAGGTTCTGGTTCTAGAATTCAGATTCGTGGTGTTAACTCTTTGAATCCAAACGCGAACAACCAGCCATTATTTATCATTGATGGTATTCCGGTTTCTAACAACACTGATAACTTTGGTGGTTCAGGAGGTGATAGCTACCAAAATACCAACCGTTTTTCTGATATCAACCCTGATGATATTGAAAGTATGACCATCCTTAAAGGTCCTTCAGCATCAGTATTATATGGTTTGAGAGCGGCGAACGGAGCAGTAGTTGTAACAACTAAATCAGGTAAAGCTGGTAAAGCAAATGTAAACTATAAGGTTTCTTACAGCTTTGATGATGTTACTAATACTCCTCCGATTCAAACTAGATACGGAAATGGTAACAACGGAGGCTTGACATCAACCGTTAATACTTGGGGACCTTTAGTAAATGGTGCTCCAACTTATAATCCATATGATTTATATTTTAAAACAGGGCATCAGCTACAAAACTCTTTGACTTTTAGTGGTGGTAATGAAAAAGCAACTTACTTTACTTCAATTGCTAATTCAGAGCAAAGTGGTGTAGCACAAGATTCTAAATACGGTAAAACATCAGTTCGTCTAGCAGGTACATTAAGAGCCTCAGATAAGTTTAAGTTTGATGGTTCTGCTAACTATATCCATTCCGGAGGTAAAAACCCAAGAACAGGGGTAGGTTCAGGTGCTATTTTCTACTTAATGAAACATACCAATACTGTTGATCCAAGTGATTATCTAAACCCTGATGGTTCTCAGAAAGTATACAATAGTGCTATTGATAACCCATTCTATTTCTCGGAAAACTCATTCCTGAAAGATGATGTAAATCGTATCATTGGTAATCTTGGTGCTGATTATACTCCTACAAATTGGTTGTCATTTAACTATAAAGTAGGTATTGATAACTATACCGACTTCCGTAAGAGCTATAACGAAACCGGATTGATTATTTCGAGAACCGGTTCGATGAATGAGCAACGTATCGGTTATTCAGAGATCAACTCAAATTTTATTGCAAAAGCAACTAAGAAGTTAGGTTCAGATTGGAACAGTACGTTATTGTTAGGTCATGCATTCACACATATTGATCGTTCAAGTTTATCAACAACAGGTACACAGTCTGTAGTTCCTAATATGGAAAGTATTAAATACTACACTGTTTACACGTCAACCAGTGCTCCAAGCAAGAAAAACATTATTGGTGTTTTTGCTGATTTGAAATTTGACTATAAAAATCAGTTATACTTTAGTTTAACTGGTCGTAACGACTGGTCATCAACATTACCTGCTGAAAACAGATCATTCTTTTATCCTTCAGCAAGCGTTGCTTATGTATTTACAGAATTACCGTTCTTAAAAGATAATTCAGTATTAAGCTTCGGTAAGTTCAGAGCTTCATATGCAGAAGTAGGTAAAGATGCTGATCCATATCAAATTGGTGTTTATTACAATACCTTACAAGCATTTAACGGTGTGAGTGGTATCAATAGAAGCACAACAATTGGTTCTGAAAACCTTAAACCAGAGCGTACTAAAGGTATTGAGTTTGGTGGTGAATTCAGATTCTTTGCAGATCGTGTTACGTTAGATGCTAACTATGCAATTGCAAACAGTATTGATCAGATTGTACCAGTTCCTGTAAGTTATGCGTCTGGATATGATGTGTTTGTAACCAATGCCGGTGAAATCAGAAATAATTCTATTGAATTAATGCTGAATGCGAACATTATCAATACTTCTAATTTTAATTGGGATGTAAATGCTAACTGGTCACAGACTAAAGGTCGTGTGTTATCAATGCCTCCGGGAGTAAATGAGATCACATTCAATCCTGAGTCTCCATGGAACAAGCAAATTATTAAAGCAGGTGGAAGACCAGGTGATTGGTATGGATGGCCTTTAATGCGTGTTAATGATGCAAACAGCCCTTATAATGGCCAGTTATTAATTGGTGCTGATGGTTACCCAATTGTTCCTCAGCCACTTGCAACAAGCTATTTGATCGGTAATGCATTCCCTGATTGGACTGGCGGTTTAGGTAGCTCATTGTCATACAAAGGCTTAACCTTCTCATTCTTGTTTAACTTCAGAAAAGGTGGTTACGTAAATGATATTTCTAAATGGCAACGTTACACAACTGGTATAGGTGCAGAAACTGAAATGCGTAACACTATGGTTGTATTCACTGGTGCAAGAAATACTGGTACAGATGCAAATCCTGTTTACGTACAAAACGATATGCAAGTGCCAATTGATCAAAGTTTCTATAACAACGCATTCCGTTACCGTTTATCAGCTGAAAACAATGGTTTCCAAGATGGCTCATGGATTCGTTTACAAAATGTTTCATTGTCATATGACCTTCCTAAACAATGGATTGGTTCAGTGGTGAAATCGGCTTCATTCTCAGTTACCGCTAACAACTTATGGTTAACTACTCCATTTGTAGGTTTCGATCCTGAGTCAAGTACTTATGGTGCAAACTCAAATGCGGTAGGTTATGTTGGAACTGGTATTCCTGCTACAAGAAATGTGTATTTAGCTTTAAACGTTAATTTTTAATTAGGTATCAACAATGAAATTCAGAAATATTAAATATTTGGTACTATCAATGTCATTAACAGTTGTTGCAACCTCATGCAATAGTTTGTTAGACATTAATGATGATCCGGAAGGCTTGAAACCTAATCAGGTTGCTATCTCAGGGTTGTTGCCAGCGAACCTTCAGTATACAGCAAATTCCTATTGGAATGTTGGACAATATGGTAACTACTATACCCAATATTTTGCTGGTAATTCAGGTCAGGAAGCAAATATTGATTCATACAACCCTTACGGTTTTGACAATATTTGGGAATCGTCTTACTTGAAAGCAATGCCTAATATAAAAGAAATGATCACGCGTGGAGAGAAAGAGGGTGCTCCTCATTACGCAGGTATTGGTCGTTTATTAATGGCATTAAACTTAATGCAATGTACCGACATATGGGGTGATGTTCCATATAAAGAAGCGTTTCAAGGTTCGGCTAACTTGATGCCTAAGTATGATACACAACAAGAAGTTTATACAGTTCATCTGAAAGCCCTTTTAGATCAGGCGATTGTTGATCTTCTAAAGCCAAATCCAACGGCGGCAAGTCAGCAGGTTGGTACTACCGATTTAGTATATGGAGGTAAAACAGATAAATGGCTTAAAGCAGCTTATGCGGCAAGAGCAAGATATTATATTCACCTTTCTAAAAAAGACCCAGCCAACTTTGCTAATGCTTTAGCTGATGC
>RCUT01001530.1_pt1 | contig 10932 bp, 11 predicted proteins | sample 2166171 | NCBI WGS metagenome assembly RCUT01 (sample SAMN09932757, study PRJNA488358) | compost metagenome | isolation source: compost soil in 4-hydroxybenzoic | place: Germany: Experimental Botanical Garden
GCGCGCCCAGGTGCCCTACTACCAGGAAGACCGCTTCTTCGCCCCGGACATCGAGACTGCCAGCACCCTGCTGGCCAGCGGCTGCCTGAATGGCCTGGTGCCGGCGAAGCTGCTGCCGAGCCTGTGAACCTGAAGTAAGGAGTGGGAGGGCGGGCCGGCTGCGTCCCGCCCTGGTCAGGAAGACACCCCCGGGACGATCACGAGTCGTGGCCGGTCGTCAAAACAACAATTGCCAGTCACTGGCACCGGAAGCCGGCACAACCGGCTTCTGTCGATGAACGAACTGCCTTAACCCTTACCAAGTTTCAGGAGCGTCGGAACATGCAATTCAAGAAGCGAGTATTGGGCCTGATGTGTGCGGCGGGCCTGCTGGCCGGGGCGTCTTCCGCCCAGGCGGCGGGCTGGTGTGAATCCGGCAAGCCGGTGAAGTTCGCCGGGCTCAACTGGGAGAGCGGCATGTTGCTCACCGACCTGCTGCAGTTCGTCCTGAAGAACGGTTACGGCTGCGAGACCGACAGCTTGCCGGGCAACTCCATCACCATGGAGCAGGCCCTGGGCAACAACGATATCCAGATCTTCGCCGAGGAGTGGATCGGTCGCAGCGACGCCTGGAACAAGGCCGCCGCCGCCGGCAAGGTGGTGGGTGTGGGTGCGCCGATCGTCGGCGCCACCGAAGGCTGGTACGTGCCACGCTACGTGATCGAGGGCGATGCCAAGCGCGGCATCGAGGCCAAGGCGCCGCAGCTCAAGGCCATCGCCGACCTCGGCCAGTACGCCGAGCTGTTCCGCGACCCGGAGGAGCCGGGCAAGGGCCGCTTCTACAACTGCCCGGCCGGCTGGACCTGCGAGCTGGACAACAGCGAGATGCTCAAGAGCTACGGCCTCGAAGAGAAGTTCACCAACTTCCGCCCCGGCACCGGCCCGGCCCTGGATGCGGCCGTGCTGTCGAGCTATCGCCGTGGTGAGCCTATCCTTTTCTATTACTGGTCGCCGACGCCGCTGATGGGCCAGGCCGACCTGGTGAAGCTGGAGGAGAAGCCCGGCGTGGACAAGAACGTGACCATCCAGGTCGGCCTGTCCAAGACCTTCCATGACGAGGCCCCGGAGCTGGTGGCGGTGCTGAACAAGGTGAACGTGCCGATCGACCTGCTGAACCAGAACCTGGCGAAGATGGCCAAGGAAAAGATGGATTCGGCGGACCTGGCCAAGGTCTTCCTCAAGGAACACCCGGAGGTGTGGCACGCCTGGGTCAGCGAGGACGCTGCGAAGAAGATCGACGCCGCCCTCTGAGGCGCGGACGAACCCCGATACCGGCCTTCTCCCCGCTGGGAGCAGGCCCCCCACCCGACCGGAGCGAGCTATGTTCCCCGAACGCTTCACCTTCTCCATCGCTGACTGGGTCAACGGCTGGGTCGACAGCCTGGTGACCAACTACGGCGATGTGTTCCGCCACATCTCCGACACCCTGCTCTGGGCCATCGTCTACCTGGAAGGCATCCTCCGTGCCGCCCCCTGGTGGCTGGTGCTGATCGTGGTCGCCGGGATCTCCTGGCACGCCACCCGGCGCATCCTGCCGACGGTGGTGATCACCGGCCTGCTGTTCCTGGTGGGCGCCGTCGGGCTCTGGGACAAGCTGATGCAGACCGTCGCGCTGATGCTGGTGGCCACCTTCATCTCGGTGGTGATCGGCATTCCCCTGGGCATCCTCGCGGCCCGCAGCGATCGCCTGCGCGCGGTGCTGATGCCGCTGCTGGACATCATGCAGACCATGCCCAGCTTCGTGTACCTGATTCCGGTGCTGATGCTCTTCGGCCTGGGCAAGGTGCCGGCGATCTTCGCCACCGTGATCTACGCCGCGCCGCCGCTGATCCGCCTCACCGACCTCGGTATCCGCCAGGTGGACAAGGAAGTGATGGAGGCGGTGAACGCCTTCGGCGCCAATCGCTGGCAACAGCTGTTCGGCGTGCAGCTGCCGCTGGCCCTGCCGAGCATCATGGCGGGGATCAACCAGACCACCATGATGGCCCTGTCGATGGTGGTGATCGCCTCCATGATCGGCGCCCGCGGCCTCGGCGAAGACGTGCTGGTGGGCATCCAGACCCTCAACGTCGGCAAGGGCCTGGAAGCGGGCCTGGCCATCGTCATCCTGGCCGTGGTCTTCGACCGCATCACCCAGGCTTACGGCCGTTCGCGGCACGCAGACAGCAAATGAGTGGCGAGAACATGAGCAAGATCGTCGTCAAGAACGTATTCAAGATCTTCGGCCAGCGCGCCGACGAGGCCCTGGCGCTGATCCAGCAGGGCAAGAGCAAGGCCGACGTGCTGTCCAACACCGGTTGCGTGGTCGGGGTCAATGACCTGTCGCTGTCCATCGGCGCGGGCGAGATCTTCGTGATCATGGGCCTGTCCGGTTCCGGCAAGTCCACCCTGGTGCGCCACTTCAACCGCCTGATCGACCCCACCAGCGGGCAAATCCTGGTGGATGGCGAGGACATCCTGCGCTACGACATGGAAGAACTGCAGCAATTCCGACGCCGGAAGATCAGCATGGTGTTCCAGAGTTTCGGCCTGCTGCCGCACAAGTCGGTGCTGGACAACGTCGCCTACGGCCTCAAGGTGCGCGGCGAAACCAGGGACTACTGCCTGGAGCGCGCCCAGCACTGGATCACCACCGTGGGCCTGAAGGGCTACGAGAAGTCCTATCCGCACCAGCTTTCCGGGGGCATGCGCCAGCGTGTCGGCCTGGCCCGGGCGCTGGCCTCGGACACCGACATCATCCTCATGGACGAAGCCTTCAGCGCCCTCGACCCGCTGATCCGCGCCGACATGCAGGACCAGTTGCTGGAGCTGCAGAAGACCCTGCAGAAGACCATCGTCTTCATTACCCACGACCTCGATGAGGCGGTACGCATCGGCAACCGCATCGCCATCCTCAAGGACGGCCAGCTGATCCAGGTCGGCACGCCCAGGGAAATCCTCCACCAGCCGGCCGACGACTACGTCGACCGCTTCGTCCAGCGCCGCGTGGCCAACCTGTAAGGAACAACCGAGATGTCGTTACCCGAGAAAGTCCTGCTGGGCGATTCGCCGTTGACCTGGCGCCAGGTAGTGGCGGTGGCCCGCCACGGGGCGCGCCTGGAACTGACCCAGGCCGCCTGGGCGCGCATCGACAATGCCCGCGGCATCGTCGAGCGCATCGTTGAACGGGGTGAGCGCGCCTACGGGATCAGCACCGGCCTCGGCGCCCTGAGCGACGTGCTGCTGACCGCCGAGCAGTTTGCCACGCTTTCACGCAACACCCTGCTCAGCCACGCCTGCGGCGTTGGCCCGGTGCTGGCCGTCGATCAGACTCGCGCCATCATCTGCTGCGCCATCGCCAACTACAGCCAGGGCCGTTCGGGCTTGCAGCGCCAGGTGGTGGAGGCGCTGCTGGCACTGCTGAACCAGGGCATCACGCCGCAGGTGCCCTCCCAGGGTTCGGTGGGCTACCTGACCCACATGGCCCATGTCGGCATCGCCCTGCTCGGCGTGGGTGAGGTCAGTTATCGCGGTCGGGTGGTGCCCGCCGCCGAGGCTTTGGCCGCCGAAGGTCTGGAGCCGGTGCGCCTGGGTGCCAAGGACGGGCTCTGCCTGGTCAACGGCCTGCCCTGCATGACCGGCCTGACCTGCCTGGCCCTGGCGGATGCCGAGCGCCTGATGCGCTGGGCCGACGTGATCGGCGCCATGAGTTTCGAGGCCCTGGGCGGGCAGATCGCCGCCTTCGACCCGGACATCATCGCCCTCAAGCCGCACCCCGGCATGCAGACGGTGGGAGCCAACCTGCTGGCCTTGCTCGCCGGCAGCGAGGTGGTCGCCGCCAGCCGAGGCATCCGCACCCAGGACGCCCTGAGCATCCGCTCCATTCCCCAGGTGCACGGCGCCTGCCGCGACCAGTGGGCCCATGCCGCGCGCCAGGTGGATACCGAACTGGCCTCGGCCAACGACAACCCGCTGCTGCTGGGCACGCCGGACGACTACCGGGTGGTGTCCCAGGCCAACCCCCATGGCGAGTCGGTAGCCATGGCGGCGGACCTGCTGGCCATTGCCGTGGCCGAACTGGGCGGCATCGCCGAACGGCGCCTGGATCGCCTGGTCAACCCGCTGGTCAGTCGCCTGCCGGCCTTCCTGGTCAGCCAGCCGGGGGTCAACTCGGGGATGATGATCGCCCAGTACGTGGCCGCCGCCCTGGCTGGCGAGAACCGCCAGCTGGCGCATCCGGCGGTGGTGGACAACTTCGTCACCTCGGGCCTGCAGGAAGACCACCTGAGCCTCGGCACCAGTGCCGCGCTCAAGCTGGGCAAGGCGCTGGAGAACTGCACCCGCATCCTCGCCATCGAATACCTGCTGGCGGCCCAGGCCTTCGAGTTCCACAAGCCCGGGAATTTCGGCGCGGGCACCGGCGCTGCCTGGGAAGCCCTGCGTGAATCGGTGCCGGCCTATGACCAGGATCGCTGGCTGGCGCCGGACATCGCCCGCGCCGCCGAGCTACTGCGTGAACGTTCCGCGCTGGAGGGGATAGCCGCGCGCATTGGAGGACTGCAATGAAACACCTCTGGCACAACTGCCATGCCGCCACCATGAAGGGCGGCAAGTACGCCATCATCGAAGACGCGGTGCTGGTCACCTATGCCGGGCGCATCGAGTGGATCGGCCCGCGCGATGAACTGCCGGCGATTCCCTACGATGTCGAAGTCGACCTCGAAGGCGCCTGGCTCACCCCGGGGCTGGTCGACTGCCATACCCACCTGGTGTTCGGCGGCGACCGCAGCCGCGAGTTCGAGCAGCGCCTGGAAGGCGTCAGCTATGCCGAGATCGCCGCCCAGGGCGGCGGCATCGCCAGCACGGTGCGCGCCACCCGCGAGGCCAGCGAGGACGAGCTGCTGGAGAGCGCCACCCGGCGCGCGCGCCAGCTGCTGCGCGATGGCGTCACCACCCTGGAAGTGAAGTCCGGCTACGGCCTGGACCTGGCCAGCGAGCGCAAGATGCTGCGCGTCGCCCGGCGCCTGGGCGAAACCCTGCCGCTCACGGTGCGCGCCACCTGCCTGGCCGCCCACGCCCTGCCGCCGGAGTACGCCGGCCGCGCCGACGACTACATCACGCACATCTGCGACGAGATGCTGCCGGCCCTGGCCGGCGAAGGGCTGGTGGACGCGGTGGACGCCTTCTGCGAGCACCTGGCCTTCTCGCCTGCGCAGGTGGAGCGGGTGTTCAAGGTGGCCAAGGGCCTTGGCCTGCCGGTGAAGCTGCATGCCGAACAGCTCTCCTCGCTGCACGGTTCCAGCCTGGCCGCGCGCTACCAGGCGCTGTCGGCGGACCACCTGGAATACATGACCGAGGACGACGCCATCGCCATGGCCGCCGCCGGTACGGTCGCCGTGCTGCTGCCCGGCGCCTTCTTCCTGCTGCGCGAGACCCAGCTGCCGCCCATCGAGGCGCTGCGCAAGCATGGCGTGGCCATGGCGGTGTCCACCGACCTCAACCCCGGCACCTCGCCGGCGTTGTCGTTGCGCATGATGCTGAACATGGCCTGCACCTCCTTCCGCCTCACCCCGGAGGAGGCGCTGGCCGGCGCCACCCTGCACGCCGCCAGGGCCCTGGGCCTGGCCGACAGCCACGGCAGCCTGGAGGTGGGCAAGGTGGCCGACTTCATCGCCTGGGACATCCAGCGCCCGGCGGAACTGGCCTACTGGTTGGGCGGCGACCTGCCCAAGCGGGTGATTCGACACGGACAGGAGATCGACTGTGGATAACGTTCTCAGCTTCAGCCGCGGCCGTACGCCGCTGCTGATCAGCATGCCGCACCCCGGCACGCACCTGACCCCGGCGGTGGAAGCCGGCATGGTGACGGCCGGCTGGGACCTCACCGACACCGACTGGCACATCCCGCGCCTCTATGAGTTCGCCGCCGAACTGGGCGCGAGCACCCTGGCGGCGCAGTATTCGCGCTACGTCATCGACCTCAATCGCCCGGCCGACGACACGCCGCTCTACGCCACCGCGACCACCGGCCTCTACCCGGCGACGCTGTTCGACGGCGAGCCGCTCTATCGCGAAGGCGAGGAGCCGTCGGCCGCGGAGCGCGCGCGCTACCTGGCGGAGATCTGGACGCCGTACCACCAGACGATTGCCGACGAGCTGGCGCGGATGAAGGCCGAGTTCGGCTACGCGCTGCTGTTCGATGCGCACTCGATCCGCTCCTTCGTCCCGCGCCTGTTCGACGGTCGGCTGCCGGACTTCAATCTCGGCACCAATGCCGGCGCCAGTTGCGACCCGACCCTGGCCGAGGCCCTGGTGGCGGTCTGCGCCGATGCGCGGGACTACAGCCATGTGCTCAACGGCCGTTTCAAGGGCGGCCATATCACCCGTCACTACGGCCAGCCCGACGAGCACATCCACTCGGTGCAACTGGAGTTGGCGCAGTGCACCTACATGGACGAGCAGGTGCCCTTCGACTACCGCGAAGACCTGGCGGTGCCGACCCAGGCAGTGCTGCGCAAGCTGCTGCAGGCAATGCTCGCCTGGGGCAAGCAGAAGTACGGGCGCTGAGCCTGGTTGGATAGCGCTTGTTTTGTGGGAGCGAATTCATTCGCGAAGCATGCCGCAGGCATTCCCATCGAGGCTGAAGGGGCCGCTCCGCGGCCCTTTCGCGAATGAATTCGCTCCCACAGGGGCAGCCATTCCTAACGCTGGAGGCCGAGGTGGCGGATCACCACCGGCTCGCCGGTGACCCGCTCCCACACGTCATCCAGCAGCTCGGCGGGGTAGAAGGGCAGGGTGGCCAGCTCCTCGCGGCTGACCCAGCCCAGCTCGCGGATCTCGAACTCGTCGCCACCCAGGCCGTTGAGGTTGGCCAGGCTGAGTTCGCCGCGCCAGGCGTCGATCCGGTAGAACAGTTCCAGGTGGAAGCGGCCCATGGCCGGCTCGGCGAACTCGCGGACGTAGACCAGCGGACCGACGTCGACATCCAGGCTGGTCTCTTCCATGAATTCGCGGCGCACCGTGTCGCGGGTGGATTCGTCGGTCTGCGACTCGAAGCCGCCGCCCGGTGGTATCCAGTAGGTGTCGTCGCCCACCACGTGCTTGACCAGCAGGATGCGCCCGTCCCGTACCAGCAGGCCGGCGGCGCGGATGCGGTGGGTCAGCGGCGCACTCATTGCCAGTCCAGCCGGGCGAGCTTCCACTCGCCGTCGTCCCGCCACCACTCCAGCTTGACCCCGTAGTGGCGCGCGCTGTCGGGGATCAGCCCCTCGGCGCCGGTCAGCGCCACCTGGGCTTCGGTGTAGCCCTTCTCGTGGTAGGTGGGGTCCAGCCGGTTGGCCTTGCTCAAGGACAGGACGCCGACGTTCTTGTGGCGCATGAACAACAACGCCATGGTGCGTCTGGCCCAGTCGCGGTCGTGTTCCTGCTGGGCGTTGAACTGCGGGTGCAACTGCTCCAGCACCGCGCTGGTCTTCTTCGCTTCGAGGTTGTCCTGCAGCTGTTGCACGGCAGCATCCAGCTCGGCGGCCGGGTCGTTCCGGCCACAACCGGCTAGGATTGCCAGAACGCAGAGCGTCGGCAGAGCGAACTTCCTGAGTAGCATGCTGAACTCCTTTTTCCTCGTTATGATGCCCGGCAGGTTAGAAGGCCGGGCTCGTTCAGGGGTCGACCTTTTGCACAGTTTAGGGAGCCCAGAATGCAGACTTTGTATCCGGAGATTAAACCCTACGCCCGGCACGAGCTGGCTGTGGAGGCGCCACACGTGCTCTATGTGGACGAAAGCGGCACGCCGGAAGGCCTGCCGGTGGTGTTCATCCACGGCGGCCCCGGGGCTGGCTGCGACGCCTTGAGCCGGCGCTTCTTCGATCCGAACCTGTACCGCATCGTCACCTTCGACCAGCGCGGCTGCGGCCGCTCCATGCCCCATGCGAGCCTGGAGAAGAACACCACCTGGGAGCTGGTGGCCGACCTCGAACGCATCCGCCAGCACCTGAACATCGACAAGTGGGTGCTGTTCGGCGGCTCCTGGGGCTCGACCCTGTCCCTGGCCTATGCCCAGGCCCATCCGGAGCGCGTGCTCGGCCTGATCCTGCGCGGCATCTTCCTGTGCCGCCCGGAGGACTTCCACTGGTTCTACCAGGAAGGCTGCAGCCGGATGTTCCCGGACTACTGGGAGGACTACCTGGCCCCCATTCCGGCCGACGAGCACGGCGACCTGATGCACGCCTACCACAGGCGCCTGACCGGGCCGGACCAGATCGCCCAGATGCACACCGCCAAGGCCTGGTCGACCTGGGAAGGCCGTACCGCCACCCTGCGTCCCAGCGCGCCGGTGGTGGAGCGCTTCAGCGAGCCGATGCGCGCCCTGTCCATCGCTCGCATCGAGTGCCATTACTTCGTCAACAACGCCTTCCTCGAACCCAACCAGCTGCTGCGCGACATGCCGCGGATCGCCCACCTGCCGGGCGTCATCGTGCATGGCCGCTATGACGCCATCTGCCCGCTGGACAACGCCTGGGCACTGCACAAGGCCTGGCCCAACAGCGAGCTGCAGATCGTCCGCGACGCCGGCCACGCCGCCTCCGAAGCCGGCATCACCGATGCCCTGGTGCGGGCGACCTACCAGATGGCCCGCCGCCTGCTGGACATGCCGCCGGAAGAGGACGCCTGATGAAGGGGCTGCTGCAACGGGTCAGCTCTGCCCGCGTCGAGGTGGACGGCGAGGTGGTCGGCTCCATCGACCAGGGCCTGCTGGTGCTGGTGGGCGTCGAGCCCCAGGACACCGAGGCCAGTGCCGACAAGCTGCTGCACAAGCTGGTCAATTACCGGGTCTTCGCCGATGCCGAGGGCAAGATGAACCTCTCCCTCGGTGCTGTAGGTGGCGGCCTGCTGCTGGTGTCCCAGTTCACCCTCGCGGCCGATACCAACAGCGGCCTGCGCCCGAGCTTTTCCACGGCGGCGCCGCCGGCCCGCGGTGAGGAACTGTTCGACTACCTGGTGCGCCAGGCCCGCCTCAAGCATCCACAGGTCGCCACCGGGCGCTTCGGCGCCAACATGCAGGTGCACCTGGTCAACGACGGTCCGGTGACCTTCCTGCTGCAAAGCTGACCTGGCCCGATAACTGCCTCATTGCGACTCGCCATCCACGGAGATGGGCGTTAGCATGCGCGCCATGCCCCGTATTCCGTGGGCTTGCACAAGAACAACGAGCTGCCCCATTAGGAGAAAGAATGAAAAAGTTTCTCGCTTCACTGCTGTTTTCTGCCTGCGCCCTGACGGGCCTCGCCCACGCCGGCATGGTCGATGATGCGGTCAAGCGCGGCACCCTGCGTGTCGGCATGGACCCGACCTACATGCCCTTCGAGATGACCAACAAGCGTGGCGAGATCATCGGTTTCGAAGTCGACCTGCTGAAGGCCATGGCCAAGTCCATGGGCGTCAAGCTGGAGCTGGTATCCACCAGCTACGACGGCATCATCCCGGCCCTCTTGACCGACAAGTTCGACATGATCGGCTCCGGCATGACCCTGACCCAGGAGCGCAACCTGCGCATCAACTTCTCCGAGCCCTTCATCGTGGTCGGCCAGACCCTGCTGATCCGCAAGGAGCTGCAGGGCGAGATCAAGTCCTACAAGGACCTGAACGATGCCAAGTACCGCATCACCTCGAAGATCGGCACCACCGGCGAGATGGTCGCCAAGAAACTGATCGCCAAGGCCCAGTACCACGGCTTCGACAACGAGCAGGAAGCGGTGATGGACGTGGTCAACGGCAAGGCCGACGCCTTCGTCTACGATGCACCCTACAACGTGGTGGCGGTGGAGAAGGCCGGCGCTGGCAAGCTGCTGTTCCTCGAAGAACCCTTCACCTACGAGCCGCTGGCCTTCGGCCTGAAGAAAGGCGACTACGACAGCATCAACTTCATCAACAACTTCCTGCACCAGATCAAGCACGACGGGACCTACGATCGTATTCACGACAAGTGGTTCAAGAACAAGGACTGGCTGAAGGAAATGGAATAAGGCCCAGGCCACAAGCCGGCTTTATGACCCCGACGCGCAGGCAAACCCTGCGCGTTCGCATTTACGGAAGTACCCCACGTGATCAAACACAAGAAAGCCCAGTGGCCCTGGCACGGTTTGACTGCCCTGGTCCTGGTGGGCCTGGCGTTCAGCCTGTACATGGCCACCTCGATGATTTCCTACGAGTGGCGCTGGAACCGCGTACCGCAGTACTTCGCCTACAAGGCCGAGGAAACACAACGCGCTGCCGGCTACGGCACTGTGCAGGAAATCGTCATCTCCGGTGACAACGCTCGCGTCACGCTGAAGGACGAAAGTGGTGCCGAGCAAGTGCTCGATGTGGCCAAGGACAGCCTGCAACTGAGCCGCGGCGACGATGTTGCCGAAGGCGACCAGATTGGGGTAACCCGCCATTGGGCCGCTGGCCCGCTGGCATGGGGCCTGTGGACCACCTTGTGGATCTCGGTGGTGTCCGGGGCGCTGGGCCTGGTGATCGGCCTGTTCGCCGGATTGTGCCGGTTGTCGAACAACCCGACCCTGCGCGACCTGTCGACCGTCTATGTCGAGCTGGTGCGCGGCACGCCGCTGCTGGTGCAGATCTTCATCTTCTACTTCTTCATCGGCACCGTGCTGAACCTCTCCCGCGAATTCGCCGGGGTGGCCGCGCTGGCGCTGTTCACCGGCGCCTATGTCGGCGAGATCGTCCGTGCCGGCGTGCAGTCCATCGCCAAAGGGCAGAACGAAGCGGCGCGCTCCCTGGGCCTGACGGGTGGCCAGTCCATGCGCCACGTGATCCTGCCCCAGGCCTTCAAGCGCGTGCTGCCGCCGCTGGCCGGGCAGTTCATCAGCCTGGTCAAGGACACCTCGCTGGTCTCGGTGATCGCCATCACCG
>RCUT01001532.1_pt1 | contig 10927 bp, 7 predicted proteins | sample 2166171 | NCBI WGS metagenome assembly RCUT01 (sample SAMN09932757, study PRJNA488358) | compost metagenome | isolation source: compost soil in 4-hydroxybenzoic | place: Germany: Experimental Botanical Garden
GTGGCGGCGGCGACGGACTGGTTGACGTTGTCGATCTCGCCGATGCGCTGGGTCACGCTGCCCAGGCGGGAGCCGGCGAGGTTGGCGATGGTGACGCTTTCTTCGCTGTGGCGCTGGCTCTCGGTCATGGTGGTGACCGATTCCCGCGCGCCCACTTGCAGCTCTTCGATCATCTGCTGGATCTCCAGCGCCGAGGCCTGGGTGCGTCCGGCCAGGCTGCGCACTTCGTCCGCCACCACCGCAAATCCACGACCCGCTTCACCCGCCCGCGCCGCTTCAATCGCTGCGTTGAGCGCCAGCAGGTTGGTCTGTTGGGAGATGCCCTTGATCACTTCGAGGATCTGCCCGATGTTCACGGTCTTGTCGTTGAGCACTTCGATGTTGGCGCAGGAGGCACTGATCTTGCCGGACAGTTCGTTCATCACCTCGATCGTGCGCTGCACCACCTGGCGTCCATCCTCGGCTTGCTGCCGTGCGGACGAAGCCTGTTGCGAGGCATCGGAGGCGTTATGGGCGATCTCCTGCGCGGCCGCGCCCAACTGGTTGATTGCCGCCGCCACGCTGTTGGTGCGGGTGGATTGATCGTCGAAATTGCTCATCGACGAGTTTGAAGCATCCAGCACCCGCCGCGCGCCTTCGTTCACCCCCAACGCCGCCGATGACACCTCGCGGATCGAATGGTGGATGCGCTCGACAAAGCGGTTGAAGGCGGTCGCCAGTTGGCCGATTTCATCTCGCGATTGCACTTGCAGGCGACGGGTCAGGTCGCCTTCGCCGAGGGAGATGTCTTCCATGACCCGGGTCAGCACTTGCAGCGGCCGGGTGATGCGTTGCGCGGTGTACCAGATCAGCAGCAGGCCGAGCAGGGCCGAACCGCCACCGAGCAACAGCTCCAGCGCGGTGCTTTGCACGCCCTGGGCATCGAGTTCGTTCTGCAGCGTGGTGACCGGTGCCAGCAACACGTTCTGCGGCACACCGACCAACACGCCCCATGGCGCGGCTCCGGCAATCGGCGCCAGCGGTTCAAGCACCTTGATTTGCCGGGCGTCGACAAACACTTTTGGCTGGCCCTGACGCAGGCTGTCCATCACTTCGGCATTGTCCATCGGCTGACCGAGGCGACCGACGTCCTGGCTGTTGGCAGAAATCACCCCACGGGGGCTGACGATGCTGATCTGGCCGTTGCCGTCGAACAGTTCACGGGCACTGGTTTCGCTGTTCTGCTGCAGGGCGGCGAGGTTGATGTCCAGTCCCACCACGGCAATGACCTTGCCGTTTTCCAGCAGCGGGAAGGCAACGCTGGTCACCAGTTTGCGGCTGCCGGAGGCCTCGTCGAAATAAGGTTCCAGCACACAGGCCTGGCCGGTGTCGCGGGCACAGGTGTAGAAGGCGTTGTACGGTGCGCCGCTCGGCCCCGGCTCGGTGTTGGCAAGCAGGCCTTCGTCGCCGATGACCGCTTGCAGCTCGCCGGGTTTGCTCTGCACCCAATAGAGCGCAAAGCGACCGGTTTCGTTGCTGCCCAAGGCGGCCTGGCCGGCGAAGTCTGCGTCGGCACCGTCGAGTCCACCGGGTTCGAAAATGACATAAAGCCCGAGCAGGTCGGGCTTGTCGATCAAGGCTTGGTGAAGCTGGGTGCTGAGTTCCTGGCGCAGTTGCGGGCGAGTCAGGCTGCCCTGATGCTGCAACTGTCGCAGGTACAACAAGTAGCGCGATAACCCCTGGCCGTATTCGTGGGTCTGCATGAAGGTGCGTTGCACTTGCATGGCCTGCACTTTGCCCAGGGCCTGCATGTGTTCCCTGGCCGCATTGGCGAGCATGTCGCCGCTGGCCTCGGCCACTTGCCGGCTGCTCTTGTGGGTCTGATAGAGCGACAAACCCATCAACAAGCCGACGACCAACAGCAGGCAGAGACCGGCGAGCAGGGCGATCTTGCTCTGGATCGTCAGGAATGTTCTGTGCATTGGAAATACCTTTTTCCACGCGGGCAATGGCGTGGCCACTGCCCGCGGCCGAGATTAGAAGCCGGTGGCGAACACCACCTGGGCGTAGACGTTCTTGTCGTTGTTACCCAGTTGGGTACCACCGTCTTCGGCGCTCTTGTCCGGTTGGTAGATGCCCACCAGTGGCATCACGGTCAGGTGGTCGTTGACGTGCCATTCGGCGTACAGGTCGACTTCGTGGCCATCGGTGTTGCCCAGGTTGCGGTCGATGGTGTCGAAGTTGAAGTACATCGCGCCGACGGTGAGGTTCTCCAGTGGCGAAACTTTCAGCGTGACGTTCTGGATGCGCGAGTTGCTGTTGAACGGCCCGGCGTAGTTGCCCGCCACTTCACCCTGGAACCAGGTGCCGTAGCCACGGCTGAAACCGTAGAACAGGGTGTCGTAGCCTTCCGAGAAGCGGCTGTAGCGGTAGCTGGCGCTAGGCGTCCAGACCGCGTCGGAGAAGGTCCAGCCGGCTTCCAGGTACCAGGCGTCTTCGCTGGAGGTGTTGGGTTTGTCCTGCTTGGCGTATTCACCGGACAGGAACAGGTCTTTCACCCCGGCGTTGCCCGCCGCACGCAGGCTGTAGGTCTTCATGCCGTCGCGTTCGAGCTGGATCGGCGAGGCGTACTGTTCATCGATATCGGTGGTCTTGATGAAGGTCAGGCCGACCGTGCCGGCCTCGGCCACGTGCTCCAGGGTGCCGACGTACATTTCGGTCTTGGCCTGGGCGCGGTTGTCGGACTTGAGCCACATCAGGTCGCTGCGCCAGCCTTCCTTGCCGCCCAGGCGCAATACGGCGGTTTCGTCGAAGGCCTTGCGTGCCGCCAGGTAGTAGGCGCCGCCCCGGTTGAATTCGCCGTCGGCCAGGCCTTTGCCCATGTTCAGCGCGTCGCCGTCGATCAGGAAACCGTCACCGACCACAATGTTCTGGCGACCGAAGGACAGGTCGACGCCGTCACTGCCCAGCGCGCCGAACAGATCGGCCGAGCGCCAGCCGAGGTAGGCGTCTTCGAACTTGGTGGTGCGTTCCGAACCATCGGAGAAGCCGGCCGCATCGCCATCGCCCCAGGTGCCGGAGCTGAGCATGTTCGCCGCGCCGTACGCGGTGCCCACACCGCCCAGGCCTTGATCGAAGCTCAAGCCGTATTTGATGTAGCCCTCGCGCCACGACGAGCTGCCTTCATTCAGGCGACCGGACAGGGCGTAGTTTTCCTGGCTGTGGAAAATGCCGAACACGGCTTCGAGGGTAGCGTTCAGATGGCTGTCGTCATCGGCGTAGAGTTCATAGGCACCGGCATTGCCGGCACTGATCATCAGCGCGAGCGTCGAGAGACGAAGCAAGGGGGACTTGAGCATGGTGTGGCATCCGTTCTTGTTCTTGAGCGCAGGTTTGCGGTCTGTCCGGATACTAAGGCGCGGCTATTGTTTGCCCTTTTCCCTGTTTGCCAATTAGTTGGTTGTGCATGCCAGATTGTCCGGTTTGGCAGCCCGGCCAACACAACTGGCACGCAGGGCAAAACCTGCGTACCGGCGACCACCGACAATCCCTACCAACCTGCCGAAGCACCGTTGCCTCGGCATTTTTAGTGTTGGCGCTCGCCTGCTGGCGGGCGCGTGGATTTTCAAGGTCGTTTTCCTATGTTCACTTCGCTGCGTTTGCCCGTGATCGGTTTGCTGTCTTTCACCCTGGTTCAGGCGGTGTCCGCCGCCGAGTGCGCCCCGGACACGCGCCGTGGTGCCGAAGTGTTTGCCACTGAGTGCAGCGTCTGCCACGCGGTGACCAAGGGCACGACCGGCATGATGGGGCCGAACCTGTTCGGTGTGTATGGGCGCAAGTCCGGCTCGCTGGCGGGTTTCAGCTACTCCCAGGCCATGCGCGACAAAGACGTCGACTGGCAGGCCGAGAACATCACGCAATTGATCACCCAGCCCCAGGCTTTCGTGCCGGGCACCTACATGCCCTACATGGGCCTGGCTTCCGCCGACGACCGCCAGGCGGTCGCGTGCTTCCTCAAAGAACAACACTGATCAGGCCGGATTTGCGCCTGAACACATCGTCTGAATGAAAGGTGAATTATGAGCAACGTTGAAATCCTGCCCCAGGTTGCTGCATTCCTCGAACGTCGTCACGGCTGCTTCATTGACGGCCAGTGGGTGCTTGCCGAGGGCGACAGCATCGCCGTGGTCAACCCGGCCACCGGGCAAACCCTGTGCGAAACCCTGGATGCGCCGCTGGAGATCGTCGAGCGCGCCGTACAGTCGTCGCACAAGGCGTTCAAATCCGGCGTGTGGTCGAGCCTGCGCCCGGCCGACCGCGAGCGCATCCTGCTGAACTTCACCCGCCTGGTCGAAGAACACGCCGAAGAACTGGCCCAACTGGAAACCCTGAGCCAGGGCAAGTCGATCAACATGGCCCGCGCGCTGGACCTGAACGCCACCGTGGAATTCATGCGCTACATGTCCGGCTGGGCGACCAAGATCGAAGGGCAGACCTTCGACGTGTCGATCCCGCTGCCACCGGGCGCCAAATTCACCGCGTTCACCAAACGTGAGCCGGTGGGCGTGGTGGTCGGCATCGTGCCGTGGAACTTCCCGCTGCTGATCGCCGCCTGGAAGCTGATGCCAGCCCTGGCCACCGGTTGTACGGTGATCATCAAGCCGGCGATGGAAACCCCGCTGACCGCCATGCGCCTGGCTGAACTGGCGCTGGAAGCCGGCATCCCGGCTGGCGTATTCAACGTGGTTACCGGTGGCGGCGCCTCCGTTGGCGGCGTGCTGACCCAGCATCCTTTGGTGAGCAAAGTATCGTTCACCGGTTCCACCGCCGTGGGCAAGAGTGTCGGCGTGGCGTGCATGGAAAACATGACGCGCTTCTCCCTGGAACTGGGCGGCAAGAACCCGATGATCGTGCTCGCCGATGCCGACATCGAAAAAGCCGTGCAGGGTGCGATCCTCGGTGGCTTGCTGAACAACGGCCAGGTCTGCGCCGCGGCATCACGCTTCTATGTGCACCGCTCGATCCACGACAGATTCGTCGAGGCCCTGGCCGCCGCTGTCTCGGCAATGCCGATTGGCGCGGGCATGAACGGCGACGCGGCGATCAACCCGCTGGTGTCGCGCAAGCAACAACAAAGCGTGCTCAAACACATCGAACTGGCCCGCCGGGAAGGTGCGCGGGTGGTCACCGGCGGTGAATTGCTGGAGGGCGACGGCTTCTTCGTGCAGCCGACCATCCTGGCGGACATCGACCACAGCATGGCCGTGGCCCGCGAAGAAGTGTTCGGCCCGGTACTGGGCGTGATGCCGTTCGACGACGAAGACGCCGTGATCGAACTGGCCAACGACAACCGCTACGGCCTGGCCGCGAGCCTGTGGACCAACGACCTGGGCAAAGCCATGAACCTGGTGCCACGCATCGAAGCCGGCACGGTGTGGGTCAACGCCCACGTGCTGCTCGACCCGGCAATGCCGTTCGGTGGCGTCAAGCAATCGGGCATGGGCCGCGAGTTTGGTCGAGCGGTGATCGAGGCTTACACCGAGCTCAAGTCGGTGTGTATCGCGCATTGATCAACCTGTAGGAGCGAGCTTGCTCGCGAAAAACGTCAAGATAATGCGGTCTTGTAGGAGCCGGCTTGCCGGCGATGGGCTCAAGTGCGCCGCGTTTATCCGGTTCACACGCGTTATCGTTAACGACCATCGCTGGCAAGCCAGCTCCTACAGTTTGATTTGCGTGAATCTGTAAGAGGATGGTCGGCTGCACCATCGCTCCCACAATCACGCTGCGGGTGGCGGTTTCGCCAGTTCAATGCCGGCGGCACCCAGCCGCTTGAGAATTTCAAACAGCAACTCGCTCTTGATCGCCCCAACCGTGCGCGGGCTGCCGACGTAGCCGGTGATGGTCAAGGTGATGCCTTCCGGTTTCAACTGGCTGAAACGCAAGAACGGCGCCGGTTTATCCAGAATGGATTCGTGCTCGGTGTAGCTGTCCATCAGCAGGTTTTGCACCAGTTCCGGATCGATATCCAGCGGGAACATCAGCTCGAGTATCACCACGCCCTGGGCGCTGCCGCCGAGGGTGACGTTGCGCAGGTTCTGCGAAATCAGGTGGGAGTTGGGCACGATCATGATCGAGCGGTCGGCCAGTTGTATTTCCGTGGCCCGTACGTTGATCCGGCGGATGTCGCCTTCGACGCCGCTGATGCTGATCAGGTCGCCGACCTTCACCGGGCGCTCGGTCAGCAGGATCAGGCCGGAGATGAAATTCTTCACGATCTCCTGAAGACCAAAGCCGATACCCACCGACAAGGCACTGACGATCCAGGCCAGGTTGGTCCACTTGATCCCCAGCGACGCCAGCGTGAGCAGGACGACGGACACGTAGCCGATGTTGGCGAACAGGGTGCTCAGCGAGGCGCACATGCCCGGGTCCATCTCGGTCTTCGGCAGGAACTCGCCGTCCAGCCAGCGGCGTAGCGTGCGAATCAGGTAGACACCGATCAGCAGTGTCAGGAAGGCACGCATCAAGTTGTCCGGGACGATGTTCAGCTTGCGCAGCCCTTCGCCACCGAGAATGGCCGCGGTGCTGGTGACCAGTTGCCCGAACGTCGTACCTACGCCGCCGACAAACAACGCAATGACGCCGACCAGCATCAGGATGGCGCGGCCCGCCCCGGAAAACACGGTGCAGATCTGCTCCAGGCGTGGATTGCCGATGCCCAGCAGCTGTTTGATCGCCTTGCCGGTAGGTTGCCTGGGTGAAAAAAGCGATTCGCAGGTGTCCTGGTACACCTGCGTGAGCAGGTAGAACGCGGCGAAGACGATGAAAATCCACACCATTTCATAGGTGATGAACCGGGCCATCGTCACGTAGCCGATCACCAGGGCGAACAGGGACACCACCACGGCAACGCCGGCAAACACATAAATCAGGCCGGCGGACGTGGTGACGCCTTCGGGAGTCTCTCCGGCAACGATCAGCGCCCGTCGGGTCTTGCTGACGCGCAACAGCAGCGCGCCGATCACCAGTGCCACGACCAACGCCACGATTCCCCGGCCGAACAACACCACTTCGGCGCTCATGCCGGTGACGTTGCTCATCTGCACCAGTGTCACCAGCACCAGCAGCAGGCTTGCCAGCCGCCTGGGGTAGGGCTCTATCGCCAGCGCCACCGGATCGGCGATATCGGGCAGGCGCCATGAAGGATGTTTGGTCGACAGCAACGCGCGGCTCAACCCGGTGATCATCACGCAGGTATAGGCCAGCTTTTCCAGGTACTGCGCCAGATCGGCCAGCAACGGGGTGTAGGGCAGTTGCCGGGTCGCGGCAAAGTGCAGCAATTGCAGGGCGATGCCGGCGCTCAGCACCGTCGCCAGTACCGAGGCCAATGCCAGGGAGCTGCGCCGTAACCGGCCTTCGGGCATTCGATGAATGCACAGCCACGCCAGACCCCGACCGGCGAATTTTCGCCCCAGGGTCCAGATGACCAGGGCCAGAACCAGCAGGGAGGCCGTGATTGCGCGTTGACCAGGTTGCCAGGCCGCCTGGTGCGTGGCCTTGAGTTGCTGGACGAGGGTGCTGAAACGTTGGCGGTCATCGAGCGGAAGATTGAACAAGGGCGACCAGAATCGCGGGTTCAGGATGCTGGCGGTCTGCTGGGTCACCTCCGCCTCCAGCAGGCTGCGGCGAATACTGGCAATCTGGGTGATCAGCTCGGCGGCACTGACTTTCAGCGCGGCCAGGGTTTTGAGCTGGTTGTCGATCTTGTTTTTTTGCTCGCTGAGGATGTCTCGTTGGGTGGTAATGCCAGACGTCACCTGTGGGCTCTCGTCGAGCGGCACTGGCCCCAGCACGTTGAGTTGGGCCTGCAACTGCGCCTGACCAGGCAGCAGCGATGTGGAGAGGCTTTCAATATTCTGGATCAGTGCCAGCACCAGGTCCTGTGAGCTTTCCAGCTGGGTGTAGGTGCTGGCCTGGGAAACCTGCTGCTTGAGGCTGTTCAGCTGGTTTTGCAACCCCAGCAATTCGCTGTCGGAGATGCTGATGACCGGGGCTGTGGGGGCGGGAGCAAGGGTGTCGGCCATGGTCGCCGCCGACAGCCATCCCGGGGTCGCCACCAGCAGTGCGAAGGCGACGTAAATCATTGACTTCCATACATTGAACATCGGCGAGCTCGACGGGTTGTTAGTCACTTAGCCAATGAGGTTAGGCCATGACTCGCACCCTTGAGCGATGTTTTGTCGAAAGTGCCCGGCCGGTTTTCGCCCGGGCGCTACTCATGCTGTTGCCGCGCCGGGAAAAACAGTTCGAAGCAGGTGATGCCGTCGGCACTGCTGACATGGCAGGCGCCGTTGTGCAGTTGCATGATCGTCGCCACGATCGACAGGCCCAGGCCGTTGGATTGGGCCGAGCGTTCGCGGGATTCATCGACCCGGTAGAAGCGTTCGAACAGCCGTGACAGATGCTGCGCCGGGATGGTCTGGCCATGGTTGCGCACTTGCACCTGGATGCCGTTGGCGGTCGGGTTGGCGTGAATGCACAGCTCGGAATGCGGCGCGCCGTACTTGATGGCGTTGGCGCACAGGTTGGCCAAGGCACGACGCAGCAACATGGGCTCGGCCCAGATCAAGCCGCTGCCGTGGGCTTTGATGCAGATGCCTACGTCGGTCGCCGGGCCTTCGAAATAGTCGGCCATGCGTTGCATTTCGTCGGCGGCATCCAGTTCCTGACGCTGGCGCAAGGCGCTGCGCGGATCGGTGCGGGCCAGGAACAGCATGTTGTCGAGCATGCGCGCCAGGCGTTCGAGCTCTTCGACATTGGAGGCCAGCAACTGCTGATAGGCGTCGGTGCTGCGGTTCTGCTGCAAGGCCACCTGGGTTTCGCCGAGCAGGTTGTTGATCGGCGTGCGCAGTTCGTGGGCCATGTCGGTCGATACCTGACCCAATTGCACAAAGCCTTTGTCCAGGCGGTCGAGCATGGCGTTGAAGGCGTCGATCATCGGCAGCAGCTCCAGCGGTGCGCCCTGGCTGTCGAGGCGCTCGTTGAGGTTGCCGACGTCGATGCTCTGGGTGTGGCGGGCCAGGCGCCGCACCGGCAACAGGCCGCGATGCACCAGCACATAACCGGACAACGCCAGCAGAATCGCGGCCAGGGTGGCGAACAGGTAGACGTTGAGCCGGTAATCGGCGAGCACGGCGGTGCGTTCGGTCATCAGGCGCCCGGTCACCACTTGCAGGCTGCCCAGGTCCCCGGAGTCGATGGTCGCCGCCAGGGCGGAAAACGGCACGCCGTTGACGTTGGGCAAATGCTGCACGTCGTCCAGGGTCAGTCGATGATCCATCGCCACCGGGGTCAGCACCGGCATTGTCAGGTTGCCCGGGTTGACCACCAGCAACGGCGGCTGCCCCGGGGTGCCGATGGTCAGCAGGGCCTCGCGGTTGCCCATCATGTTCTGGAACAGCGCGGGTTTGGCCTTGATCAGGTCCAGGGTGTTGCTGTCGTTGAGGAAGGTGCGCAACTGGTCGATGCGGGTGATCAGGGCAATGTCGTCGCGATGGATCAACTCGCGTTCCAGGTCGCGGTACAGCGCCACGCCCAGCAGCGCCAGCGAGACAAACGCCAGCAGGGCGAACACCAGCGCCAGGCGCAGGGTCAGGGAGTGGCTCAGACGAGAGGCGGATCGCAGCGGCGTCATGGCATTCATGGGGGCATTCAAGGTTGAGTGTCGAAGCGATAGCCGATGCCGCGCACGCTGTGGATCAGCTTGAGCTGGAACGGATCGTCGATTTTCAGGCGCAGGCGGCGCACCGCGACATCGACGACATTGGTGTCGCTGTCGAAATTCATGTCCCAGACCCGCGAGGCGATCATCGAGCGTGACAGCACTTCGCCCTGATGCGTGGCGAACAGGTGCAGCAGGGCAAATTCCTTGTTGGTCAGGGTGATGCGGTTGCCGGCGCGGCTGACGCGACGCTTGAGCACGTCGATCTGCAGGTCGTCGACGTGCAGGTGTTCGTCTTCCCGGGTAGGGCCACGGCGGGTCAGGGTGCGCAGGCGCGCCACCAGTTCGGCGAAGGAAAAGGGTTTGATCAGGTAATCGTCGGCGCCGAGTTCCAAGCCTTTGATGCGGTCGGCGATGTCATCCCGGGCGGTGAGGAACAGCACCGGTGTGTCGGCTTCCTTGCGCAGGCGGCGCAGGACTTCCCAGCCATCCATCTTCGGCATCATCACGTCCAGCACGATCACATCGAAGTCGTGTTCCAGGGCCAGGTGCAGGCCATCGACGCCGTCGCGCGCCAGGTTCACGGTGTATCCGAGTTCCTGCAGGCCGTTGAGCAGGTAATTGCCGGCCTTGGGTTCGTCTTCGACTACGAGGATGTTCATGGAAAATCCGCCTGATTCGGTCGGGCTACGGGGGCGCATCAGTGGCGCAAGTGTAGCCCGATCGGCGGTGACGGCAGGCATCCGCTCAGTTCTCGCCAAGGCAGTTCACACCCTGAACCTGATAGTTCAGTTGATGCTCGCGGCCCTGGTGGTCGAGGTAGTTGAACTGCGCGGGCACGATGCCGCACTTGCCGTTGAGGTCGGTCATGGACAGCACTTTGGCCACTTGCACCGGGACATAGAAGCCGTCCTGGTCGTGGATGATCGGCGAGGTGGGCTGGGTGGCGGCAAACGCCGAACCGGTGGCGAGCAGGGCGGCAAAGCCCGCGATCAACAGTTTCATGACGAATCTCTCTCTACAAGGGCAGGGGGGCTGCCGGGTCGGGCCTGACAGTGAGTTCAGGCTAACGGTGTGATCCGGACAGCCGACCAACAACTTGATGACAAAGTTGTAATGAAACGCCGCTGGCAACACCGCAACCCCCTGTGGGAGCGAGCTTGCTCGCGATAGCGGTGTGTCAGACACCGAAAATGTCGACTGACACTCCGTCATCGCGAGCAAGCT
>RCUT01001537.1_pt1 | contig 10918 bp, 9 predicted proteins | sample 2166171 | NCBI WGS metagenome assembly RCUT01 (sample SAMN09932757, study PRJNA488358) | compost metagenome | isolation source: compost soil in 4-hydroxybenzoic | place: Germany: Experimental Botanical Garden
TTTATGGCCCGATCATCGCCTCAGCGGTTCTGTCGGTTGTTGACTGGAACCTGCTTTCAACCGATGTCAGCTTTGTTGGGCTCGACAATTACAAAAGCTTATTTGCTGACGCCGATTTCCGGCTCGCAGCCTGGAACACTGTGCTTTACTGCATCATTCTCGTTCCTGCGCAGATTATTCTACCGCTGATTATCGCGGTGATGATCCATGCGGTGCAGGGCTCCAAGCTCGAACGCATCTATCGCGGCGCTTTCTTCCTGCCGACCATCCTCGCCTATTCTGTTGCAGGCGTTGCATGGTCATGGCTGCTTAATCCGGTCAACGGTCTTTTCAATGAAGTTCTCGTCTGGTTCGGATTGCCGACATCGATGTGGCACATGGACCCCGATCTTGCGCTTCTGTCTGTTTCGGTCGTCACCTTCTGGAAGAGCTTTGGCCTCAACATGCTGTTGTGGATCGCAGCCCTTGCCAATGTTCCGCAATCCTTGCGCGAGGCATCGCGGCTGGATGGCGCTGGCGCATGGCGGCGCTTCTTCACCATCGAACTGCCGCTGATTACCCCGACCGCGTTTTTCATTTCGGTCACAACGGTATTTTCGGTGCTCGACGATATTGTGGGCGTTGTTGACGTTCTAACGGGTGGCGGACCAGCGGGCAGAAGCTCCAATCTTCTTTACTTCCTCTGGCAACAGGGCTTGCAGTTCTTCCAGTTCGGCAGAGCAAGTGCCGTCGCCATGGTCATCATTGTTGCGGTTCTTCTCATCACATGGGCGCAGTTCCGCTTCGGCGAAAAGCGGGTGCATTACCAATGACCGCCAATTCTTTCAGCGCCACGCTGCAGCGTGGCACCCTTCACATTCTTCTCATCGTCCTGTCACTTATCACGCTGTTTCCATTGCTGTGGATGGTGACATCTGCCTTCACACCAAACGAACTGATTGCGCAAAAAGCGCTGCGGTTTTGGCCCGAAGAGATCACCCTGTCGAATTTCCAGCTTGCGGCGGATCGTTATCCGATCTGGTTGTGGTTGTTTAATTCCGTCATCACCTCGGGTGCCATCACACTGGGCAAGCTCATCATCAGTCTTCCAGCAGGCTATGCCTTTGCCCGAATGGAATTTCGCGGCAAACATTTCCTGTTCTGGGTGGTGATTGCCACCATGTCCTTTCCGACGGTTCTCGCGATCATTCCCACCTATATCGCGGTGGTGAAGATACAGGCCTTCGATACCTATTGGGCCATGATCATCCCTTCGATCCCCTATATCGGCTTTTACGTCTTCTATTTCAGACAGTCGTTCCGCTCGCTTCCCGACGAAATGTTTGAAGCAGCGCGCATCGATGGTTGCGGTATCTGGAAGCAGTTCAAGGATGTGGCCATACCCAACGTGCTGCCAGCCATTGCCGCTCTTTCCGTGATCTCTTTCATGGGTGCCTGGAACATCTATCTTTGGGGGCAGCTTGTACTGGAAGATACTGGCCGAAAGACACTCACCACGGGCATTGCCATGTTTGCTGATGTGGATGGCGCTGAAACCCCATGGGGACCACTGATGGCGACCAGCCTTCTCTCCGTATTGCCCGTACTCGGCATGTTTCTTCTGGCGCAACGTTACATCGTTGAAGCATTCTCTGCTGGCACAGGAGAGAAATAATGGCGCGTGTTCTGGTAATCGCACATCTCAACCATGATCGGATCTGGGAGCTGGACGGGCCGCTGAAGTCCGGCTCACGCATTTCGTGGGGAAAGCGTGAGACAAGGCTCGGCGGCGGCGGGTATTTCACCGGCTCACCATTTATTGCACTGGGGCATGAGGTGGCGCTGGTCAGCTCGCTTGGCAATGACGCGCTCGGTGAAAAAGCCCGCACTGAACTCTCAGAACTCGGCTTCGACATGCAGCATGTGCTGACACGCGATAGCGGCACCCACATCACCGAAATTCTGCTTGAGCCTTCCGGCGAACGCACGATTTTGACGCCGAGCGACGGGCCGATGCGATTGTTTCGGCTTGATGGCAATATCAAAGCCGATGCAGCCTATATCAATTGCTTCAACCCCGATGCGACGATCCTTAAAGCACTCGATTCAATAGGTTTGGTGGCGTCTCAGTTTCCCTTGTCTGAAACCTCCGTGCCGCGACCAGCGGATTTGATGATTGGCTCAAAAGGCGATTTTCTAGAGCTTGATGACGATGCGCTCTGGCGCAAAGCCCATCATTTTTGTGGTCCCCGCCTCAAACATCTCGTTATGACCGACGGTGCGCGCTCCATCACCATTTATGACGGTAAACAGGCACGCATTGTCACACCCACAAAACGCGCGGTTGTTAAAAACACGATCGGCGCGGGCGATCATTTCAGCGCCAATCTCGTATCCGCGCTGCTTGCGGGAGCAGCGATTGAAGATGCTGCGCGCAATGCCAGCAAAGCAACCGCCGATTGGCTGGAACAGCGGGATCGGGAAAGTATTAAGCGCTTAAGCCCCGCGTTGGAAACTCGAATTTGAAGATGCAAAGCGCGTGACATTTTGCTTTGCGGAAATGGAGAAAAATGGCCGGTATCATCATGAAGGACCTCAAGAAGGTCTATGCTGGTGGAGTGGAAGCCGTAAAAGGTGTTTCCATCGATATCCGTGCAGGTGAATTCATCGTTCTGGTCGGGCCGTCAGGCTGCGGAAAATCAACGCTGCTGCGTATGGTCGCTGGTCTTGAAGACATTTCAGGTGGTGAAGTCAACATCGGCGGGCGCATCGTCAACGAGGTTGAACCTGCTGATCGTGACATCGCAATGGTGTTCCAGAACTATGCGCTCTATCCGCATATGAGCGTCTATAACAACATGGCCTATGGCTTGCGCAACCGCAAAACACCAAAAGCCGAAATCGAAACACGCGTGGCGGAAGCCGCCCGTATGCTGGAGATCGAACCGTTTCTTGATCGCAAACCGAAGGCATTGTCGGGTGGTCAGCGCCAGCGCGTTGCCATGGGGCGCGCAATCGTGCGCAAGCCTTCCGTGTTCCTTTTTGACGAACCACTATCCAATCTCGATGCCAAATTGCGCGTTACCATGCGCGGTGAAATCAAGCGATTGCAAAGGCGACTGGGCACGACCTCGCTCTATGTAACGCATGACCAGCTCGAAGCCATGACCCTCGCGCATCGTCTTGTCGTGTTGAACAAGGGCAGTATCGAGCAGATCGGAACCCCGCTTGAGGTTTATCACAATCCAGCCTCCACTTTTGTCGCAAGCTTTATCGGCTCACCAGCCATGAACCTCCTCAATGCCCGGCTCGACGGCAACCGTCTGATGATCGATGAAGCTGTTCTGCAACTTTCAGGCAGTCTTCCCTCATCCGGTCCGCTAACAGTGGGGATCAGACCAGAGGATCTCGTCTTGGCGCAGAACGGTGTGAATGCACTTAGTTTCACACTCGATCATGTCGAAGAACTCGGCGCCCAGCGCCTCGTTCATGGTATGGTTGGTGAGCAGCGGATAACTGCAGCCTTTCCGCCTCACATCCCGATCAGCGATCATATGCAATTGACGGCAGCCACCGATAAGCTGCATTTTTTCAGCGCAGACACCGGCAAGCGGTTGGTTACAGCCCCAAGTCCGGTTGTTTCGCAGAAGACATTAGGCCTGTCGCTCGTCTGAAGTCAGATGTGCAAACAGGCTCCTTGCCAGAGGCGTTAACGTCGTCTCATCTCGCACACAGACTGCCAGCTGGCGTGTTGCCCAACTGTCGGAAAGCTTGATGATCGCTATCGAAGAAGATCGCCGGAAGCGCCGCGCCGCCGTTTCCGGTACGATGGCAACGCCCACGCCTTCGCCCGCCATCCGGCAGATACCCTCAAAGGTCCGCAACCTGATACGCGTTTTAAGCCGCAGGCCGATTTTCAAAGCCTGCGCATCGATGTGATCCTGTAATGCGCCTGTACCAAGAGCGATAAAGTGCTGGTCGAGCAATTCGTCGAGCCGGACGCTGTTACGTAGGGCAAGCGGATGATCCCGCGCGCTGACCAGCACAAGACGATCAATGGCAAAGGGTTGCAGATACAATCCGCTGGTATCGACGGCATCGGACAGAATACCGATTTCAGCAAAACCTCCGGCGATACTTCTGGCAATTTGAATGCTCTGGCGCTCTTTCAGGTCGATATCGGCCTGAGGGTTGCATACGAGCCAGGGAGCAAGCCGCGCCGGAAGAAACTCCGTCATCGCAGCAGTGTTGGCCAGAACGCGGATTGTCCCGCGCAGACCTTTTGCATATTCGCCAAGCTCGCCCCGCATCTGCGCAATCTGATGCAGGATCGCACGCGCATGATGGACCAGCGCATCGCCAGCTTCGGTTGTCGTGACGCCGCGTCGTCCACGTTCCAGCAACATCACTTCGCTGAGTGTTTCCATATCACGCAGCCTCTCACTGGCCGCCGCCAGAGAAAGGCCAACATCGGCGGCACCATGGGTGATACTGCCAGCATCTACCACAGCAAGAAACAAGCGAAGGTCAGTCAGGTCAAAGCGCATAAGGCAAGACTATCGCATAATCAGGCTTCGGACCAGCCGAAGCCATGTTGCGGAACTTCCACATTGTTCCAGTGCCTGAGATGGTCCATGCAAAGCCATGTTCGATTTATCAACGACACTGATATTGACGATTGCGGCCACGTTCTTTGCTGCTGGTATTGTCAAAGGCATCACCGGCATGGGCTTGCCGACACTGGCAATGGGCGTGCTGGGCAGCCTCATCTCACCACTGGCAGCGGCAAGCCTGCTGCTGGTGCCGTCTTTCACGACCAATGTCTGGCAGATGATTGCCGGACCAAATTCGGCTGCGCTGGTCAGACGGTTATGGCCGATGATGCTCGCAATCATTGTCGGCACAATGCTCGGTGTTTCCTGGCTGACGAAGGGTGATACCACTATCACGACTGGTACATTGGGTGCCTGTCTCAGCCTCTATGCAGCCTTCACACTGCTGGCACATCCCTTCAAGGTCCCTCATAAGCTTGAGACCTGGTTGTCACCGGTCGTGGGCGCGATCACAGGCTTTATTGCGGGAGCGACTGGCGTGTTTGTGATTCCGGCAGTACCGTATCTGCAAGCACTTGGACTTGAAAAAGACGAACTCGTTCAAGCGCTCGGCCTGTCCTTCACCATATCGACAATCGCTTTGGCTTTAGGGCTCGGGGTTCAAGGAGCGCTGGTTTTTGATCAACTCGCAATCTCCACCATGGCAATTGTTCCAGCACTCGCTGGAATGTGGGCCGGACAAGTCATTCGCAGGAAAATCAGTCCCGTCATGTTCAGACGCGGCTTTCTGATCTGTCTGCTGCTGCTCGGTTTGGAAATGTTGCTGCGGCCACTTTTTTAAATCACGAACGTAAAGCAGATGCCGGGCTCATGCGCAGCGTCATCAACGCCGGAACCAGTGAAACCACTGCTGCAACAGCAATAAAGCCAATAGCAAGCCAGACATCGCTCATCGCAAATTCCACCGGCATTCTGACCGCTGTTGTTGCGGTGAGCCATGATGTGATGGCGTGTGCTGCCGCATAGCCGATTGCCAGCCCGAGAAAGATTCCAAGCAGCAGCAGGAAAAACAACTCGCCCCAGACAATCGCCATGATGGAGCGAACCGGCGCACCAAGCGCCCGCAGCGCACCGATCTGACGTTTTCGCGCGCCGATATGCATGACCGCAACCAGCAACAAGGCGAAAACCACAATCCCCTGCGTACCGATGGCGATACCAAGGAGCAGGCTGCGGGCATCTCCCAATGTTGAATAGAGCCTTGTGAGAACCTCTGCCGGGAAGATCGCCAATGTACGATCAGAACGATATTCCTGTCGCAGCCGATAGGCATCAGCAATGGTCTTTGGCTTTACAAGAATAGCAGGAACACCGGGGCTATCGGCATCGAAAGCCTCGTCAAGCGGCGCATTGACGTCGATTTCGTGATCATGGTCATGCGGCTTTTCATTGACCAGAACACCAAATCCATTACCGGGCTTTTCAGCATGGTCGTCATGCTCGTGCTCTTCATGAGCTTCCATGCCATGCAGCTGCCAGACAGTGCGAATGGGAACCAGAATGGACCGATCCCAGGCCGTGCCGGTTGGAGCCATTTTGCCAGCTACATGATAGCTGACCTCGGTATGTGCATGTCCGCCGGTTTCAACCGTACCATGCATTGGATTGACTTTTGCCCCGACAGACAGATCGACTGCCGAACCGATAACCGCCTCGCCCAAACGCGAGAAGACCGCGCCTTCAGCAAGCTGTGGTGATAGGGCGGAAATAAGCTCGGTTGTCGTGCCAACAATGGGAAAGCCCATCGCGCTATCGCCAAAGCCTATGGGTGCTGCGAAGGCCACACGCTTGTCATTGGCAAGTTTGCCCAGCATCGCACCCGACATAAGCGGCAGAGGCGATGGCTGCAAAAAGACCGACGAAAGTGTGAGCTGCGTGTCACTTCCTGCGGCACCGATCACAAGGTCAAACTTGTCAGATGCCCGCGCCGTGCCAAGCCGCACAGCCCTCTCCTGCAAAGTTACGACCGAACTTAATGCAACCGACAAAGCCAGCAGAACGATGATGGCGACGGCACCACTCCAGAAACGGCGCAGATCGGCAAGAATGAATGCGATCATGACAATTCCATCTCCGCGCTGTCGCTTGCAATTTTTCCGCCTTCAAGGCGAATGCGGCGCTGCAAATATTGCATCAGCTGCGGATCATGCGTGACGACCACCAATGTCGCCTTTTCTTCGGTCGCAAGCCGCACCAGAAGCTCGGCAACATCGGCACCGGTTTTTTGATCAAGACTTGCAGTCGGTTCATCGGCCACGATTACGCCGGGCTTTGAAAGAAGCGCACGCGCGATAGCAACGCGCTGCATCTCACCGCGCGACAGCGTTTCGATATGTTGATCGGGTCGGGTTATTCCGACTGTTTGAAGCAATTGAAGAGCGCGTGCGCGATCATCAGCCTTCACCCCAAAACTCAGTTTGAGCGGCAATAGCACATTGGCGAGCGCCGAAAGGCCGGGAAACAGGTGAAAATCCTGCATCACCAGACCAATATTCCGCGCACGAAACGCATCGCGCCTGAAAGAAGACAGGCTGCTGATTTCCGTTTCACCCCAAACGATTTTCCCGGCTTTAACAGGTTCGAGACCCGTTATGGCATTGACCAGCGTGCTTTTACCCGAGCCGGATGCACCCGTAATTGCCAGATGGCCACCAGCATCCAGATTAAACTTTTCAATGGAAAGCACAGGGAGAGCCAACCCCGGAAAGCGGACTTGCAGATTGGCAATATCGAGCGACAGGCCCGATGGCCTGGCAAGCATCATCATCAGACCGTTTTGAAAGAAGCGTCACGCAAGCGAAGCTGGCTGACGAAGCCCGTTTCAGGGTCCGTCCATGAACCATATTCCAGCGTGCCCCGCGTGAGGATCGGCGCATTGAACTGCACAAATGTCTGTTTGGTAGCCAGATAAACAACCATGATATTGTCGGGCCAATCGGAATCCGAGGAACAGAACGGGCAGATCGACATTGGAATTTCGGTCAAAACGAAGAAATTGGCTTCAGCCTTGAGTGGCGGTGCCATGAACCCGCTGATTGCCACTTCCTTGCCGGAAGCATTTTTGACCTGATCGGAAAACTCCAGACCCAGCACGCCAAAACTTTTATACAAATTGTCAAAGCCAAGCTGTTCTGCGGCTTGTGCTCTGTTTGCAATGCACATCAAAGGCGCAGTTGCCAATGCACCAAGCATGAGTTGCCTGCGATTGAAATGCTGTCCTGTGCGCATTTTATGCTCCTGATGGAAAAGTGGACAGGCGGGAAACCCGCCTGCCCTCATTCAAATGATGATTACTCAGTCTTTACCTTGCCGAGCGCAAAAGCGTCAGCGAGCACGCGATAAACGTCGCTCTGTTCCATATAGCCGCGAAGACCTTCGGAACCCGGGCCCGTTGCCTGCAGAACAACGTCATCGACCGCGTGAACGCCGGTGTCATCTTCCTTGGGGATGTTGCCCTGAACGAAGACGGCACCTGGAACGTCCTTGTAAGCCTCATTGGCTACATATTCGCCCTTTTCGTTCTTAACGGCCGGTACGAAAGCGCCATCCATCTTTGGACGGAAGGTTTCGTAATGGTCCGGGCCGTTATTGGCCGCGAGGAACAGACGACGCGAAACATCGATGCGATCCGGATAACCGTCGCCATTGGTGTCTTCGTAATTCGGGAATCCGGCGGCATCATAGGTGCCAACCTTTTCGCGCATTTCATCGCCCGGCTTTTCATCATCGACTGTACCAATGATGGCAACGCCATGGGTATGATCGCCGGTGACAATGATCAGTGTGTCCGGGTTCTTCTCAGCAAATTCACGGGCAACACCGACAGCCTTGTCGAACTCAATGGTTTCGACCAGCGCGCGATCCCAATCGAGCGGATGGCTCATCTTGTCAACCGATGCGCCTTCGACCATCAGGAAGAAGCCTTCCGGATTCTTGGAGAGCTTTTCGAGAGCCGTCCTGGTCATTTCCACCAGACCCGGCTGGTTCGGGAACTTGTCAACCGTGCCTTTCTTGAGGAATTCACGGTCGAGTGTCACGTCCATATTGCCGGTATGGAAAAGACCGAGCAGCTTGTCCTGATTGGACGTGCCTGATGAAGCAAGCTCGTCCTTGCTTGTGACCAGCGCGTAACCTGCATCCTTGAACAGCTGGATATAGTCCTTGTCGTCCTTGCGCTTGGAGCCCGGAACGTCTTTTGCAAGGAAGTAAGCGGAACCGCCGCCCAAAAGAACATCCGGCTTCACATCATAGATCATGCCGACAATATCAGCCTTATCGGAACGCTTACGTGTATGGGAGACCAGCGCTGCTGGTGTCGCGTCCTGAAGTTCTGAGGTCGAAACAATGCCGATGGACTTGCCAGTTTCGCGACGCATTGCTTCTGCAATGGTTTCGACCTTCGGGTCGTCCTGGCTGTCAGGCGTGCGGTCGGCATAAACGCCGAGTGCATTCACGCGCGACTTGTGGCCGGTCATGTAAGCCGACATGGTGTTGGCGCTGTCGGTCGCAATCGAATGGGTCGAAGAGGTGCCGATGAAAGCAACTGGCGGGATGTCATCCATAGCAAGACGACCATTGGCCTTACCTTCGCTCATGCCCTTGGACATGATGCGCGCACCAGTGCGGTGGGCAACCGAAAGACCATCAGCGATCAGGAAGATGATATTTTTCGCCTTGGCTTCATTGCCGGTCGAATACACATCCCAGTTGACGGACTTTGTTTCATCGCCAGCGGAAACTTCAACCTTGTAATCGCCAGCCTTACCGATCTTCAGGTCGCGCAGGATCAGGGCCGAGCCCAGAACCTTGTCTTCAGCGCCTTTTTCTTCAGCAGTGAATTCGGCCTTGCTGCCAAATACAGCTTCGTAGTCCTGGCCATTGACGGTAACTTTCACGTCCTCTGGCTTGACGACCTTATCGAACTCAACCTTGAAATCGAACGGCGAGTTGACAAGGATTGTCGCCCGGTCAATCGGATAGACGGTTGCAGCACCGGCTGCCGTCGTCAACATAGTTGCAGAGGCGAGAGCAAGAAGCAGTTTGCGCATATCAGAAATCCCCACTGTGTAATGCGTGCGAGGCTCAAATAAGAAAATTAGATGACACTGGTATAACAGCCAGCTGTTTTATTCGTAAATTTTAGTTTGCCGGCTATTTTGATCGCTCGACAATTTTAAGCGTGCGTTTCATGCTGAAGTTTCATGCCTCCTTTCATGTCAGTGTAAAAAACGTCGGCTATTTGTCTGCGGATCAATCAGACAGGTGACATTATGATACGCAACACGCTCTCTATCATTCCTTTGGCTGCACTTCTGCTCAGCACAGCGATGCCTGTCTTTGCACAAGACCAGACCCCTGCTCTGATTGGTGAGTTTGTTCTGCCGACCGGGCTGAAACTCAATGGCATTGAATTTGGCGGTATTTCCGGCCTTGATTATGATCCGGCACAGAATGTCTATTATGCGATTTCCGATGACCGGTCGGAGAAGGCTCCTGCCCGATTCTATAAGCTCAAGCTCGATATTGATGGAGCTGGCATTCAAGGACTGGATATTCTGGAAACGAATACCCTGCTTGATCCAGAGGGAAAGCCTTTCGCAATCAAGGATGTCGATGCGGAAAGCATCCGCTTTAATCCGACGAGCCAGACACTCTACTGGTCCAGCGAAGGCGACCGCAAAGGAAAGCCCTCTGTCCGTGAAATGAAACTCGACGGCACTTTTGTTCGCGAGCTCAAACTGCCGGAAGCCTATCTGCTGGATGAAAATAAAACACGCGGCACCCGAAACAACCTGGCTTTTGAAAGTCTCGCCATCAGAGCTGACGGCAAGACACTTCTGGCAGGCACTGAAAACGCGCTGGCTCAGGATGGTGGCATTGCCACACTCGAACAGGGCAGCAAGTCGCGTATTATCTCGTTCGATATTGCGACAGGTGAGGCAACCGCCGAGCATGTCTATGAAACCGATCCCATTTTTGCAAAGGCAACGCTTCCACCTTTCTGGAACGATAATGGATTGAGCGAACTTGTAACGGACGGCCCGAACCTTCTCACCGTGGAACGAAGCTATACACACGGTGTGGGAAACCGCATCAGCATCTATCGCGCATCCTTCGACGGGGCGAGTGATGTCAACGGCAAATCATCGCTTGAGGGGATCGCAGTCACACCGTTGAAGAAAGAACTCTTGCTGCGTCTCGATGAAGGTACGTTCGGTCTCGATATCGACAATATCGAATCCATCACTTGGGGCCCGGAAGTCGATGGTGCCAAAACGCTGGTGATTGCATCCGACAATAATTTCAATGCCGGTCAGATGACGCAG
>RCUT01001540.1_pt1 | contig 10903 bp, 8 predicted proteins | sample 2166171 | NCBI WGS metagenome assembly RCUT01 (sample SAMN09932757, study PRJNA488358) | compost metagenome | isolation source: compost soil in 4-hydroxybenzoic | place: Germany: Experimental Botanical Garden
ACAAAAACAGGTGGATGCAGCACCTTAAGGATTTCTATTTGAAACCATACCCATCTGAGAAATATCTGCAGTTCTTATATAAAACAACTGCATTTAAGTTGCCTACGTTGAAAGCAATCGGTTTCAACAGAGCAACAATTGACTTTCCTAAAAAAGAACTTGAAAATATCCTTGAAAACTATACTCAATATAGAGATTTCCCGGCAATCAATGGCACTTCAAGAATAAGTGTACACCTCCGCTTTGGAACCGTTAGCATCCGAAGATTAGCCCGTAAAGCTTATGAAGCTAATTCTTTAGCCTGGTTAAACGAGCTCATTTGGCGAGATTTCTATTTTATGATATTGTGGCATTTTCCGTATGTGGTTAGTAAAGCTTTTAAGCCTGCCTATGATCATATTCAATGGCGAAATAATGAAGAAGAGTTTAGACGGTGGTGTGAAGGAAAAACCGGCTACCCAATTGTTGACGCAGGAATGCGCCAATTGAATACAACGGGTTTTATGCATAACCGAGTTCGAATGATAGTTTCCAGTTTCTTAACCAAGCATTTATTGATCGACTGGCGTTGGGGTGAAGCTTACTTTGCGAAGAAGCTATTAGATTTTGAGTTATCTAGTAACAATGGAGGATGGCAATGGGTTGCCAGTTCCGGATGCGACGCGGCACCGTATTTTAGGATATTTAACCCTGATGAACAAACCAAAAAATTTGATCCGCAATTGGAATACATAAAAAAATGGGTACCTGAATTTAGAGAGCTCAACTACCCATCTCCTATCATTGAACATAAGTTTGCCCGTGAACGTTGTTTAAACGTTTATAAGCAAGCGCTGCGTAAATAACTCCTAAATCGCCTGCACTAATTCGAGTTCAAATATAAAGTTGGAGTTTGGCGGGGCTATCTGCTTTCCGGAGTTATCAACTATTGCCCGCGTGCCGAATACATAACCGGACGGTATATACAGAATAACTTTACCACCAGGCTGTATTAATGGAACGCCAATTTGAAATCCCGCAATCAGATCGCCCAGTGTATAGGTAACAGGCGTATCCTTTGCACTTTCATCAATCACCGTACCGTCTAACAACAAGGCTCTAAATTTAACCTGGATTTTTGTAGTCGCATTATAAACGATTGAACCTACTCCTGGCTCAACAATTTTATAGTATACGCCTTCTTTGCTCCGTTGATAGGGTAGTTCGTTCTGTTTTAAGAAATTAGAGATGATCACAGTATCCTTCGCCAACTGTTCATTGAACTTACGTTCTTCCTCTCGTTGTTGTGCAAGAGGATCGTAGTTGTCTTTTTTGCAAGATGTAACCAGTACAAGAGCTAAAAATGAGAAGAGAAGTAGGTTTTTCATAATGGGATTATTAGGTTATTATAATTTACCGAATAAATTCCACTTATTTATATATGTAACACTTTATTTATCAACTTTTTTGGGTTTTACAGGAAAGAAAACCAGCAATAAAAAAGAAGGCCCGTTAAACGGGCCTTGCTACTTGTCTTTTGATTATTAGTATTTTGCTATTTCAACTAATCTTACATCAAATACCAGTGGTGTATTTGGAGGAATGGAACCACTTCCACAGCTGCCATAAGCAAGATGAGACGGAATCATTAAACGAATTCTGCCGCCTGCCTTTATTAACTGTAAACCTTCGGTCCATCCTTTAATAACCTGATTCAATCCTAAAGCGGTATGAACACCTGAAGAGTCAAATGCTTTTCCTGTTGTATCTGAAACCATAGATCCTCTATAGTCTACTCTAACAACGGAAGTTGGGCGAGGTGATTGACCTTCACCTTCTTCATAAATAAAATAAGACAATCCTGATGATGTAGTTTTAACACCTGTCATACCTTTACGCGCAACAAATTCACGAATGGCTTTACGGTCAGCCGAATCTTGCGCTGCCGAATATTCATTCGAACATATGGGAGCATACGGATCTTTTCCACAAAAACTCAAAAACAAGCCCGCCGCTACTAAAAAAATGGGAAACAGTTTCTTCATACTTAATCTTACTCTATTTAAATCGAATCTCTAAAACAAAAGTATTTAAACGCAAATATGCTCTGAATCGGCTACTTATAAAAATCTTTTTTTTGTGGGATTACCAATAAAGAACGGCGAAATAATACTATTTCGCCGTTTCTGTATTCCAATCGCACTTTTTTGTAGATTAAAAAGGATATTTATTTTTTTCAATAACAACCTTTGCTACTCGTTGACGAGCATCTTTTACATTGAAAGGCTCCGTTTTAGTGAAACGTTTCAAGCCCATCATCATCATGCGTAACTCATCACCTTCTGCAAATGAATTCAACGCTTCTTTACCATGTAACCAAACCTGATCCATTGCTTCGTTCAAATAAATACGAACCATGTCGATCTGTGTTGCACACGCTTCTTCACCACGAATGCCGATTAATTTTTCGGTACGTAACAACGCTGATTCTGCCACGTAAGCTAATGAAGCCATATCTGCAATATTCATCAAGATCTCCTGCTCTTTACCTAATGTCATCATTAGTTTCTGAACAGCAGCACCTGCAGCCATTAATGTGGCTTTTTTAATGTTTTTGATCAGGCGTTTTTCATAAGCGAATAATCCCTCATCCTCCTGATTAAAGTCAGGTATCGACATTAATTCCTGCGCTACAGCCTGAGCAGGTCCCATTAAATTAAGTTCGCCCTTCATTGCGCGCTTCAACATCATATCAACGGTTAACAAACGGTTAATTTCGTTTGTTCCTTCGAAAATACGGTTGATACGTGAGTCGCGGTAAGCACGGTCCATAGGAGCCTCGGCAGAGAATCCCATACCACCGTAAATCTGCACCCCTTCGTCGGTTACATAATCCAAGGCTTCAGAACCATAAACTTTCAGAATTGCACACTCAACAGCAAATTGTTCAGTACTTTTCAATTTAGCTTTACCTGGCTCCATTCCCTCTGCCACTAATGCATCATAAGCATCGTCGATGTTCTGACCAGCACGATACATTGCCGACTCAACCGCATAGATTTTAGTGGTCATTTCTGCTAATTTATAACGGATGGCGCCAAACTTAGAAATAGGCAGCTTAAACTGAATACGCTCATTTGAATAATTAACCGCTTTATCAACCACTGCCTTAGATGCACCAATTGCAGCGCCGGCTAATTTAATACGGCCAATATTAAGGATGTTTACGGCGATCTTAAAGCCATTACCTCTTTCAGAAAGCAAATTCTCAACAGGCACATGACAGTCATTGAAGAAGATCTGACGGGTTGATGAACCTTTGATACCCATTTTGTGCTCTTCAGGGTTCATGGTAATGCCACCAAAGCCACGTTCTACGATGAATGCGGATAAGTTTTCGTCATCATCGATTTTTGCAAATACGATGAAAATATCAGCAAAACCACCATTGGTGATCCACATTTTCTGACCATTGATCACATAATGTTTACCATCCGGACTTAAAACCGCTTTGGTTTTACCTGAGTTAGCATCCGAGCCTGAATTTGGTTCTGTTAAACAGTAAGCAGCCTTCCACTCACCTGTTGCTAACTTCGGAACATATTTAGCTTTCTGCTCAGCATTACCGTAATATAAAATTGGCAGTGTACCAATGCCAGTATGAGCAGACATAGCAACTGCAAAAGAATGACCTGCACCAATCACTTCAGCAACTAACATTGAAGTGTTAAAGCTTTTGCCAAAACCTCCGTATTCCTCAGGTACAGAAACCCCTAAAATACCCAACTCACCTGCCTTATCCATTAAGCTCTCCATTAATCCCTCTTCATGGTTATCAAGGGCATCTAATTTCGGATAAACCTCTGCTTCCAGGAAATCAGCACACGTTTTAGCAATCATTAATTGTTCCTCATCCCATTGCTCCGGAATGAATATATCAGCAGCTTCCGTTTCTTTGATTAAGAATTCGCCACCTTTAATTTTGTTTAGATTTGAGATTTGAGACATAAGATCTTAGTTTTATTATTGATTGATTTGAGACCTGAAATCTGAGATAAGAGCAATCTATTGATTAGTTGGTTCTCCTATCTCAAATCCCATATCTCACATCTCTTTACATTAATTCAAAAATTCCTGCTGCACCTTGCCCTGTACCTACACACATGGTTACCATACCATATTTTTGCTTACGCTCGCGAAGTTCATTTAACACTTGAACGGTTAATTTTGCGCCAGTACAGCCCAATGGGTGACCTAATGCAATCGCTCCTCCGTTAACATTCACGATATCAGGGTTTAATTCTAATTTACGGATAATCGCTAAAGATTGTGATGCAAACGCTTCGTTCAACTCAATCAGCTCGATATCTTCTTTCTTCATTCCGGCTTTTTTCAAAGCAACTGGAATAGCTTCAATCGGACCAATACCCATGATACGAGGTGGAACACCTGCAACTCCATAACTAACCATACGAGCTATCGGTTCTACATTTAATTCCTTCAGCATTTTCTCTGAAACAACTAATACAAATGCAGCTCCATCTGAAGTTTGTGAAGAGTTACCTGCTGTAACACAACCATCTGCAGCGAATACCGGCTTTAGCTTAGCTAACTTATCTAGTGCAGTATCTGCACGCGGACCTTCATCGGTATCCACCACATACTCGCGGGTTTTCTTCTTCATGTTCGCATCCAGGTAGTTTTCCTTTACAGTAATAGGAACAACACCCGCTTTAAGTGAGCCACTCTGCAAAGCTTTAATCGCTTTTTGGTGTGAGTTAAAGGCAAAAGCATCCTGATCTTCACGCGATACATTATATTCTTTTGCCACTGCTTCGGCTGTTAAGCCCATACCCCAATAGTAATCAGGGTTATTTTTAGCCACATCAAAATTTGGAACGATCTTCCACCCGCCAAATGGCATGCCCGACATTACTTCAACCCCTCCGGCAACAATACAATCGGCCATTCCTGCTTTAATCTTAGCAGCTGCAATAGCAATGGTTTCTAAACCCGATGCACAATAACGGTTAACAGTCATCCCCGGAACCTTATCTGTCTTTAATCCCATTAAAGAGATCATACGACCAATATTTAAGCCTTGCTCAGCTTCCGGAGTGGCGTTACCTACAATAACGTCATCAATTTTTTCTTTATCTAAATTAGGAACAGACGCAACCAGATGATCTACCACTTCGGCAGCCAAATCATCAGCACGCATGAAACGAAATACTCCACGAGGAGCTTTTCCAACGGCGGTGCGGTATCCTGCTATAATGTATGCTTCCATATTTCTTTTAGATTTCTTTAAAGTAATTCCCCTTTTCTTGTCATCCTGAGGCACGAAGGATCTGTTAGTTTTTAGCACTATTTCGACATGCTTCACTCCTACGATCAGGGCTATTCTTTATTTTCAATTAACATTTCTCTACTTGGTGGCCATGCCTCCATAACCAGTTCATTCCAGAAGTTCCAATCAGAATTTTCATTCTCTATCAAACTCTCTTTTTTAGCTCGAGTCCATCCTTTCAGTTCTTTCTCTCTATTTATTGCGTCTTCTATGTATTGAAAACGCTCGTAATAGATAAGAAAGTGAACGTTGTATTTCTTAGTAAAAGAATGCTTTCCGAAATAATGCTCAACCAGGCGTCTTTCTAAATTGTTAGTTACACCTACATATAAAACAGCCTTGTTCTTATTTGTAAGGATGTAAACAAAATATTGATGGTCTCGCATATGCTATTCTTTCAAGTAATTCTTCGGAAAGAGATCCTTCGTTCCTCAGGATGACACGCTTATGAACTTTTTTAATTCCTCAACGGTTTACCTTTCGTTAAAATACTTTGAATACGTTCCAGGGTTTTCTTTTCGCCGCAGAGAGAAAGGAATGCTTCACGCTCTAGGTCTAACAGGTATTTCTCCGTAACGATAGTCGGAGCAGAAAGATCTCCGCCACACATTACCCAGCCTAATTTCTCTGAGATCTTTTTATCGTGCTCAGAAATGTAATTACCTGAATACATAGTATTGGCACCTGCGTAAACCATACCTAAACCAGATTTTCCTAACACTTTGATATCCTTGCGCTGAACTGGCTGAACATAACCTGCCTCAGCTAATTCGATTGCTTTTGCTTTCGCATCGGCAATCAGGCGACTGCGATTCATGGAAATATCAAACTTGTCTTTTTGCAAATAACCAAGATCATAAGCCTCTAATCCTGAGGTTGAAACCTTTGCCATTCCTATAGTTAGAAAACGATCTTTCAGTTCGTTTTGTTCTATTTGTCCTTCACCAAAAGCGTCAGAAGCACGTAAAGTAAACTCTTTCGTTCCTCCTCCTCCTGGGATTAGTCCGACACCAAATTCCACCAATCCCATATAGGTTTCGGCATTTGCCTGAACAAAATCGGCATGCAGACACAGTTCACAACCGCCGCCTAAGGTTAAGTTATGAGGAGCGGCCACGACAGGAATCGATGAGTAACGAACACGCATCATGGTATTTTGGAACTGACGGATGGCAAAATCAACTTCATCCCAATCTTGCTCTACAGCCATCATGAAGATCATTCCTACGTTAGCTCCGGCCGAGAAGTTACCACCATCATTACCAACAACTAATCCACGGAAATCTTTTTCGGCTAACTCAATTGCTTTGTTTAATCCCGAAAGCACTTCACCGCCGATGGTATTCATCTTTGTGTGGAACTCAACGTTCAAAATTCCGTCGCCTAAATCAGTAACAGTAGTTCCTGCGTTTTTCCATACTGTTTTGGTCGGGCGAATGGTATCTAACACAATGTATTCGGAAGTACCAGGAATTGCTTTAAATGATTTTGATGGAATATCATAGTACAATTTCTGTCCGTTATCAATTTTGTAGAATGAAGCATTTCCGGCTGCAAGCATTTCAGTTACCCAAGCTGCAGGTGCATGACCGTATTTTTTCATCATTTCAACACCTTCGGCAACGCCTAAAGCATCCCAAACCTCATACGGACCTAATTCCCAGCCGAAACCTGCACGCATTGCATCGTCAATGCGATATAACTCATCAGAAATTTCAGGAATACGATCCGACACATATTCAAATAAACCGGCAAATGAATTACGGAAGAACTCACCAGCTTTATCGGTTCCCTTTGAATAGGCTTTCATACGGGCACGTAAATCCTCAATTGGTTTCAACATCTCCAATGTTGCTGATTTAACCTTTTGTTGTGGCTCGTATGCTAATGTTTTAAGATTTAACGAAAGAATCTCTGATCTGCCATTTGCTCCTTTGATCTTCTTATAAAACCCTTGACCGGTTTTATCGCCTAACCAATTGTTCTGTTCCATTTTTGCTACATAATCAGGCAATTTGAACAGCTCACGAGCTTTATCGTCCGGACAGTTATCATAAAGTCCTTTGGCCACTTTGATCATAGTGTCCATACCAACAACATCTGTAGTACGGAATGTTGCCGATTTCGGGCGACCTAAAACAGGGCCTGTAAACTTATCAACTTCATCTACTGTCAGCTCCATTTTTTCTACCAAATGAAGCATGGCCATGATACCGTAAACACCTATACGGTTAGCGATAAACGCAGGAGTATCTTTACACAATACAGTGGTTTTTCCAAGGAACTTATCACCGTAATGCATTAAGAAATCAATTACTTCAGGGTTTGTATGTGGAGTTGGAATAATCTCCAATAAACGCAGGTAGCGTGGTGGATTAAAGAAGTGCGTTCCGCAGAAGTTTGCTTTAAAATCATCACTCCTGCCTTCAGCCATCATATGAATTGGAATACCTGAAGTATTTGAAGTGATCAGCGTACCCGGTTTACGGAACTTTTCAACTTGTTCAAACACCTTCTTTTTAATATCCAAGTTTTCAACAATTACTTCAATTACCCAATCACACTGAGCAATATCCTTCATGTTGTCGTCGAAGTTTCCTGTACTGATTTTATTAAGAACCTCTTTATTGTAAACAGGAGAAGGGTTGGTTTTTACCGCTGTTTCCAGGGAGCTGTTTACAATCCGGTTTCGAACAGCCGGACTTTCTAAGGTCAATCCTTTCGCTGCTTCCTGAGGCAAAGGTTCCTTAGGAACAATATCAAGCAAAAGTACCTCAAGCCCGATATTGGCGAAGTGGCAGGCGATACGGGAACCCATAATTCCCGAACCTAACACCGCTACTTTTTTAATTATTCTTTTCATATCGATTTATTATTTCTTGATTGATTTCACAGATTATTTTTTAGGATTACACAGACTAATCGTTGATTGATCGGATTATCTTCTAATCTTCTTCAGGTTGATAGTCTTGGGCTAACCTGTTTATTTTTTGTAAAGCCTCAATGCAAACCATTTTTTCCGATTCGGTGAGGTTTTCGGCCAGGTATTCGTTAAATTTTTTTACAACTCCGCTGGCGACCTTTCTCTTTTCAATACCTAACGGTGTTAAAAAAATCTTCACTAAGCGCTTATCATGGATATCAGTTTCGCGATAGATCATTCCCATTTCTTCCATACTGTTTAACAGACGAGACAAACTGGTTGCTTTTTGACCTAATAAACCAGCCAATTGAGAAACTGTTGTTCCCTCTTTAGCAACATTCATTAGCAAATAACCAAAAGCATGGGTAATACCGTATTCAGCTGCTATCTGGTTGTACTTATTGGCTATGCTTTGCCAACTGATTTTCAGATAGTAATCAATTGTATCGAGCTCTTTCAATTATTAACGGTTTATTGATGATTAAAATATTTTATTTATATTGGTCGAAGCGGCCTAACTGGTTTCTTATGCACGCATAGCGAATTTATACAAAAGAAAATTACTATGCAAGCATAAAATACAAAAATATATTCTGACAAATCCCTAATAGGGAAACAGCCATAAAAAAACGCTCTGGTTTTATAGAACCGGAGCGTTTTGCTTTAAAAAATTAATTCTGATAAAGACTCAGTGCTACCAACCAAGAGCAGCATCATCTCCTCTTTTATCTGCACCTGAAGTGTAATAACCCCAACGAGTTTTTAAAATTGCATCCGTCCGTCCGATTGCAGTTCTCACTTTAAAATTATATCCTTTGGTTTTCAATTTTTCAACCACCACACTGTCGATCGCCTTTTTTTCATATTGAATAGTATCAGGGAACCACTGAAAGTGCACTCGACCGGCATCCACAGCATCCTGCATACTCATATCATGATCTATTACATTTACAATTGTTTGGAAAACTGTTGTGATAATAGTAGAACCTCCCGGAGTTCCTACAACCATAAATAATTTCCCCTTATACTCAACAATAGTGGGAGTCATTGAACTGAGCATCCGCTTACCTGGCTGAATTGCATTTGCTTCTCCCCCTGTTACACCGTATAAATTAGGCACTCCAGGTTTTGCACTAAAATCATCCATTTCATCATTTAATAAGAAGCCAGAACCCTGTACGAATACATGAGAACCATAGCTGTTATTAAGAGTAGTTGTAATGGACACAGCATTTCCTTCAATATCAACAATTGAAAAATGGGTGGTTTGCTCACTTTCTTTCGTATTAAATACAGGAGCTACCGGACCAAACTCTCCTGGTTTTATTTTACTGCTTGGAGTAGCCTTTTCAAATGAGAAATCATTCATTCGTTTATTCAGGTAAACCGGATCCAATAACATTTTAACAGGCACAGGAAAATAATCTGGATCTCCCAAATAGGCAGAACGATCAGCATATACCCTACGTTCGGCCTCTGTCATTATTTGGACGCTTCTTTCGGTATTCCATCCGGCATTTTTTACATCGTAGGGCTCCACCATCTTTAACAGTTGCAATAAACACACACCTCCGCTCGATGGAGGAGGCATAGAGATTACTTTATATCCACGATATCCCCCTTCCAACGGTCTGCGCCAAACGGCTTTATAATTTCTAAGGTCATCTTTATTAATCAAACCTTTACCATACTGCATCTCACCAACGATATTATCTGCAGTCGTTCCTTCGTAAAAACCAGCTCTACCTTTATCTCTGATCAGTTCAAGCGTTGTTGCTAAATCTTCCTGTTTTAGGATATCATCTGCTTTCCACTCTTCATTCTTAATCAGGTACGTATTTGAAGGGTGATTATATTTAACAAAATCCGATTTATGCTTATTCATCTCACGAGCCTGCATAGCTGTGATTTTAAATCCATTTTTTGCTAACTCTATTGCCGGAGTAACTAAATCGGCCCACTTTAACTTACCATATTTTTTATGTGCCTGTACCATTCCATCAACTGTACCCGGCACACCGGCTGACAAATGTCCATAAATGCTTAAATCCGAAATAACATTACCTTGCGCATCAAGGTACATATCTTTACTTGCGTTAGCCGGAGCTGTTTCGCGAAAATCAAGAGCATCAGTAGCTCCATCAGCAGCACGATAAACCATAAATCCACCACCACCAATATTACCGGCATTTGGGTAAACAACAGCTAGCGCAAACTGTACCGCAACTGCCGCATCTACAGCATTGCCACCTTTCTTCAAAATTTCAAGACCAACTTTGGAAGCCACTGGATGCGCTGTTACCACCATACCATTATGGTATTCACCATCAACATTTTCGCCTAACTGACCTCTTACACAAGAAGACGTTTGAAGAACCGTAATGAATAAAAAGAAAGCGTATAAAATTTTATTAGATGTGTAAAAAATGTGCATAAGCATATTCGTTTGGATTCTTTCAAATATAACCGCTAACTGCAAAGTTCAAAAACTTTATTCAATCTATTTTAAATTAATAAGGCATTTATCTTAAAAAAAATATACCCCCGTAATTTCTCACGGAGGTATAAACAAACACAAAACAAACTATTAATAAACTTATATAGCTACTTCTTCATCACGAGAGTAAATCTGTTCAACTAAACTTTTATTT
>RCUT01001543.1_pt1 | contig 10897 bp, 8 predicted proteins | sample 2166171 | NCBI WGS metagenome assembly RCUT01 (sample SAMN09932757, study PRJNA488358) | compost metagenome | isolation source: compost soil in 4-hydroxybenzoic | place: Germany: Experimental Botanical Garden
AATAAGGTGGCGGCGGTGGCGAAGGCGGCGAAATTGGGGCTGATCGATGAGGCCTGATCCGCGCGGGTGCGTTGGGCACGCGACGCTGTTGGCACATTCGGAATAAATGTTAGGTCTTTTTGGAATTTAACTTAAGCCACCGGCTGAAGATGCACTAGCCTAGGCTCTGTATGAAAAGTTTTGAGACGAAGGCCAGGCAAGGCGAAAACAGCCGAGGAAGCGGAGTTTACGGGTTGTAAATGAGCATTCCGAGGCTGTTTTCAACGCAGCATCACCGAGTATTAATGCTTTTCGTACAGAGCCTAAAGCACGCGGCAACCACCCGCCGTAGCTAAAAGCGCCCGGAACAGGGCGAAATAAACAGACCGTGGAGCAGGGAATGGGGCCATGCAAGCCAAAGGGAAGTCTGCTGTCTCGTTATCGGCATTGGGTGCTGTCAGGGGTGATGCTGTTGTCCGGCTTGTTGCCGGTCTGGACCAATAGCCAATCCAGCGCCCAAGCGGCTGCGCAAGCCAGTTCGAGTCAAGGTTACGTTGCCACGGCCACCTGCCTTGGCTGCCATAGTGAACAAGCAAAACAGTGGAAGGACTCCGATCACGGCTGGGCCATGCGCGATGCCACGGCGCAGAACGTGCTGGGTAACTTCAACGACGCGCGCTTTGACGAGGCTGGGGTCAAGGCGCGTTTCTTTCGCAAGGGGAAGCGTTTTTTCGTCAACACCGAAGGCGAGGCGGGGAAGGCTGCCGATTTTGAGATCCTCTACACCTTCGGCCATTACCCACTGCAGCAGTACTTGGTGTCCTTGCCACGCGGGCGCCTACAGGCCCTGACCATTGCCTGGGACAGTCGCGCCAACAGTGAAGGCGGACAACGCTGGTTTTCGTTGTACCCCGGTCAACGCTTTGCCCCCAACGATCCATTGCACTGGACCGGACGCTATCAGAACTGGAACGGCATGTGTGCCGACTGCCATTCGACGCGGTTGATGAAAAACTACAACGACCGTGACGATAGTTTTGCTTCTACCTGGCAGGAAAAGAACGTCGGTTGCCAAAGTTGCCACGGCCCGGGTCAGGCCCACGTCGATTGGGCAAAAGCGACAACGTCACCCGCAACGGCCGGTGCCTCGGCTTCGGAAATCGGGCTTGCCGTGGACTACAAGGCGCTGGGTAGCCAGGGTCTGGTCGAGCAATGCGCCTTTTGCCACAGTCGTCGGCAAACCCTGGGCGTAGGTCAGATACCCGGTCATCCGCAGTTGGACCAGAGCCTGCCGGCAACCTTGCGCACGGGCCTCTATCACGCTGACGGCCAGATCGATGGCGAAGTCTATGAATATGGTTCGTTCACCCAGAGCAAGATGTATGCGGCGGGTGTGGGCTGCACCGATTGCCACAACCCGCACACCAACAAGGTCAAGGTCGAAGGCAACGGCTTGTGTCTGCAGTGCCACAACAGTCAGCCACCCGTCGCCCGTTTTCCTAGCCTGCAGGCCAAGGATTACGACAGTGAAGCACACCATCATCACCCGGTGGGCACGCCCGGCAGCCAGTGCGTCAACTGCCACATGCCGAGCAAAACCTACATGGTGGTCGATCCCCGACGTGACCACAGTTTGCGCATTCCACGCCCGGACCTGGCCAGCAAGGACAGCAGTCCAGACGCCTGTACCGCCTGCCACCAAGGGCAAACGCCGCAATGGGCGGCGCAAGCGATCGAAGGCTGGTTCGGCAAGCGGCGACGTGCACCGCACTATGGCGAGAACTTCCATGCTGTACGCAGCGGCGAGGGCATTGCCTTCAGCGAGCTCAATACGGTGTTAGCGGACCAGGGCAAGCCGGCAATTGTGCGCGCCACTGCCGCCGAGCAAATGGCCGATTTGGGCAGCCAGTCGATCATTAGCCTGGGCTGGGCACTCAAGGACCCGAGTGCCTTAGTGCGTGCCTACGCCGTCTCGGGTTTTTCCAGCGTGCCTGCGGCGCAACGCTTGCAACCGCTGTTGCCACTGCTAAACGACCCGACCCTGGCCGTGCGCGATGAAACCGTCAGGGTACTGGCCGATGTCTCGGTTGAGCAGTTACCGGCCGAGTCGCGCGAGACGTTCAAAACGCTGTTGGCAGACTACGAGCGACGCTTGCGCGGCAACGCTGACCTGCCGGGCGGTCGCTTGAATCTGGCGGTACTGCTCAGTCGCCAGGGACGAGATGCCCAAGCAATGGACGAGTATCGTCAGGCCTTGAAACTGGACCCGTATTTTGTTCCCGCCCGGGTCAACCTAGTGACCTTGCTCAGCGCTGCACAACAGCTTGAAGAAGCCGAAAAGATGTTGCGCGAGGGGCTGGCCCTGGAAAAGATGCCCGTGACCGATCATGGCAATCTGGCTTACATGCTGGCGTTGTTGTTAGTCGAGCAGGGTAAGCCCGAGCAAGCGCTGGAATGGATGGAAACGGCAGCCGTGGCGTTGCCGAACAACACCCGCATTCGCTACAACCAGGGTTTGTTGCTTTCGCGCCTGAACCGTCGTGACGAGGCCATCAGCGCCTTGCGCAGCGGTTTGCAGCAGGCACCGGACGATCCTGACCTGCTGTATTCGTTGATCTACCTGCATGCCCTGGCGGGTGAGCGCAGCGATGCCTTCGGCTATGTTCAGCACATGCGCAATGTCGCGCCTGATGATCCGCGTCTGCAGGCGATCGAGCCCTATTGGCAGAAGCCTTGATCGCGCCTTGAACGCAGTGGCTGGCATTCTTGCGTATGCACCAGCCGCTGCTAGGATTTAAGCCACTGCGGCCAAGTCAGGGAATGAATAAGTGTCCATACGTGAACAAGTAGCTGCACTGGAAGCCAGCGTTGCGCAACAGGTGCTGGGGCAGGCTGAAACCATCCGCCATGTGATGCTGGGCTTGTTGGCCAATGGGCACGTGCTGCTCGAAAGCCTGCCCGGCCTGGCCAAGACCCGCACTGTCAAGGCGCTGGCCACCCACCTGGATGCCAAGATGCGGCGTATTCAGTTCACCCCGGATCTGCTGCCGTCCGACATCACCGGCGGGGAAATCCTGCAGCAGAGTGCTGAAGGCAACCAGATCAAGTTCCAGCCGGGGCCGCTGTTTGGCAACGTCATTCTCGCTGACGAGATCAATCGCGCACCGGCCAAGGTCCAGGCCGCTCTGCTCGAAGCCATGGAAGAACGGCAGATCACCGTGGCCGGACAAAGCTACCCGATGTCCGGGTTGTTCATGGTCCTGGCCACCCAGAATCCTATCGAACAGGAAGGCACCTACCCGCTGCCGGAAGCACAGATGGACCGCTTCCTGATGAAGCTGCAGCTGGACTACCCCAAGGTCGCCGATGAAACCCTGGTCTTGCGCCTGGTGCGCGGCGAAGAGCAGCAGGGCAGTGACACAGCTCAAGCGCCGCAGCGCCTGCCTCAAGACGTGGTGTTCGCCGCGCGCAAGGAGGTCGCTGCGATTCACGTCGCCGATGCCATCGACCACTATGTGATTGACTTGATCAACGCAACGCGCAACCCGGCCGCCTACGACGAAGACCTGGCGCGTTGGATCAAGATTGGCGCCAGCCCACGCGGCGGGATCAGCCTGGATCGGGTCTCACGGGCGCATGCCTGGTTGTGTGGCAATGATTTTGTCTCACCCGATGATGTGCGCGCCGTGGTCCACCCCGTGCTGCGCCATCGTTTGCAGCTTTCCTACGATGCGGTGGCCGACGGCATCACGGCGGATCAGGTGATTGACCGGCTGCTGGATCACGTCGCGATCCCGGCCTGAACCCATGGCTACCCTGCATTCGGATACACCGCCAGCCGATGGCTTGGTTTACGCCTCGCTTAGTCAGCTCATGGCGCTGGAACATCGTGTACACGGCTTGAACTTCGTTGCCCGACAACCCTTGGCGAGCATCCTCTCCGGCAACCATGCTTCGCGCCTGCGGGGCCGGGGCCTGAGCTTCGATGAATTGCGCCGTTATATTCCCGGTGACGACCTGCGCCATCTCGACTGGCGTGCCTCGCTACGCTACGGCAAACCGTTTGTGCGCACCTTTACCGAGGAGCGTGACCGTCCGACGCTGCTGTTGGTCGACCAGCGCATGAGCATGTTCTTCGGCTCTCAACGCAGCTTCAAATCGGTCGTCGCCGCCGAACTGGCGGCATTATCGGCATGGATCGCTTTCCATGCTGGAGACCGTGTGGGAGGCCTGGTCTTTGATGATCAAGGGGTAAAGCACATTCGGCCGCTACGCAGCCGGGCCCGGGTTGAGGCACTCTGCGCGGCGGTGATACGCAGCAATCAAAAACTCTCGGCCACCGCTGCCGACGCTGAATCGGCCAACCAGCTCGATGTAGTCCTGCGCAACTGCATTGCTGAGGCAGGCCACGATAGCCTGGTGTGCATCATCAGTGACTTTTCCGGTGTATCAACGCAGACCCTTCAGCTGTTGCGCCAGCTCAGTGCGCATAACGATGTGATCGCCATGCAGGTGTATGACCCGATCGCCCTGGACGTACCCCAGCAGGGGCGCTTGACCGTAACGCAAGGGCAACTGCAGGTGGAGCTGGAGGTGGCCCGGCGCCAGGTCAATCGGCCGTTGGAACAGTTTCTTTCCGGGCGTTTGCGCAGTGTGGCCGAGTTGCTGCGTCGCAGTCAGGTGCCGCTGATGATGATCAGCACAGGGGAGGAGCCCCTGCTGCAACTGCGCCGTGAGCTGGGTCGGTTATCGGGAGTGGCCCGATGACACCGCCAGCGCTACCGAGTATTGACCAGCTCCAGGAGCTGCCGTTGCCAACGCCGCCGTTCAGCTATGCGCCGCAAACCTGGGGCTGGCTGCTGTTGTTGCTGGTGGTAGTGCTCCTGGCCAGTTGCTGGGCTGTGAGGTACTGGCGACGCTGGCAACGCAATCGTTACCGGCGTGAAGCGCTAGTGTGTCTGGGGGACCTTGAGCACAAGCTCGCGGATCCCTCGCAGCGCTTGCAGGTATTGCGTGAACTGCCGGTGTTGCTCAAGCGGGTCGCGTTATCGACGAGTGCTGCTCCGGCAGTGTCGTCACTGAGCGGTGGGCAGTGGCAAGCGTTTTTGGTACAGCATGCGCGAACGCCCATTGCCGATGATTTTGCTGCTCGCCTGTACACCTTGGCCTATGCACCGGACAGCGAGGTGCTGGGCATCCCTCACGCTGAGATCGATACGCTGTTTGCAACCAGCCGTCAATGGATCGAGGCTCACCATGTGGCAGTTTGACTATCCCTGGGTGCTGTTGCTCTTGCCGCTGCCCTGGCTGGCCTACCGTTTCCTCGGTGCTTATCGTGAAGCGCACAGTGCGTTGCGGGTGCCGTTCTTCGCCGCCATGAGCCGCGCCATTGGCCAGCAACCGGGTGGTGCCCGTGGCGGCAGCGGGCGTTGGCAGTTGCTGCTCAACCTGCTGGTCTGGGCGCTGCTGTTGGCTGCTTGCGCACGGCCAGTGTGGGTCGAGCAAGCCATCGAGCACCAGCAGCCGATGCGCGACATGATGCTGGCCATCGACATCTCGCAATCCATGCAGACGCAGGATTACACCGACGCCAACGGCAACAACACTGATCGGCTGACGGCGGTGAAAGGCGTTGTGCGCGATTTTATCGCTCAACGCAAGGATGATCGCATTGGCTTGATTGTCTTCGGCACGGGTGCCTATCCCCAGGCGCCATTTACCCTGGATCACGCCAGCCTTGGTGTGCTGCTCAATGAAGTCGGCATTGGCATGGCCGGCCCCAATACCGCATTGGGTGATGCCATCGGGCTGAGTATCAAGTTGTTCGAGCAGGCCAAGGAGCAAGAGAAAGTGCTGATCCTGTTGACCGACGGCAATGACACTGGCAGCGCCATCACCCCCGACCATGCCGCGCAACTGGCTGGTCAGCGCGGGATCGTGGTGCATACCATCGGCATCGGGGATCCTCAGGCCAGTGGCGATGCCAAAGTTGACCTGGCGGCGTTGCAGAACATCTCCCGGATCACCGGCGGGCGCTTCTTCCGTGCCGACGATCGTCAGGCGCTGCACGCGGTCTATGCGACGCTGGATCAGATCACCCCACACAACGTCAAAACGTTGAGCCACCAACCCAAGCGCGACCTGTTCTGGTTGCCCTTGGGGGCCGCGTTGTTGTCGTTACTGCTCAGCCATACGCTGGCGGCACTTTGGGGGCGGGTTTCGCAGGCTCCAGAGCCGCGCGTGCAATCGGGACGTTGACATGGATATCGACCTCAGCGCCTTTCACTTTCTGCGCCCTCTGTGGCTGTTGTTGATTGTGCCCGCCATCGGGCTGCCCTGGAGCTGGGGGCGCCGTCATGATCTCAAGCACCAGTTAAGGGGGCTGATTGCCCCGCATTTGATGGAACCGCTGCTGATCATTCCAGATGACCAGCAACGTGTGCGTCCGGTGCACCTGCTCGCCGCGTTGCTCGGCATGGGCGCCATCGCCGCTGCCGGGCCAACCTGGACCCAGGACACCCCGGACTTTCTCGACAACCGGGCGCCGTTGATCCTGGCGGTCGATCTGTCGCCCTCGATGGATGCCGTAGACGTGCCGCCGTCACGCCTGGTGGCGGCCAAACATAAATTGCATGACCTGATCCAGCGCCGTGGCGGGGCGCGCACAGCGCTAATTGCTTACGCCGGCAGCGCGCACCTGGTGTTGCCCGCCACCGAAGACCCGGCGCTGCTCGACACCTTTCTGCAGGCATTGTCGACCGACCTGATCGAGCAATCCGGCAAGGACGTGCTTGGCGTGATCGATCAGGCGAAAAAGCTGCTTGATGCCGAAAAAATGCCTGGCACCCTGCTGTTGGTCACCGATGGTGCAGCACCCGAGCAGTTTGACGACATTTCCAAGCGCTTGTCCGGCAGTGACCTGCAAGTGCTGGTGCTGGCAGTCGGCAATACCGACGGCGGCGTGTTGCTCGATGCCAAGGGACGCCCGCGGGCTTCGGATGATGGCCAACCCGTGCAAGCGACCTTCGATACCCAAGCGTTGAAACACCTGGCGCAAGCGGCGCACGCGCCACTGGGCAGCCTGACGCTCAACGATGACGACCTGGACTGGATCACGCTGCACGCGCAGCAACACTTCCAGGCAGTGCAAGGCGATCAGCAACAGGTGCACTGGAAGGACGCAGGCTATTGGCTGTGTTGGCCATTGGCCTTGATTGCGCTGTTGTGCCTGCGGCGCGGTTGGCGGGTGAACTGGGTCGGATTGCTGTTGGTGGCTGCACTCAGTGCGCCTGCCGACTCGGTGCGCGCAGGGGCATTGGCCGATGCTTTCTTCACCCCTGACCAGCAAGGGCGCTGGGCCTTTGAGCAGGGCCATTTCCCCCAGGCTGCCGCGCATTTCAGCGACCGGTACTGGAAAGGTGTGGCGGCCTATAACGCGGCGGACTACCCTGTGGCGCTGGCCAGCCTTGCCCGCCTGGACAGTGCCGCAGCGTACTTTTACCTGGGCAATATCTACGTGCGCTTGTTCAAGTTTCCCCAAGCCATTACGGCTTACCAGCAGGCACTGCAAAAGCAGGCAAATTTCCCCCAGGCCAAGGCCAACCTGGCCCTGGCCCAAGCCTTGCTCAAGGACTACGAGGACCAGCAACAGGCCGGCACCCCGGATGAGAAAGCCGACAAGGTGGTCGAGGACCAAACACCCAGCCAGGGCGCGCAGCAAAAGCAGGTCAGTACCGCGCAAGCCGCCTCGGATCAGCTGTGGTTGAACAACCTGACGACATCGCCGGCGCAGTTCCTCAAACGCAAGTTCACCCTCCAGAATGCTGAGCGCCAAGCGATTGGGGAGACGCCATGAGACGCATCGTGATGCTCTTGCTGCTGTGCGTGCCATTGCTGGCGAACGCCGCTGCCGAGGTGCGCGTGCAAAGCCGCCTGGTTCCTCAAACGGGTGTCGTGGTCGGCGCAACGGTGAGCATGGAAGTGGATTTACTGGTGGACACCTGGTTTACCGCCGCGCCGGTTCTGCCCAAGCTGGAGTTGCCCGGTGCTGTAGTGACCCCGCCCAGCGGTGAGGCGCAGCACCTCAATGAGAAGCTCGATGGCAAGACCTTCTTCGGCTTGCGCTACACCTACCAGATCACACCACAGGCCGCGCAGTCGTTCACCATCCCGGCATTGGCCTTCCAGGTGCAGCCGGGGCAGGGCAGTGGAGTGGTGACGCTCAACAGTCAGCCATTGACGTTTGCCGCCAAAGCACTGGCGGGCGCTGGCAATCAACCGCGCCTAGTGGCCAATGAGGTGTCTATCGAACAGACGCTGCAGCGCTCCCATGAGCCGTTGCGGGTGGGCGACAGTATCACTCGGCAGTTGACCATCGAGGCGCAAGGCGCCCAGGCGATGTTAATTCCACCACCGTCCTTCGCTCAGGTTACGGGCCTGAAACGTTACCTGCAGTCCCCCACGGTGGCGGCCTTGAGTGATGGCCGTGGTGGGGTTTCCGGTGGCAAGCGCGAAGACAGCGTTACCTATGTGATCGAACAGCAAGGGTCGCATAGCCTGCCGGCCTTTACCGTTCAATGGTGGGACGCTAGCACTAGCGAAGCCCGCACCGCGACGGTCGAAGCCGTGAACTTTGTAGCTGACAAAGGTAGCTACAGCGCGCCATTTGATATCAATGAGGACCTGCGCGCCCTTGGCCGTCAGGCCCATGTGCGCATTGCCGGGCACTGGCTGTTAGTGTCGGCGATAGTGCTGGTGGGCGCGTGCCTGTTGTACTGCGCACGCCCATGGGGGCGCGCTGCTGTAGCGTGGTTGCGGGGCTGGCGGGAGAACCGGCGTCGTACCTGGCTGGCATCGGCAGACTACGCCTGGCAGGTGCTGCGCCGACAGTTGAACGGCTCCCCGCTGCAGTTAGGTGGGCTCTATCTTTGGGTACGCCGCAGTAGCGGCAAGCGCACCCTGTCTGATTTTTCTGAAGAATTGTCCGACACAGCAGTAAATCGTTCACTAGACTTGCTCAAGATTCGTTATGCCCCTAGCGATTCGGCCGAGGCTGCCCCCGCCAATCTGGTGCAATCGCTGGCGGTATCACGGCGGGAGTTACGCAAGCGCAAGGTCGCCGATCCGCAGCATGGATTGCGGCCATTGAATCCCTGACTCGCATGAGTAAGGTACGAGGGAACTGCTCAAGGACGTTGTATGCCCCTACTTCTTCAGATGCGTTGGCTGATCAGTCTATGTGTACTGGTACCGCTGCTGGTGCAGGCAGCCGACCCTATGCCGTCTTGGTACAACGGCACCTCGCGCCAGGCCATCGAGCAGTTTGTCAGTGCCGTCACTACCGAAGGCAGCAAGGAGTATGTGCCGACGGCTGAACGCATTGCGGTGTTCGACAATGACGGCACATTGTGGAGTGAGCAGCCGATCTATTTCGAGGTGCAGTTCGCCCTGGATGAAGTCAAGCGTCTGGCGCCGCAACACCCAGAATGGAAAACCCAGCAACCGTTCAAGGCGGTTCTTGACGGCGATCAGAAGGCATTGGCTGCCAGTGGCATGGACGGGTTGCTAAAAATAGTCGCAGCGACTCATTCCGGCGTCAGCACCGAGGCGTTTATCGCCCAGGCCCAACGTTGGCTCGCCACGGCGGTTCACCCCAAAACCAAGAAGCCCTACACCGAGATGGTCTTCCAGCCGATGCTGGAGTTGCTGGAGTACCTGCGCGCTAATGGCTTCAAGACCTACATCGTGTCGGGCGGCGAAGTCGCGTTCATGCGGGCGTTCGCTGAGGAGGTGTATGGCATTCCCCCGGAGCAGGTCATCGGCACGACCCTGGCCTCGCGCTTTGACGACAACAAGGGCACCCTGACCATCCAGCGCCTGCCCAAGTTGCTCCACAACGATGATGGCCCGGGCAAGCCGGTCAGTATCGACACCGTCATCGGTCGCCGGCCGATCCTGGCATTCGGCAACTCCGACGGCGACCTGCAAATGCTGCAATGGACCAAGGCCGGTAGCGGCAAGCGCTTTGCGGGGCTGGTGCATCACACCGACGCCAGGCGCGAGTGGGCCTATGACCGCGACAGTAAAGTCGGTCGCCTGGACAAAGCGCTGATAGCCGCCAACAAAGAGGGTTGGACCGTGGTTGATATGGCCCGCGAGTGGCGCCGCGTCTATCCCTTCGACAGCATCGAGGACTAGTAAACAAGAAACCGCAGGCGCACAAGGAACCTTGAGCAAGGTACCTCTGGTGCACGTAGTCGTGGCGGATGCCAGTAAACGTGAGACGGAGAAAGTGGCCCTATGAAACTCAGTAGACGATGGATAACAACAATGACCCTTGCCGCGAGCGTGGCGGCGGTCATGAGTGGCGCGCAGGCCGCAGAAAAACCCAACATCCTGGTGATCTTTGGTGATGACATTGGCCAGACCAATATCAGTGCCTACGGCAAGGGTGTGGTGGGTTATCAAACGCCCAACATCGACCGGATTGCCAAAGAAGGCATGATGTTCACCGACTACTATGCCGAGAACAGCTGCACCGCGGGTCGCTCTTCCTTCATCACTGGTCAGACACCATTGCGTACCGGCTTGTCCAAGGTCGGCATGCCGGGTGTTCCGGTTGGCTTGCAGGACCGTGACATTACCATCGCTCAGGCACTTAAAGCCGAAGGCTATGCCACCGGTCAGTTCGGTAAAAACCACTTGGGTGACCGTGATGAGTACCTGCCGACAAATCATGGCTTTGATGAGTTCTTCGGCAACCTGTATCACCTCAACGCGGAAGAAGAGCCTGAACGTCCGTTCTGGCCTAAAGATGATCCTGAGTTTCTCAAGGCGGCATCACCCCGTGGTGTGATCAAATCCAGTGCTGACGGCAAAATCGAAGACACCGGTGCACTGACCAAAAAACGTATGGAAA
>RCUT01001544.1_pt1 | contig 10889 bp, 13 predicted proteins | sample 2166171 | NCBI WGS metagenome assembly RCUT01 (sample SAMN09932757, study PRJNA488358) | compost metagenome | isolation source: compost soil in 4-hydroxybenzoic | place: Germany: Experimental Botanical Garden
TAAAAAATAAAATAAAAAATTAATTTAGCTATTAAATAGCTACTTGATTTAATAAAAATTAATATGATTTGAATATCGCTAAAACTTGGTATTTATGTTTTATAGAGTAGTTATTATGTCTAATATAAAATATATTGACATTTATAAATGATATAGTTTTTTAATAAACTGGTGGAATAAAAATGTTTCGATTACTTTTAACTGCTGAATCAGACATAGAAACGGGTGTTAGTGATGCATTTGTGATAATAGCATCAAATGATTTTTATAAGTTTATGGAAGGGCAGGAATATGGCCAGAATAAAGTATTTAGGCATTTTATTTATATGCCGTGATTTTGATATAAATAAATTAATAGATAACTTTACATATTGGTTTAAGCAAAAAAACTTGGATAATTTTCCTATAAATACAGCTGAATTTATTAAGGAAATATCCTAGAAAACTTTCCATTTAACATAATGGTCATTACAAAAAGCGAGGACAGTAGATCCTCGCTTTTTGCGCCTCATATAAGCTGCATTATGTTAATTTAAAAAAATTTAAAGGTTATACCTGCCTATTTAAGTATAAAAATCTGTTTAAGATTTCAATTGACTAGCCCATATCACTGTCTTTTTTACTTTACTTTCAATATCGGTATTTGGGATGTTCCATTGTTTATTCAATGTGATAAATCGCTCCAAATCGAGCGGTTCCGTTCTAATGAAATTTAACATTTCAGCAGACATGTCCAGTTTGTGTGCCAACCATCGCCATTTTAAAACCTGCTTAAGTAACTTCAGCGAAATAAAGTGACGTGGTGGCCTAAGATGTAACTGCTGTGCAATAAGCTGAATCAATTCCTGAAAGGAAACTTGCTCAGGATTAGCCACTAGAATTTCCTGCTGAAGCGTGTTTGGATCTTGGGCAGCATGAATTATAGCATCAACCAACATCGTTACCGACACCAATGGCAGGTAGTGCTGTGACGTTCCAGGAATAGCTGTCATTTTTCCTTGTTTTAATTGTTGGATAAGGTGTGCAATCGGTTGATAAGACGGAATTTCCCCAGTCACTTCATCGCCAATGACAGTGGCAGGATGGATAACTGTCCAAGGGATATTATATTGAATAGCGTGTTTAACCCAAGTGAAATGCCCTTGAATTTTAGATGCTTCATACGATCCCAATCTAGCATAGACCCGTGACCAATCGGTATGCTCTATACGATCACGATAGATGCCAGCCGCCTGCAAATGCTCATTCAGGGTCAACATATAGCCTGATAGGTGTACGGCTCGTTCTAACTGGCAATGCTTGCTAACATTGTCTAATAACAGCTCAAGCCCATTGACATTAACAGCCTTAGCCTGCTGCATTGTTAAATTCCATGCAAACAAGGCACTGGTGTTGTAAAGATAATTGACGGCTTTGAGTTGCTGCCAGTCCTGCTTGGACAGCCCTAAGTTCGGCAGAGTAACATCACCCTGAATAAAATTTAACTGTTGATGAGCAATGCCTTGATCTGTCAACCAATGTCGAAGCTGTGGGGCTTGCTGATCGACATTACGGCATAGGGCAAATACCTGAGCATTGTTGCTAAGCAGGCGTGCAATTAAAAATTTACCGATAAATCCTGTTGCCCCCACCACAAGAGCTGTCTGATTTGAAATGTGCATGAATATCTACTCTATTGAATTGTTCATGCTTAAGCTAAAGTATGGAGTACACTCTATGGTCAAGTAGTTTTGAAAAATTATTAATGCAAAGGGACTTTATACATGCTGATTGGCAAACTATCGCAACAGATAAATATGAGCCGGGATACAATCCGCTTTTATGAAAAAATGAAGTTGATTCAGCCATTGGTTCGCAATAATGGCTATAAGGATTATCCTGAACAAACTCTGCAACAGTTACAACTAATACAGATTGCGAAGAATTTGGGGTTTACTCTTGCCGAAATCAGACAGATCATTGATTTAGTGAATGAAAGTGAGATTCCAGCAGAACAGTTTCAGGAAATTTTGCAGGATAAGCTAGGTGCAATTCAGGAAAAAATCGAGCAATTGCAACAGATGCAGGCGATGCTTGAAAATCTGATAAAGGGTGAGCCTTGCCCATTAAGAAAAGACTGTGATGTGGTGAAAATATCTATCGAGGACGACACAGTATTAAGAAAAACTAAAAGCTGTTGAGAAGCTTGAGAGAAGGAATAACCGAATGATATTTATCACCTACAAATTGAAGAAGAGATAGACAGATGTATATCGGAAAATTAGCTTTGGTAACAGGTGTAACACAAAAAGCGATTCGACATTATGAGAACTTAGGTTTAATCCCAGCACCAGAGCGTAAAGGTAAATACCGTTTTTATAAACAATTAGATATTCAGTTAATTAAAATGATTAAGCGGGCGCAGACCGTAGGTTTTAGTCTTTCGGAAATTGCTGCACTGGCAGAAGTTAAAGCGAAAGAAAAGCGCTTTCCACTAGAAATAGCTCAACAGCTTCTTAAAGATAAACATCTGCAAATTTTGCAGAAAAAGGCTGAGTTAGAAAGAATAGAAGAAGATTTACTTTACTTAGAGCAAGAGCTTATAGAAATGTACGATGTTGAAAAAATTCATGGATAACAGGAGATTCTTTAAAAAATACGCTTGACTCTCACCTTAGGGTAAAGGTTTATATTACTTGCCAGAACAAACAGAGACGGCAAAACATGAATATATTGACATCATTTAAGGGAAAAACGGCTTTAGTTACAGGGGCATCATCTGGTATAGGAATGAGATTTGCTAGAACTCTTGCGGCAAATGGAATTGACTTAGTTATTACTGCGCGCTCTGAAATGAAACTGCAAGATCTAGCACAAGAGTTAAAAACTGCTTATGGCATTAATGTTTATGTAATTATCTTAGATTTAGCTGAAGCTAATGCCGTTTATAAATTAACAGAATATTTAAGAGAAAATTGTATAACAATTGATATTCTAATTAATAATGCTGGTTTTGGAAAATGGGCAAAATTTTTAGATGAACCTTTAAGTAGTTATCATCAAATGCTGGCATTAAATATCAATAGCTTAGTCGCATTAACCTATTTACTTTTGCCAGCTATGCTTGAAAAAAAACAAGGATTGATCATTAATGTTGCATCAATAGCTGCATTTCAACCTCTTCCCTATATTGCTATATATGGAGCATCTAAAACTTTTGTGCTTAATTTTACAGAAGCAATTGCAGGAGAAAATCTTGATTCAGGAGTAAAGTTTTTGGCATTATGTCCTGGCAATACTGCAACAAATTTTGCTCAAGTTGCAAATGCTGATACAGATGGAATGCCAGTTTCAACAGTAGAAACAGTTGTTGATGCCGCTATAAGGGCTTTAGGCCGTAATCAGCTATATTGTATTCCAGGAAAAAGAAACTATTTTTCAGCTCAGTTCGCTCGTATTATTCCTAGGTTTATAATGCTAAAAATAGTAGAAAATATGTTCAGAAAAAGAGTTGTTAAAGAGTTTTTCTGAAGGTATAGCCAAGCGGATAGGATATACCTTGTGAAGATCCGCAGAGATTGGAATCAGGTCAAGGAAAAGTTGATTTGCTCTGGGCTATTGATGTGGTTGCTAAATATAATGATTGTAAGTGAAAACATGATTTAATTGTAAAAGCCCTCATTTGAGGGCTTTTACATATAAAGGACTTTATTCATTGAGACTTTATTTTTTACTTTTTGATTTCTTGGATATTAAGTACTCCTTATGAGCCTCTTCTGCAAAACGCCTTAAAGAGTCGCCAATTGCCGCATATTCAAACTCATTTAAATTTGCCAAAGACGCACGTGCGGAAGGGTGTTGTACACCAAATCCAGAACCTGGCAGTAAAACTACGCCAGTTTCATCTGCTACACGGAAAAGCAGTTCTGTTGGGTTCTTATTTTTCATGACCCAATCTGCAAATTCTTCACCATACAGTGTGCGTGAAGTGGTTTCTAAGTTAACGAGAGTGTAGTAATCAACAGCATTTGGGTCCTGAGGAGCATCAACACCAAGCTGTCGATAAAGTGCAGCATCACGTTCTCTTACTACAGATTTGACCGCTTCCTTATAGCTTTGACGAGAGTCCATTAGATTGAATAAGGCAAAAAGAACCATTTGCACTTGCTGTGGAGTTGATAGCCCTGCTGTATGGTTTAATGCCACATTACGACTATCTGCAACAAGACGGTCAATGAACTTAATGCTAGCTGGATCTGTAGTTAGAGAGGAATAACGTTCTTCAAGTTCTTTTTTATCTTTATTAGGTAAGTCTGCTAGTTTCTTATCAAGAATATTGTTATTGCTAAGAGCAATAACACCTAGTCTCCAGCCAGTTGCACCAAAGTACTTAGAGAAAGAATAGACCAAGATGGTATTATCCGGGCATATTGCGAACAGTGATTTGAAATTGTCAGCAAATGTTCCATAGACATCGTCTGTCAGAATAATTAAATCAGGACGTTTTTTGACAATATCCGCTAAAATTGCCAAACCTTCATCGCTGAGTTTGACTGAAGGGGGGTTGCTCGGATTGACTAAAAAAAATGCCTTAATGGACGGGTCTTCCAGTTTCCTTAGCTCAGACTCTGGGTATTGCCAATCTAAGTTTGGATCAGCTTGAATTAATACTTCTTCAAGTTGGTAATCATTGAGTTTTGGAATTTCTAAATAAGGTGTAAAAATTGGCGTGCCAATCGCAATACGATCACCATTCGCAATAATTTTGTTTTCTTTTAATGAGTTGAAAATATATGCCATGGCGGCTGTACCACCTTCGACCGCAAATAAATCCAAACCGTCTTTAGGCATCCCTTGTACGCCCATTTCACGTAAAATATATTCTTTTATAATGGTTTCACTAATTCTTAGCATTCGATCAGGAACTGGATAGTTACATCCTAGAACCCCTTCAACTATTTCAAGTAAAAATGCATCTGGGTCTAAACCAAGCTGATCCCGGATATAAGATACAGCTTTCCCTAAAAAAACAACGCCCGGTTTGTCCCGATTCTGCAAAATAAAATTATCAAAGCGGCTCTGTAATCCAACAGGGCGTGGGAATCCACCTAGGCCTTCAGGCATAAATGAAAATGAAAATTCAGATTCTGTGGTAGAGAATAAACCAAGTTGGAAGAAGGCTCTGCGCGGAACAGTTGCCAAAAAGTTAGGATTACCTCGACCTGCGTTAAGCATCATTCTGTCTGTTTTACTTTGTGCTAATTCGATGAGTTTATCTTTAAGTTCAAATGGGCTGAGTTTTGAATATTTAGTGTAATCAACAGTCCCCATGAGGAGTCTCCTTTATAGTAAAGCTGATAATTTATTAATTCAGATCAATTTATTTAAGCCAAACCTACAATGAGTGGGCCAAGTAAAGTTAAAAATACATTTGCCAATGCGTATGTAATTGCAAATGGTACTGTAGGAATTGAATTTCCAGCTTTATCAAGTACAGCACCAAATGCTGGATTTGCACTGCGTGAACCTGATATGGCACCTGCCATTACAGCCACGTTGTCATAACGGAGAATATAGCGGGCGAAAAACATTGAAAGAATGAGGGGAACAAGTGTTACTACTACACCAATCATAAATAGCGAGAGGCCACTTTCTTTAATCGTTTGTATCGCTTGTAATCCAGACTGTAAGCCGACGGCAGCAACAAAACCAGCCAGTCCTAGGTCTTTTAAAAGTTGAGATGCGGCCAAAGGCATATTCCCACGCACTTGATTGCGACTACGTAACCATCCAAATAAAAGTCCTGATAATAAAGCACCACCGCCTGCACCCAGTGTAAGAGGAACACCGCCAATACGAATGACAAATAAACCAATAAGTAAGCCAACGACCAGACCAGCGCCGTGGAAAATCCAGTCTGTTTTTAAGCTTTCTTCTATGGCTTTTCCAGCTTCTTTTATTAAACGTTCAAGGTCATTTTTTGTTCCATAAACCGTTACAACATCGCCTTGACGTAGCACCGTATCATCATTCAATACTTGTACTTCATCATTGCGTTTAATTGAAAGGACATAAATGCCGTGCTTTAAATAAGCCGGTGTATTTGCTTTCACATCGCCAAGCGTACGATTGATATATTTTGAATTTCTTAAAATGACATCAGTCGTATCCATGACCATTTCCATGCCCTGAGAGGACTGGAGTTCTGGGCCAATTTTTTCAGATACTGCAACGACATTTGCGCGACGCCCGACAATTAAAATCACATCGTCATCTTGTAAAATCAATTCTGCAGAGACATCTACAAATTGATTGTTACGCTTAAGGCGTTCAATTGTAATACTGGATTCCATTGCTTCAATTTCTGCAATGGTTTTACCTGAAGCTTGTTTGACTTTATAAATACGACCAACAATTTCAGGTACGGCAAGCTCTTGGCCGGGAGCGAGTTCAAAAGCACCTTTTAGACGTTCTGACTGTGCTTTAAGTGCATCATCATGAATTTCGCGACCCATGAATTTAGGTAATATGTTTACACAAACAATAATGGCGCCAAGCGAGCCAAATATATACGTAACAGCATAGCCAATTGCTACATTAGCTTGAAGTTTTTGAATTTCTGCAAGAGGGAGATCTAGTCGGGATATTGCATCACCTGCGGTGCCAATAATCGCTGATTGAGTCATACCACCAGCAGCTAGACCAGCAGCTAAACCTTTATCAAGGTTAAAAAGTTTAGCCATGATTAAAACGGTAAGAAGGCCAGTAACAGCCATGAATACAGCTAATAATATTTCTTTTATTGATTGTGGGCCAAGAGACTTAAAAAATTGTGGACCACTTTCAAATCCAACTGCATAAATAAAAAGTGCGAAAAGAATAGCTTTTACGCCATTATCAATAGGTACACCAATTAGGCTTAATACAACAGCAACAAGAAGTGAACCAGCTACACCACCGAATTGAAACTTTCCAAATTGAAATTGACCAATCCAAAAACCGATTGCTAAAGATAGAAACAATAGTATTTCGGGGCTATGTCTTAATTCATTTTGTAACCATTCAATCATTTTTGATTCTCACTTATAATTTATTCTGCCTCTAGTTCTTAGGATGTTTTAAGTTTCACAGTTTTTTAAAATACTATGTGGTTGAATTTTGTGCAAATATGAGTGGGATTTATAATTTAAGTTATAATTTTTTTTAAAGTCTTTATTTTTTAATTGCTTATTAGATAATTAAGATTGTTAAAATTACCAGATCTGTAAATAAGAATGATTCTTGAAATACGAAGTTACATAATAAAAAAGTATAAAGTTAATTAATCAATTTATAGCTTTTTTATTTTTTACTCACGTTTTCTTCTTCGGACATTTCTTGCCACTTCCACTGGTCAAGCAATCGTAGGCTTGATAATCGCCGTTACGGTCTAAGCTTTTCCAACCAATTTGTTCAGAGTTTTATCTAACTAAAAGGTGTCTACAAAATCGGTGGCTATTCACATGGCCAAATGTTTAAAGCATCATTGATAGATGTATTAACCAATACATTATATTAATCAAATGAAAAAAAACTGTTAGTAAATACGGATTTTTTAAAGATATAACTAATTATTTTCACAACTTATGCTTAATTTTTCTTTGTAATAGTTCAAAGCTATATCTAAATCAGCAAGTAATTTTGCTTCTGTATAATCTTGTGGAGCTATTTTAAGCAGATTCGGTATGTAATTCGTTTTGTACTCGGATGGGTAGTCCTTGCATAAAATTTTTGTCTTCTCTTCAATGGGTGTAGTTGATGAATCTAACTGATCTAAATATTCATTAATGATTTTATCTGACGTTTCAAATTGTACTTTTGCAGTAGTATCCATTTTATCTGGTTCAGATAGGGGACTTTGTTCTGGTTGCTTTTGGCAGGCAGTGAATACAAGAGTCAGAAGAAGATAAGCTAAAACTTTTGATTTCATAGAAAGACTTATTGTAATTTTAAACTATAAATTATAGATAGAAATTTATAAAAGAAAACCCACTCGAGGTGGGCATATAAATCCAATTTCTTAGATCAGCGCTTTTTATTGTACATAGTGACAAGAATAATAATAATGATAGCGATGATTAGTGAGATGACAGCTGTTTCCATTTGCATATGTTCACCACGTCTTTATGCTGTGTATAAATTTTATCAGGTTTGAAAAGGATAGTGGAAGATATTAAAAATCTACCAAAGTGGGCCTTGTGCGAGTTAATACCATCCATAGTATTAAAGTGACGGGTTGTTATAGGCCTTTTATGTTGTAGTAATATTTGTAAGTTATTTATTTTAAATAAATTAGTTGGTTAATTGTAGACCGTGCGCTGTCCTATTTTAGTCTGATCGTAATTAGATAGTGTGATAATCAAAAGAAATTCCAATTTTGACTCAAAGAACCATATTCTGATTTAAATTTCTTGAGTTAGTTATCAACTATATATTTAATTTTAATGAAAATATTGTTTTTTTAGAAAAAATAATTGTTATAATCCCGTGCACTTTGTGCACAACAGTGCTTCTTTTCCCGCTGAATTGTAAATCTCTTTCTTATGAACCGTAAATTTATTGGTGCTGCTGCACTACTGTTTGGACTTATCAATCCATTAGCTGCTATGCCTGTTGATCCGTTAATTGGTACGTGGAAGGTTATAGATGACTATACTGGCTATTATATTTCAGATATTGTGATCCGTAAGAATTCAAAAACACAGCAATATAGTGCTGTCATTACTAAAAATTATCCTTTACCAGGTACACCCATGACTGAAGTGTGTACCAAATGTCAGGGTACACTGAAGAATCAGCCGATTTTTGGAATGGAGGCGCTAAAAGGGCTTGTTGCGGATGCCAGCAATCAACAATTTAGCAAAGGAGTGTGGGTTAACCCACAGGATGGACGAGTATATAGTATTGATGCCCGTCTAAATACTTCAGGAGATCAAATGAAAGTCCAAGGTAAAGCTAAAAATAGCAATACTGTAAGCAATATGATCTGGAAGAAACTCTGATATTACTTTCATTAATCAATGATTCAAAAATGAAAGTTATCTAAATAGAAAAACCACCTAATTTCATTATTGGGTGGTTTTATTTTTTATCGGGTACAAGAGCATTCTTTATTCTTGTGTATATAAATTTAAATTTTGTACAAAAAAAATCTAATTTAAGGTGTAAAGCTATAAGAATGGGTGATAGGTTTGTATTCCCATGTTTTTTGTTTTGAGGTGAGTGATGAAATTGTTAGCTCTCATTGGTGCAGGTGTGGCAGCGGGATATTGCTATAAGAAGATGAAGAATAAGAAGCAAAATCCAAAAAATGCTCAGTTTGATGAAAGCACTAAAAATTCTCAATTAGATGAAAATGTTAAGGTTGAGAATACTACTGTGTAATTTCTTTAAAGTAACCTCACAAATAAGCGTGATTTTAATTAGCTACTTTACGATTTATATAGCAACAAAAGCTCGGTCAGCAGATCGAGCTTTTTATTTATTCTAAATAATTAATTAAGTACAGGTAATAATATGATTTAGTTGGCATTATTTCTGTTTCTTGATATATTTCGCCACTGTAAAGTTATCCCATATAAATGATAATGATAATCAAAAACTAGCTGTGGTTTCTAACGCCTTCCAAGGTGTTCTTAGTTTTAGCCCACTCTTCCATGTGTGGGTTTTTTTTGCATAGAGATAAGTTATGAAGGCTCTATGAAATATTGTGTGGAATTTAAAAGAAGTAACGTGATTAAAAGATTTATTGTAATAAATATTCGGTAAAAATATTAGAAATGGGCTGTGATGAGTTTCATAATAAATTCATTTAGTTTTGATTTAATAGTTGTAGTATTTTGAAGAGGGGAGATTTATGTCTAATCACTACAAGCTTGAAGAAGTTACCGCATCTAATGATGAGGGAGATACTGTTACAATTAAGAGAATTTATGAACCAAAACCTAATCGTGGTTTAGATTCAAATATTGGTGGAAATATCTATCAACCATCAAATAGAATCGTTATTGATGGGCAGGTAATTAAACTCACCTTAGATAGCTGTTTTCACCATCCCAAAAATAGAAAAATATATTCAATTTAATGTGTAAATCTAGTGAAAACCACCTTCGGGTGGTTTTCTATTATAAAGATCAGCATTTTATTTTAATTTATAAAATTGGGAAGGGAAAAATAATGAAAAAGTTATTTATGGGTTTGATTCTAGGTTTGGGCCTTTCAACAATGACTTTTGCAGAATTGATTCAAGACAGAATTGAGCAGCTTTCTCAAAATTTAGCAGTAGATACAGATAGTGATGGTAATAATATTGATGTGTCTACCAGTTTAAAATCAAATACAATAGAGAATGCATTTGACGAGTTCTATCCCATTGCACAAAAGTATGTAAATACAGAAAAAATTAATATTAGAAATGCTCCAGTTGATGGAAAAATTATTGGTCACCTAAATAGAGGGAAATTGGTACTTATTTATGATAGAGAGGGTACATGGGAAAGAATATCTAGGGAAAAAGAATCACCAAAGTGGCTTTCTTCTACTTTACTTTGCTCAGGTGGTGGCTGTTATATAAATTCTCTGCAAAGTTCTCATTCTTCTTATTCAACTAAGGGTACTAGAAACACTTATAAATCTTCAAAAAAAATTAAGCCTTCAGTTAGTTTGTATGGTGGACGTTGTCCATGTTCTGGAGCTACCAATTGTGTAGGTCCAAGAGGGGGTATTTATTGTATTACTTCAGGTGGAAATAAAAGATACAGGTAAATTATTACTAATATTATTCAATATTTAGCTATTTTTTGTTTAATTTTTTCACTTGGGCTGAGAGCATGCCCAAAACGAGATACTGATACTCTAGAGTGAGATAAGAC
>RCUT01001545.1_pt1 | contig 10883 bp, 9 predicted proteins | sample 2166171 | NCBI WGS metagenome assembly RCUT01 (sample SAMN09932757, study PRJNA488358) | compost metagenome | isolation source: compost soil in 4-hydroxybenzoic | place: Germany: Experimental Botanical Garden
CATGGAGTCGTGCTCGGGAGGCAATCCCTTTGGGTAAATTAAATCACCCAAAAAAATGACCAGGCTGTTTTCATTTGAGGGCAACTGCTCCTTAAATAAACGTAGCACCGGGTCAGTGCCATCAGTTCTGATTTCACCTGTATCACCAATTAAAACTACTTCAAAAGCATTACTTACCATTAGTTGCCACTTTCATGTTGAAGATGAGGTGTTGTATTTTTATTGGAAACATCAAGTGTATAATAGAAAAATAGACGCATTGTATTATTACTATCGTACACATTACCACTGGATTTCTGTTGATAGACATTCATGTAACCAAAATCAAAATTCAGAGATTTAGTAACGCGTTGCTTTATTCCAATAAAGAAACGATTCTGATCCATGGAATTATATACAACCTGCTTGCCAAAATTGAGCAAAATTTCATCGGCGACCATTAGCGCCGGAAGTTTTTCAGCATTCTCACCTTTAAAAACAGGAATTGTTGCACTTAACAGGTACCGAACCCGATTGGTAAATTTGGTGCCCGTTTTAACATCATTCGTTAATTGCTCTTGCCAGCGTTGTTCAACCCTTAAACGTTGCATTAATCCAATGGAAGATAGTTTTTGAGTTAACAGGAACTCTGTATAAAAACGATTTTCATCCTGCCAATTGCTCATTCCTTCCGGAGGAGTTAGCCAAAGATGGGCATAACCGGCAGCCACTCTGAAATTCGGTTTTATATAATAACCAATACCTGCGCGGGCAAACCAGAAATTAGTTTCAGCCATAAAATCCTGTCGTCGGTTATGTAAGTCGGCCAGAAATACCCAATGGTCGCTAACTTTTATTACATTGTTAATGGAAAACCAACTCATGGAATTATGATTAACCACTTTTTGAGTTTGAGCAGAGGCGGTTAATGCTGTGATAGTTAGTAAGATAGAATAGGGTAGTTTTTTTATAAAGTTACAAAGCATAAGTAAGAGCTGTTAGAGTTTACTTAAAAATACTAAAGCAAATTAAGATATGATTGAGGGTAGAAATAAAGACCAGAATCACGCGTTTTTTAGAGATTTTTTAGTATGAAAACTTCGTTAAACCAATGATTTTTAGAAAGAACCAATAGCTTCAAAATCGCGTTATGCAGATATTAATTTTTTGTAAAAAAGAAAATACAAAATAACATTTTAAGCTTTGTAATCACTTCAAAATGATAGTGTTTTCTTCATTTTTATTAGATAATGCTGAATTAAATTGAACATTTTTGTGACCTGTAATAACCTTAATCGTATTATGATCGTCGGATTACCAAAAGAAATTAAAAACAACGAAAACCGTGTAGCTCTTACACCCGGGGGGGTAACCGAGCTGGTAAAAAACGGACACACTGTGTACGTTCAAACTTCAGCAGGTAGCGGAAGCGGTTTTAGTGACGAAGAATACACTGCAGCAGGTGCTACTGTTCTTCCTACAATCGAAGAAGTTTACGCAATCGCAGAAATGATCGTGAAGGTAAAAGAGCCGATCGAATCTGAATATAAATTAATTAAAGAAAATCAGTTAGTATTTACATACTTCCACTTTGCTTCACATGAGCCTTTAACAAAAGCAATGATTGAAAGCAAAGCAGTTTGTTTAGCATACGAAACTGTTGAGAAAAAAGATCGTTCATTGCCATTATTGGTTCCAATGAGCGAAGTTGCCGGCCGTATGGCTGTGCAAAAAGGTGCTAACTACCTTGAAAAACCATTAGGTGGTCGCGGTGTGTTATTAGGTGGTGTTGCCGGTGTTGCTCCTGCTAAGGTGTTAATCTTAGGTGGTGGTATTGTTGGTACAGAAGCTGCTAAAATGGCTGCCGGTTTAGGTGCCGATGTAACCATTATGGATATCAGCTTACCTCGTTTACGTTATTTGTCAGATATTTTACCTGCAAACGTAAAAACGGTAATGTCTAACTCTTATAACATTTCACAGGCCATCAAATCATCAAACCTGATCATCGGTTCGGTATTGATTCCTGGTGCAAAAGCTCCTCACTTGATCACCCGCAACATGTTAAAAGAAATGCAGCCTGGTACTGTATTAGTTGACGTTGCTGTTGACCAAGGTGGATGTATTGAAACTTGTAAACCTACAACACACGAAAACCCAACCTTCGTAATTGACGGTGTAGTTCATTACTGCGTGGCTAACATGCCAGGTGCAGTTCCTTACACTTCAACGCTGGCATTAACAAACGCTACTTTACCTTACGTTATCAAATTAGCAAACAAAGGTTGGGTAGATGCTTGTCAGAATGACGAAGAATTACGCAAAGGTTTAAATGTGATCAATGGTCATATTGTTTACAAACCAGTTGCGGAAGCTTTCGGTATGGGTTATACACCTGTAGAAAACTACTTGTAATAGTGAACAATCAATAAATTTTTCTTCATAGATAGTGGATTAGGCGGCTCCGGGGACGGGGTCGCTTTTTTTATGTTATTGTTACACAGGATTTTTAATATCAATCCTAATTAAAGTTACATTCGCCAATCGAATTTAATTTAACTATGAAAAAGATTATTTTAACTATAAGTTATTTATTGGTTGGCTGTTATTTTACTTATGCTCAGGAAGCCGTTCCTGGAGATTCATTACAAATCAATAATCAACCGGTAATCGTCATCAAAGGAGAGGACTTACAAAAGTTTCCTTCTGGTGACTTAATGATTGCATTAGAAGGCAGAGTCCCTGGTTTTGATTCGTTTAATCAATCACAAAGTGATTTCTTGTTTATAATTGACGGCATCTATTCTAATAATGTAAACAGTATTTCCACTAGTGAAATAGAAGAAATAAAATTTTACAAAGGGGGATTAATAGCTAAAGATGGTATTTACTCGTCAACAAATGGGACTTTCGTTGTTACCACCAAAAGAAGTCATTATAACCAGCCTCTAACTACAACTTTTTTACTTCAGGGAGGTAGCAATAACGAATCGGGTAACAGCAGTTATTTTTCTCAGAATTATCAGGTTGGTGTGCACAAAGGATATAAAATAATGAAGTACGGAGCCGGACTTAGTTACTCAAGCAATTATCAAGGTGGCTTAACAAATGTTGATCAATATATCCTTAATGCTAATCTAGATGTAAAACCACTTCAATGGTTAGAAACAGGTGTTCATGTAAACTATAATCCCAATAATTTTAGTGATTCGCCTTCATCGCAATTAGAAGGAAATATTAAACAACTCAATGGCGATTTCTATTTTACCGTCAAGCCTATGAAGGGTTTAAGCAATACATTTACAATCGCAAAGAGTAAACTTAGTTATAAGTATGATCTTATTTATTCTGGAGTTACTACTGAATACATAAATTACTATTCAGCAAACCAAAATGATAATTCGATTACATTTTATGATAATAAACTAAATTACGAATACGGGTTCTTCAAGAACCATCTAATAGTGGGTGCTAGTTTAACTTATAACAGGATAAAACAAGGTTTTTCAAGCGAAATGACTTACAATAGAATCGATGAATATAATCAGCCAACTTTTTCTATTTCAGTTCAAAAAATTGACCGGTCAGTTCAGTCCTACATGGGAGGTTTGTCATTTAACGTTAATAACTGGCTGATTCTTGAAGGGGGATTTCGTATTGATGAGCCAAGTTTTGCAAGTGTTAAACATGTAAAATCACCATATGGCGCATTAACAATTGATTATAAGAACATTCTTTTTAAACAAAGCAATACAATCTCATCCGGTACTTTAAATATTGCTTTTAGTAAGCGTTCTAAGCTTATTGCAACAAATGGCTTAAGCAGTTCAATAGGTTTTACCAATGGTGTATTTCCGACCGAACCTGGTCCATTGGATAATAAGGTATTTAGTTTGTCGGCAAGCATAGGATTGTTGAAAAATTGTGTTTTAATTAATGGGGATTGGACAGACAATACCACTTCAACATTTTTTCCAAATTATCTTTCTTCTTCTAATCCATTCTCTGCTCACGAGATCAATACTAAATCCTGGAGATTATGGCTTAATTCTGAGATTTATAAATCAACTGATTTTTCCTGGAGCATGGGCATTAATTTTAGTAATCAAAAGAATAAGCTAATTCTTTCGGAAGGGAACCAAAATACTTCTCCAACAGGAGGACTTGCAATTGTAACAACCGAAGATGATGATCAGTCGTACAATAAAGTGTTATTAGGAGGAATTCAGCAAGGTATTCGTTTTAAAAAATTATCCCTTGAAATGAATGGATCCGTTTGTTTTAACAGGGATGCGTTGAATGCTTCTGTTTATCAAGTGCCTGGAAGACAGCCTATAATTAATGAATTTAAAAATTATCAGTACTTCGCAATCAATTATATGGCGTTGGGTTATTCACTTGGTAATGTATCCAAATACGTGAAAAACTCGTCACTATACCTGGTAGGAAGAAATTTAATAAGTACAACAGAGAACCAACTTTATACTAACATACCAAAATATGTTGGTTTAAGTTTAAAAGTTGAATTGTAAGAGTTTATTGTGTTTAGTCGGAGAGGGTTATTCAACTTCACTAATCAAGTTATTTTTTTAAGAGAGGGCTCTGCATCAGCAGGGTCTTTTTAGTTAATAATGTTTTTCATTGTTATATAGTTTATGGAACCATACTTAAATATTAATTTTTTTTCTTTTAATAAAGCATTTTAAAAAATAATTTTGCTCAAATTATTTTTAATGAAAAACATTCTACTCGTTTTAAGCTTGTTACTCTCAAGCTTTTCTCTTTATGCGCAATATTCCAATGATTCTTCAAAAGTGAAACTTCAAAAACCGATTGTAGTTGTAAAAGGAGATGACCTACAGAAATTTCCGTCAAACAACCTATTGGAGGCCCTAGAAGGGCGAATTCCGGGGTACGATTCTTTTTCTCATACTGCAAATGATTTTTTGTTTATAGTTGATGGTATATATACTACTAACATTAATAGTATTAACATTAATGAAATATCGGAGATTAGCTTTTATAGGGGAGGATTTACCGGATCTGATGGCATTTATGCTTCCTCTGCCGGAACTTTTGTTATTAGAACAAAGAGAGCTGAATATGAGCAGCCGTTAACCACAACTTTTTTAGTCCAGGCTGGCAATGATAATCCAACCAACCAAACTGATAATTATCTCTCTCAAAGCTGCCTGTTTGGTGTTCATAAAGGATATTCTATGCTTAAATATGGCTTCGGTCTTAATTATTCAACTATGTATAATAATGGATCTTTTGCTAATGATAATACATTTAAAGTAAACGCTAATATTGACATAAAGCCTTTAAAATGGATAGAAACGGGGCTTTACATCAATTTTAATCCGAACAAAATTAATCAAAATGAACCTTTAACAAAGAGTTCATTAGCTTTCAAACATTCAGAAAAAAGTAATTTTCTGAATGGCAATTTTTATTTAACAGTTAATCCCCTGAAAGGATTAATAAACACATTTACTGTAGCTAAGTATAAATCATCATCCGATATTAACAGAACCATATATAGTGCCACTTCAGATAACGTTTCACTTTTTGATGGTCACCATGATAATGCTATAATGTTTTATAATAATAAATTAAGTTATAAAAAGGGCTGGGTTAATGATAAACTAAAGTTCGGTGCCGATTTCATTTACAATAGGATAGTTCAAAATTCAGATAAAGAGGAAAATTTTAGTTATAACTCGACGAATGGTTTCTCAACATTGGATACCTATAATTTGAATGAATCATTCATTGGAGAGTTGACTCTTAATTTAAATGACATGTTATTATTGGAAGGCGGCTATAGATTGGACAAAATGGGGAGTATATCTGTTGGCGACAACATTATTGAATCTCCTTATGCTTCAGTTACGTTTGAATTGCAAAAAGCATTATATAAAAATAGCGAGGTCATATCTTCCACAAAGTTTAATATTGCTTTCAGTAAACGGCAAGGTACAGTTAGAAATTATGAGACTTTTTATTCAACAGGATATAGACCCGATCTTTTACCTTCAGTATCCGATCCATTGGGTAATAAAGTATATAGCTTTTCAACTACTGTTGGACTTTGGAATGATCGTGTTGTTTTTAGTGGAGATTGGTTTAATTGTAAGCATTCTACTCATATTCCAATAGATATGTCATATATGAGTGTTAATATGATTATAATGCATCCTACTGAGCTCGAAACTAATGGGTGGAGAATTTGGTTAAATACAGATATTGTTAGGTCTTCTGATTTTTTATGGAAAGCCGGAGTGAATTTTAACAAACAAAAAAGTAAAGCTGATTTGCAAACTAAAATGGTTAGTCCAGTAATTAGAAATACTAATTTTATTTATAATCCGAATAAGGAAAAAACTTACTTGGGATTATTGCAGCCAATTTTTGACGATTTCTATCAGGGAGTTGAATATGGTGGAATTCAAAATAATATATCTTATAAGAATTTATCTTTAGAAATAAACGGATCATTCTGTTTAAATAAAAAATCATTTGTTCCGTCACTAACTCCAAGTTCTACAGTAATTAATGACTTGGTTGTTAGTAATTATGAGTTGATTGACTATAATTCATTTGTGCTGAATTATATGGCTGTTGGGTATAGTTTAAACAGATCGGTTCTTAAATATGTTAATGATGCCGGTTTATTTTTAGTTGCTAAGAACATCTTAGAAATGAATAATCGTGACAATCTATATATCAGGTCTCCAAAATATTTAGGGGTAGCACTTAAAGTTATTTTATAAGAAAAAAAAGGGCACAGTAATAGTCTGTATTGCAGTGCCTTTTTTAAATTAATTCATTAAAAAATGCCTGTTCTGAATAATTTCTTCCTAAAATTCTAATAGAGTTTATTTGTTTATCTACCTTATCAATGCTTATATTTAAGTAAATGTTGCTAAAATTCTAATATCTAACTATTAACTAATCTAAAAACACTCTCATGTTACACTCTCTCGTTCGCAATTGGTGGGTCATTCTGTTAAGAGGATTTATAGCTTTAGTTTATGGAATAATTGCTTTTATATGGCCTGGTATTACATTGATCACCCTTTTATATTTTCTTGGATTTTATTTGATTGCTGACGGTCTGTTGGGCTTGTTTACGGTGATTTCAAGCTGGGGGCATCGTGAAGATAAATGGATATTAGTATTGGATGGTTTATTGAGTTTGGGGGTTGGCCTAATTGCACTAAGATCGCCAATAGAAGCTGGAATTGCAATTATCTTTATTGTAGGATTTTGGGCAATTCTAGGCGGAATAACCAAAATCGCATTTGCTATACATGTTCGTAGTGAAATAAAAGGAGAGGGATGGATTGCTTTTAGTGGAGTATTGTCGATTCTTTTGGGATTCTTTCTAATGGCAAATCCTTTGGCTGGATCCGTAAGCCTGATTTGGCTTATCGCCTCCTTTTCTATCGTCATCGGTTTTATTTGGATTGTCACCGCTTTTAGAGTCCGATCGTTTGGCAGACGTTTGAGGTATTAGCTATTAGCCATTAGCAGTTAGCTTTTAGCTAGTAGGAGCTAATGACTAACTGCTTATAGCTAACAGCTAAACTAATTAACCATTAGCCTTTAGTTAGGATAAGTGCTAATAACTAAAAGCTAATAGCTAACCGCTAAAACTACATATTCAAAGCCTCTTTCAGTTTAAGATAGCCGCTTTTACTTACCGGAATTTGAATTCCCGATTTTAGCACAGCTAAGTGAGAGTCTTTATCGTATAAATCAATTCTTACAATTTGATTTAAGTTGATGATGTATGAACGATGGATACGAACAAAATGCTGTGTATCTAACGTTTGTTCGAAGAAACTCATTGTTTTATTCTTCAAAAATGCACCTTCAGAAGTTTGAATCTTTACGTAATCATCCGAAGCTTCTAAGTACTGAATCTCATTTGTTGGGATGATCTTTATTTTTCCTTCCGCTTTTACTACCACACGGTTATTTTGCGAAGGACTAGCGGCCATGCTTTCGATAACGTTTTGTGTTGATGCCACCTGCTCTGTGGTATTATTAGTGCGCGATTGAAGCCATTTGGTTATTGCTTTATCAAAACGATCTTTTGAAAAGGGCTTCAATAAGTAATCTATTGCATTTGCTTCAAAAGCTTTGATCGCATATTCGTCAAATGCGGTGGTAAATATGATGGAAGGCGGACAATCTAATAATTCCAGCATTTCAAAACCGTTGATTTTAGGCATTTGAATATCCAAAAATATAAGATCAGGTTTATGCATGCCGATTGCCTTTACACCTTCAAAGCCATCATTACACTCTTGAATGATTTCAATATCGGTATAATCTTTTAAGTATTCTTTTACAATGGACCTTGCTAAAGGTTCATCGTCAATTAATATCGCTTTGATCATTGGTTTGTGGAATTTTTAAGGTTGTACTGAAAATGTTGTTCTCAGCACGGGTTTCTAAAAGGTCGTTTCTGCCAAAAAGCAAATACAAACGTCTGATTATCGAACTTAAACCAAAACCCGTTCCTTGCGGAATATTTGTCTGTGCGTCAAATGGGTTTTTTACATTTATTTCGAGTTCGTTATTGACGTTTTTACCAACTTTTATACTAATCTCTACTTCCTCAGTTGTATCGTAAAGTCCAAACTTTATAGCATTCTCTACAATCGGTTGCAATAACATTGGAGGTAACTTCATAAGTTTAGCATCATCTGTTATTTCAATAATTGTTTTAAGACGATGACTAAATCTCACTTTCTCTATCTCAAGGTACAATTTAAGGTATTGGATCTCCTCTTCTGCTGTGATCCATTGATTTTCTTCCTTTTTTAGCGTTCCTCTTAAAAAATCTGAAAGCTGTTGGATCATGGTTCTGGCTTCTTCAGGTTTAACAACCACCAAAGCACTGATAGAATTTAAACTGTTAAACAAGAAGTGAGGCTGTAGTTGTTGTCTTAATTTAAACAATTCAGCTTCCCGCGCCAGTTTCTCCGTTGATTCATGTACGCGCATATGTTCTTCCTGTTCTTCTTTTTTATACCATAACAAGCTTAAAATTGCCACCCAACCCACAATAAGAAATCCGATACAAAATCGTAGGCCTAATGAGTTAGAAAGGAATTTTAAGTATTCAGGTTGATCGTATAATGTTTGTGTTAAACTCACATTACTCAGAAAAAGCCATAATCCGGTAATCGATATTGTTTCTCCCAAGGTAAACAACACTTTACCTTCAGGTCTGTAGAAAACGAAAATATAGCTGATCAGTGCACAAGCACCAGCTAAAAAAAGGTTAAAAATAATACTGTCTGTCGCCGAGATCCACCAGTTAAACCCAAATGTGAAATTAAGTATAATCGTATGGAGCACAGCCCAAACAATCCACGAAGAAACGAAGACCATTAAGAATGATCTGTTTTTTAAAGGATAAGTGGCCATAAGTGGTTAATGGTTGATGGATCATAGTTCATAGAAATCTTTATTACCTATGAACTATGATCTATTAACCAGTTGCTTGATTAAATATAATGCTCTAATTGAATAAGTTGTCGTCTTACTTTTCTTGCTCTGATTCTTAAATCATCCAGATATTCTGTGGCACTGTCGGTTTCAACAATTTGAGAATATACTTCAGATTTATCACTTACAGATTGAATTTTATCGAGGGCAACTACATCAATAAATCGCCAGTTAACAAGTTCTTTTTTTACATTCAAGAAAGTAGTTTGTTGATCTAAACCCACTTCCTTAGCTTTAGAGAGCGCAGCTGAAAAATCTGCCGCTTGTATCAATCTCAATTGTTCGTCAAATTGAGGCTGATGATTACCTTCTCCTGATTGGATCTGGTAAACAAGTTTTGCAATAAACCATTCCATAGTAGTTATCAGTTAAATTGTCAGTGAAAAAGCGTTTAATAAAGCCGTAGTAGTATCAGTTAATAACTTTTAATATCGATACCACCAAATACACATGTGCCTTTAATAATCAGTATTTTAGAAGGAGCGTCACTGGCTGGCATAATCGGACGTTTGTCGTTAACTCCACCGAATACGCTTACAGTTTCCACTTTAACTTCCCAATTGGCAGGTACAAGTAATTTGGTTCCACCAAATACATTCTCGATATCCATATAAATGGTACCTTCAAAATCTGCCTGGGTAAGGTTAAGATCAACTCCTCCAAAAACAGAGCTGATTTTTCCTCCTTTAAAGTTTTTGGATAGAACAGTACGTTTAGATCCACCGAAAACATTGGTAATATCTATTACATCTTCGTCAGAAACACTTTCTGTAACACAATCATAGAACTCCTTGTTCCTTTTTGATCGAATCATCACAAATACACCCAAAAGAATAATTCCGGTAGGAACAGCATAACGCTGAAATTCGGCTGGTAAAATGCTATTATTGATCATCAGGAAGTAAGTACCGATAAGGATAGGGATGATCCAGCCTCCGCCTCTGAAATTATGTTTAGCGCCAACAAAGAGTCCGACAGCAATTAATAACGTATACCATTTGAAAATATAGTCGGGGATTAAAGCTGAGTCAATCTGATTAAGTAAATAAATCACACCAATTGCAACCAAAACAAGTCCGCCTAAAACATTATTAGGACGACCGTATTTTTGCATATGTCTTCTTCTGCGTTCTTGAAATCTATCTTCAAAGTTCGGTTCCATATTTTTATATTCTTTATATTCTTGTTTATAATCTTGATTTTCCATGATCCAAAAGTAGCAGAGATGTTTAATTGTCCAAATGCATTCCCGATGATAGTTATATAAGTCTCGGTGAATAGTAGGATTTGATCGGTGAAATATACCTCACCCTAAATCCCTCTCCTAAAGGAGAGGGACTTTTGAGACAGTGCAAGCTTGCTGTTTTCAGACGCTT
>RCUT01001546.1_pt1 | contig 10880 bp, 18 predicted proteins | sample 2166171 | NCBI WGS metagenome assembly RCUT01 (sample SAMN09932757, study PRJNA488358) | compost metagenome | isolation source: compost soil in 4-hydroxybenzoic | place: Germany: Experimental Botanical Garden
CCTTCGCTATAAATGATTATAAATTAAAATCTTCTAACGCTTCGTCAATCGACTCCTGAATCAATCCTATGTATAACATTGTCATACGTTCAGTAGTGTGATTTAAAATAGTTTTAAGTGTAGCTATATCCTTCGTACGCTTATAAAAATGATATCCAAATGTTTTACGCATTGTATGAGTTCCAATGTTTTCAAGTCCCAAGGACAAACCTACCTCACTTAAAATACGCCACGCCTGCACAGTGCTTATGGGACGGCCTTTGCGCTGTGATTCAAATAAATAATCATCATTTGTTAACCAAGGACAAACAGACAAATAATAATCAACGTAAGCGCGTATAGTATCAGTAATCAATATTCGCCTGAGCTTATGAGTCTTTTTTTCACGGATATCAAAATGCGTACGTCCTAAAATATCTTTTACTCTAAGCGGTAAAATATCACTTACTCTTAATCCGGTATTAATGCCTAATACAAAAAGCAACCAATTTCTAATATTCCAATCCATTAATCGGCTCTTAAACTCTTCTAGTAATTTAAGGTCTCGGATAGGTTCCATTCTTCTACCCATTTCAAACCTCGATTCTAGCATTTAGTACAAAAATGTTATAGTAAAATAAAAAAATGAAAAATAGTAAAAAACCTTGAATTTACAACGAAAGTTGAGAGGGAATGTATTTAGAACCCCCGTGTTACAAATACGGGGGTTATGCGTGCCTTACGGCACGCTGTGCAAAAAAGTGCAAAAAATCATTTAAAACCCCCAACAATAGACTCAAACATTTCTAATTGCTCCATTGGTAAATCATCATCATCAGGTATAGGAGCAAATACACTATTTTCACCATATCCACGAGATTCAACAAAAAGAGAAAATTCCTGTTCGTCAAATATTGGCCGATCCTGCCACTCTAAACCGCAACAGGGACAACGATCCACAGTTCGAGGTAAACGCCTGCCTGTAGGGCTTGTACAGCTTGTAACAGGGTATTCTATTCGTATCAGATCAATATTACATCTTGCACACTTCATTTGATCACCATCCTTTTGAACTCATGGGTTTAAAGGGGAACACTAGCGGAATTCTATGAACTGGAATTTATTTCCATCTGAAGCAATTACTTTGATCATCCGAAAGGGTATAAGCAGGGGAAATACCCCTGCACCCCACGTTAAAATCACTTACTTAATTCATTTTCTAAAATCCCAAAAAAATGAACCATGTTGTTTTGATGCTTTATAACATTTTCCAATTCAAAAACCACAACACCATTTTGATTGTCTAGGCTATCTTTAAGCACATTAAGAAAATCTGAACACTCTTGTGTAGTTATTTTAATCTTTTTAAGTTGCTGCTTAAGCTTAATCTGTTTCAATTTATTCATTTTTTTCACCTCAAAAATTGATTTCTATAGAAAACTTTATTATTTATATAGATTATAACATGAAAAACATTAATACTCTATACATTTTATTGATTTACTATAGAATAAAGAATAAAATATATACACAAAGGAGGGTCATTATGAGAAAACAAATGCAAGTATACAGTCCCATAAAAAACATTGTGCAAGAATTAAAAAAAGAACTTAACTTAAAAAACGAAAGTGAAGTAATAGCATATCTTTATTGCATATATAAGCAAAATAAGAAATCAAGAAAAACTATTACCCTGGAAGAACATAAACAAACCCTAGAAGAAATAGAAAACATTTTGCAAGAAATTTAACCCTTCGGATCCGAAGCGGTTTTTTTTTATTATTGAACTATAACACTATCCCAAGAACCGCCTTCCGGGACTTGCAGTCCCGGCACGTGCGGTTCTTTTGTTTGAATATAGTAATTATCATTAACCTCTTTAAGCAAAGAAATAATTTGATAAAACTCTTCTTTACTCTGAGGGTATTCCATTGGTACAACCATTTTATGAGTATAATATACTTGCGGAAGAATACCGAAAGCTTTATCCTTCTGAATTCGATAAGTTCTAAGATATTTTTCAGATTGCAAATCATACATATTGTACTTAAAATACTTTTTTGATTTCTCAACCTGACAATATATTTGCGTTACACCTCTTACCCGACTATCCAAGCTCAAAATTGAAGGAGTAGAAAGAAACACTGTTGCACGCAACTTACGCAAATAATAAAAAATATGAGTCAAATACTTAGCAACATTTGTATTACTAGATCGACTATCTAAATCTGAATGAGCCTCATCTAAACAAATAATACTCGAAGGTTGCTGTGCAACATCTATAAATTGTTCGAAGTTTGTAAACAATTTAGATCCACGCAAACCATAATTACTATAAAGAGTACATCCCGATTTTTGTCGATAATATTGAGCCATAATAGACATGCCAGCAGTTTTTCCAGCACCCATAATACCGTCAAAAGCCATTACATACATTACTTAACACCATCCTTAATACCCATTGGAACTCCCTGACCATTAGCAGGGTTGGCATTTGCTTTTAAAAGCCCTGACAGCTTAGCATTACCTTTTATCCGGTCAGCAAGGGTTAATTTATCCGTCATCTTATAATAACGACTCACAGGCGTCATCTGAGTACGTACAGTCTCCGTATACAAAGCAATATCAGACAATCCAAACTCTTGTAATAAAAACATTCCCCGAACTTGATCCTGCGTCAAAGGCACACCATTTTTCCGCACAAAGTCAAGTACCTGAATCATTTCGTTATCATCATTCACCTCTAAAAGTTCTTCAATCATAACATCCTGAACAGTCTGATTATTTTCCATTTCACACCTCACTTAAACATGATCAACATCGCTATTATTATGTAAGGCACATATTTAAAATAGTCCGGCTTATCCTTAACATTAAACTCAAAAATCCGTTTAAGAGCAGTTGATCTACGAAGCTGCCTAAGTTTTTCCGCTTCAATCCGTGCTGGAATATCCAAATTAGCACAATACAACAAATGGCCATTACGAATATCAAGCATTTTACTTACCCCATCCAAATAAAACAAACCACGATCAGTTACAATTGCTTCGTCAGAAACTTCCCGCACATTCACCAATTCACAAGTGTTATCATCATTTACGATAAGACATTTATCTTTTTTAATAGCCATAATGTACACTCCTTAACGAATCCATTTTTTATAAATAAATAAAGAGGGTAAAACAACAAAAACGAGAAGAGACAAACCAACCGCCGAACCAATTTCAAAAAACGTTTTAAATACTTGCGACATAACACAAAAGACCTCCTTAAATTTAATGTTCGGAAATTACCACCATTTGATCATGTCTTTAAATTTGCGAAACAACCCAACATTACTAAGCACAAAAAACAAGATCAGATAAATAAAACCTAATGCACATATTGTTGTAATAAGAGTGATCCACTTTGGACCAAGAAAAGAAAATTGACCAAAATACCTACCAAAATCAAGAGGACGAGCAACAGGAACAGAAAGGCTTCTAAGACCGCTAGAAATCGATCCTAACCATCCTAGTACAGGATTGAATATCGTATCTATAAAATTACGCATCTTGATCCACCTCACCGCCTAAGAGTGCAAAAACACGGATTATAAAGAGTAACCAAACAATAGCTAATAAAATCATAGGCACAATATCCATAAAACCAGTAGGTCGCAAAACCTTATCAATAACAACATTAATGCCAGTACCCGTACTATTTGGATAATTAACAGGCGTCCGAGAAAAATCAATCCATAATAAAGCGCCTATTGTTCTTAAAAAACCTGCACCAAGAGCAAAAAGAAACTGAAACAATGCAACAAATATATCAATTATCTCTACAACCACATAAAAGAGCTTCGTAATAAAGTACCAAATACCCTCAAAAAAAGCGATCAACCACCCAAACGGTACAGCTAAAAAATTAAACAGCTTTTGAAAAACATCACCCAAAAAGTTTCCCAAGCCGGAAAGGAAACTCATTAGGGTATCTACAAATGTCATTCGGTCAAAATCCGTTTAACGCCTAAAGCCATAGAAAAAGATATCATCAATGTAAAAGCTAAAAATAACGGATTGCCAAAGGCATTAATTAGAACTGACACAGCTTGCATAATTTGTACATTATCCATACAAAAACCTCCTAAGCAGCCGGCACTGCATCAATTTGCAAACAAACCTTTAACCCGATTTCCAATATAAAAAGCAAGCGGAATCGCTATACAAAAAGCAAGTATTAACCAAAAAGAACTAAACCAACTCGACACACCATTAGAAACATCTTTTAAACTATAACCAAAAGCAATATCAGGTATTAATTTTTCACTAGGAGTTAAACTCAAAACATTAGATGGAGATGAAGAACCAATATCATTTGTTGCAACAACATAAAAATCATAAGTTTGCGAATTCTTCAATTTTTTAAGATTTAAACGAGTAGCATTTGTTTCGGCTATCATTTCATCATCCTGATATACTTCATACCTATCGGCATACTGCACAGCATTCCAATTTAAATTTGCTGTACCATTACCGACATAACCATATAATATAGGAGCATTTTCAGGAGCTTTCATAATAGCTTTTGTTTTGAATGTGACAACAGAAGAAGGTTCAGATATATTCCCAGATAAATCAATAGCTACAATATAAACAGAATAATCAGTTTCAGGAGTTAAAGAATTCAAAGTGAAATTATCGTTTTTTATAAAAGATGTATTCACCTTTTGATTATTTAAATAAATCCAATAACCAACTAAATCTTCCTCATTACCAAATGTCCAATGTAATACACTTTTATAAATATCACTTTCAACTTTTAGCCCAATTGGCTTATCAGGCGGAGTTGTATCAGGTGGAGGAAAACTATAAGAATATTCATCAGAGAAATATTCATTACCGAAATAATCAACTACACCAATTTTGACGTTAAACATTTTTGTCGGATCAACTTTATCAAACAAGTAAAATAAATCATTAGTTTCCGATTTCAAAACTCCATCTAAATACAATTTATATTTTCTTACCTGCTGCGATTCAACAGGAGACCAATTAACAGAAAAAGAGTTATTTGATACCTTCATAAATCTAACATCATTAAAAACAAACTTAGAAGGTGGATCTGGAGTAACTATTTTGCTATCTCCATAAAGCTCTAATTCTTCGATATTTGCATAATTAGAACTATTAGAAAATCCGGAAGTAATAGATAATCCACCAACATTTTTTAAATCAACATTTATTTTTACATTATTAGAACCGGAAATAAGAAGATTAGAAGAAGTATATATAATGTTTCCAGAAAGATCATAAAATTTTATATATACTTGAGGAATACCAGCTACAGGACTCGCTTTTAATTTAAACCCCGTAATATCAGCTGGAACAGTGAATTCTGTCCAAATATTTCTTATATTCCCATACCCACGCAATTCTTGAAATGTATTAGAATTACCATCAGATAAAATAGATGAATTAAAAATACTACTCGTAGATATTTTTTTATAATCATCTGCTGCTGTTGATTTATACCAAATGTAATTATCCAATCCAATTATTGATTCATTTGCTGCAAAAACAGAATTAACTGGCATTAATAAACTAAAACATAACACCACAATAAATAATCCTTTTTTCAAATCCATCACCTCACATATTCAGACGAATCCCAACGCAACGGATAATAATTATCCTGCATTTGTAAAGGGGTCGTCATATTTAATTCAGGCATTCTCTGTAATTCACTATCAAGCTGCAAAACATCGTCCTGAGTCATTTCATCCTCACGCTGCAAAACATCGTCCTGAGTCATTTCATCCTCACGCTGCATAACATCATCCTGAGTCATTTCATCCCCACGCTGCATAAATTCATCTTGCTGCTGATTAGGACTTTGATTAATGACAGCATCTTCAGTTAACCTATGACCTTCAAATTCCCAACTTTCAGGCTCGGGAGCTGCTGGCATTGCATCCGGAACAGCCGCATCGCCCTGATCAGTAAAATAGATCTGATTATTGGTATAAATCGGAGTGGCTTCGCCTGGTTGATAATAATCAGGAACGCTTACTGGACTAGGAGTGTTATAAATTCTTTGTGGCCTTATTTGCCATAAAACCTCACTAAGCTGACTTTGTATTACTAACAAATCACCATGCAACGGAGCCACATGACTTTCTATCTGAGTCATAACAACTTCCATTCTTAAATTGTCACGATGGAGAGTATCAGTAGCATCCCATATACGACCTAAAGCATCATGTATAGGAGCCATTTGACCATTAAGATTTTCAAGCTCACCACGAATCCCATTCAAATTCGAACCAAAATCAGCTAAAATTTCGGGCAAAATCTGACAAACAGGTTCGCAAAAACATGTTCCATCCGAATTATTCGGATCATCTGGATTTGAGCCCGGGTCAGGGTTCGGATTTTCATTATCCGAGCCGCCACCCGAACCCAAATCAGCAGCCGGAACATCTATACTCGTGCTCGTAATAACATCACCATTTAATGTTCTGGCTTGTAGGGTGTACCTACCGCCAGAATCACTTTCGATTTTAAAAACTCTAGTGCTCGGGACAATGTTATAAGTAACGCCATCTGGATCAGTCACAATAATTTCATAGGTGCTAGAAGGATAAGAAACCCACGTAATACGCCGAGTTGTATTATTCCACTGTACTGGAAAATCAGGATTCGAAATTCCGCCAGTACCACTACTATCAACGGTCATTGCTTTAAGCCAAACATGCAAATCAAATCTCAAATCAGTAACCGTAATTTTAACGGAAAAACTCGAAACAACATGATCATTCAAAAAATCAGGAAAACCAAAATTATTACCCCAATTAGATAATCTTGCAGAATTGGAACCGGAAACAATAGTCAACAATGCATCAGGAATAGATGTCCCACTACCTCTAATCGTAGCATCATCAACAAAATTCAGATCTTCAAATCTATAACCTCGATAACTAAAACTCGTTGATCCCGATGGAGTCTTAAGATAAAAAGTACCAGTCGACCCCGCTGGAATAGTTGCTACAAACTCATCATCAGTTAATAAGTATTTATCTTCAATAAATGAATGTTCTGTAATGCTCGCGAAAGCGGATAAAGGGAATACTAAAAAGCAGCAACAGAAAATAATTAGTATTTTCTTCATAAAATTAAATGCCTTAGATTGATAACCCCCGGTCGATCAATCAAAGCAATAGCAATACATACAAGACATATCAATACTGCTGCCCAGATGAGGAGTACCTCTTTACGAGATTCCACACAATCAACCCCTTTCACTTAATAAGAAAAGGCCCTATATAAAGGGCCATGCTATTATGCAAACAACCCTTTTACGCGATGCGCAACAAAGAAAGCTAGCGGAATAGCAACCGCAAAAGCAAGGATTAACCAAAAAGAACCAAACCAATTAGAAACAGATGTAGCAACATCGCCTAAATTATATTCGAGGTTAACAGTAGGAATAGTATTCATTAGAAATCCTCCTAATCGTCCTCACCACGGACTTTTTTTAATATTTTATTAACAACATAAGTAGCAAAAATAATACCAAACAAAAGAGAAAGCACAGGAGACAACGTAGACCAGTTATGACCCAAATTAGCAAATAAATCGCTTATCGGCGGAGACGATTGTATTAAATCACTTGGCATTCGGGTCATTTTTCTCCACGCACCTTATTTATAATCGCGAAAAGTACAAATATCGCAAAAGCGGCACCAGCAAACAAATAAACTAAAGGTAAAAAACTACCAAATACGTTATACGCATATTGCAATATATCAGCCATATTTAACCTAAAACTCAATAGGATCGCCCCCATCTATTCAAAATTCCAAGAACCGATATTACGGATACTAAAAATGTAATACCAGCAATCAAGAGGGTAGCAACATAATCAGAACCGAACACAATATAAAAACCTTCAAATATTAAATCCTTCATCGTTTCAAAAAATCACCCCACTGCGATGCGATAGCTCCGACAACAAGGCAAACGAAAGGAACCGCTAGGAATGTGTACTGCTGGACAATATAACTAATATCGCAACACCTCCCAAATCCATTTGAAAACAAACAATAGAATTATCGCAGCGAGCAAGATCGAAATAATGATTTCACCAACCGTCAAACTATGAAAAATTTGAAGGTTCCCTTCTATGTGAGATTGATAAAAATCATTAAAACCTGCTACAATTTCAGATTTAATATCATAAATAATTGGCTGCTGCTCAATTACTTGATACACCTCATCAACATGTTCAATGTTTTCCATCTCATTCATAGTCTAGGAACCTCCCAATTTAAGCAAAAAGACCTTTTACACGGTTTGCGACAAAAAAAGCTAAAGGAATAGCTACAGCAAAAGCAAGTATCAGCCAAAACGAACTAAACCAATTAGACACAGCAGTTGCTACATCAGCCAAATTATAAGTAAGCGATACTGTCGGGATAGTATTGTTCAATGTTTTCACCCCCTTTCAAAGCCATGTCAATATGTGATTAAGACACTTTTTGTGTCATTGGCTTAGAAGCTTTAATCGATGCAAAATTGATTGAAGCCTTTCCTTGATAATTACCAAACTTAGTATAAACATCTACAACAGTACCCACAGGCGGCAATTCTTCATTACGATCCACAGGCAAATACAAATACTGACCACTAGACTCATACGTATTCGGATCAACGACATCAACAAAAATAAGATCGGATTTACCGGGACGCTGCAAAACGTTAACATCCTTAAGTACCAAACCTGACCACATAAATTTAGAAACTTTTCCACTCATAGAAACTAACCTCACTTTTTTTTAGAATTTTATATTTGAACAGGCTATAGCCTAGTGTTCACAAAATTGTCACAATTATTTTTAATAGAACTAAATAAAAAGCGAATGAATAATTTCATGCATAAACCATTTTTAAACGAAAGAATATTCATTCATTCTGTTGCATAAAATTACAATAAAAAACGCCCACCAAAAATATGGCGGACGTAAGAAATATCATATACGAACAGTCGTTCGGTTTCAAACCGAAAAATCTGACGGTATAATAACAGTAACGAGACATCCTACGTACGTAATAGGATGTCTCTAGGAAGGTTAACTTGTCCGCCAAGACTAAAAGTTAACCTTCCGATATTTAATTACTTCTATTATAAAATAGTTACATCTTTTTGCCAATCAAAATATTAGGAAATTCGGCCTATTGTAACAAAACAATCAATAAATTAATGATGTAATGAAAACTGAGACGCTGCAACGTCTCTTTTTTCTTGATCACGATAATTACTAGCTAATTTATCTCTAAACTCTAATATTTGATGTTCTCGTAATTCTAATTGTTTCTCATACCGATCCTGACTAGCAGCTAATTTATGAGCTAACTCAACTTCTACCATTTCTCTAAATTGATTTGCTCTAAACCATTGCGCTTCTGTCATTTTTTCTAAACCTTCGTTGATCATATCGACGAAATACTCACTACCTCCTGAACCAGTTGCCCACCAAACCTCTGCTAGAGTAGGGAGAACCTGATTATTCAACCAAGCTTGTTTTCTAGGAATCGTTTTATCAGGTGCTTTTTTAGCCAACTTAAGCTTTTCAGCATCATTTAAAAAATCAAGCCAAAATTGAGATATAGGCCAACGTGATTTATTACTATCACCGTTAGGGTCACAGAAGTTTATATAATTAGAGAGTAATCCAAATATAATATTACCTGATTCATTTCCTTTTAATATAAGCTCTACAGCATCCAATGCTCTCTGATCACGTAACTGTAATTCAACACGGTTCCATGCTGTTAAATTATCATGTAAATCAAACCCTTCATTTTTACGCTCGTAGTTCTTTTCATATATTCTAACCTGTAAATCAGATGACGAGCGGCCAAAATAAATCGTATCACCATCAGAGCTACCATCACCAAGTGAAAAACTTTCTTCACGTCGTCCCTTGCGGAATTTACTTCGACACGTACCATTTTTCGCACGGCTTATAATATCGGGTACTCTAAAATAAGGTTCTTCATCGTTATACCTAATATCATCAACAGCTAAATCTAAACGACTAAAATTCGCACCAGCATGATATAAGTTTTCTAATAATTGTTCCCAAGATGCGCCCCAATAGTTTTCCCATTGTCGGCAGCCTTGACCACTGAACTGAACATGTATTCCCATATCAGCTTTACCTTCATGAAGAATACGTATATCACCACATGCCAATTGACTATGATAACCATGCAACCCTCTAGGCATTTCAATAAATTCCGTCTCAGGTATTCCTATTAACTCCATAACCTGTCTAACGTTTTGAGTCTTAAGTGTTACGCCTAGCCAGTCAATAAGAGATATTAAGGATTCATGTTTATTGTCTTCCATAAGATGTCCTCCAAGTTAATTAATTAAGAGTATCAACAATAACTGCTACTATAACAGCGATCACAAACATCAGAAGCAAAGTCAAAACTTGCTCAGATGACATAAAATTCACGCTCTTCCAAAGAAAGCACGAACAATAATGTAATATAACTGTAATTACTATTCATAAACAGGAACCCGATCCATAAAGATCGGGTCTCTATTTATACAATTCGTCCACTTCTTCACTATTTCTGTCTACACTTCAACATTCAGTAATTTAACAATTTCCAATTTTGCTATGGCATGTTCATAGATGTTGTCCTGACTATGACAAAACGGGCATGTAGGCAATCTCCCAGGTTCTTCATTAACAGTAAAAACAAAATTGCTCTCATGGCTGCCATCATCTGCAGCCTGACAAATATACACAGTCATTTCCATTGTTTTTTCTCCATCCACATCATTCACTCCTTCGCTATAAATGATTATAAATTAAAATCTTCTAACGCTTCGTCAATCGACTC
>RCUT01001548.1_pt1 | contig 10875 bp, 10 predicted proteins | sample 2166171 | NCBI WGS metagenome assembly RCUT01 (sample SAMN09932757, study PRJNA488358) | compost metagenome | isolation source: compost soil in 4-hydroxybenzoic | place: Germany: Experimental Botanical Garden
AAATGAATTTATATTGGGATCAGCAAAAGTCCCATGAACACCAAATAGTATGGTGCAAGGCGCAACTATTGCAGATTATGAATAATCTGTAGGATATTTTAAAAAATTAAGGGAAATAGGTCTCTTTGGATTGGCTACTGCTTTCATGATTATATGCAATCAAAGGTCCTTTCTGAGTATTGGTTTCTGAAAGACTTCCATCTACTTTAGTTGCTGTGGGCACTAGGTACTAGATCAATAAGGATAAATATGAATTATTAATAATAAAAAGAGACCTTTTATGGCCTCTTTTTCCTAAAAAGTAGAACGTGGTAAAAGCTTTTAAAGTTATTTTTTCACCAGTTTAAAAGCCACTACATAATCACCAGGCGGTGTTTGCATAAAGTAATGACCACCTGCAACAATTACAACATACTGCTCTCCGTCGATAGAATAAGTCATAGGTGTTGCTTGTCCACCTGCAGGTAATTTTGCACTCCAAATAGACTTACCAGTTTTACTGTCAAAGGCATGCAAGCGGTTATCAGTTGCAGCAGCAACGAATACAACTCCCCCCTCTGTAATAATAGGGCCACCATTATTAGGCGTACCAATATTAATCGGTAAATATGTTGGCAACCCAAATGGACCATTGTGTTCTGCCGTTCCCAAAGGCTTTTGCCAAATCACTTTCTTGGTGTTCATATTAATAGCAGTAACCATCCCATACGGTGGTTCATTACACAATACATTAGTAATTGGAGCGTAGAATGGCTGGACATTTACTGCATAAGGAGATTCAGCCATTGCTGCAATTGAACCATTTTTCTTAGAATTAAATTTCGGATCATCCATTGGTAAAATACCTTTTTGATCCGCAACAGTTCTTGGAACCAACTGGTTGTACATAGGCGTATTACTCCAGTTAGCAATCATAATTCCAGTTTTAGGATTATAAGCAATACTGCCCCAATCACTTCCACCATTGAACCCTGGATATTGTATCCAAGGTTTATTAACTGTAGGTGGAGTAAATTCACCAATATAATATGCCTTCTTAAATTTGATACGACATAGCATTTGATCTATTGGTGAAACACCCCACATTTTAGTTTCATCTAAGTCTGAAAAGCCCAACCGAGGAATATCTACAGACCAAGGTTGTGTTTTTGCTCGAATATCATCAGGAATTACTGAAGCAGAAGCAGGACGCTCTATTACTTTAGATATTGGTTTTCCAGTTATTCTATTTAAAACAAAAGTTTGTCCACGTTTGGTCGGCATTATTAAAGCAGGTACGGTTTTCCCAGATTGATCTTTATAGTCCATTAAAGTGGCTTGTGAGCCTAAATCATAGTCCCAAGCGTCATTATGTACTGTCTGGAAACTCCATTTCTTTTGTCCTGTTTGAATATCAAGTGCCACAATAGCTGTTGATATTTGTTTTTCTTCCTCAGTACGCAAAGCACTATAGTAATCTGGAGCAGAACTACCAGTTGGAACATAGACTGTATTTAATTTTTCATCAACAGTCATTATAGTCCAAGAATTAGGCGTACCACGGCTATAGGTTTCACCTTTTGGAGGTAATCCATGTCGATTTGGTTGCCTTACATCCCAAGCCCATTTAAGAGAGCCGGTATCAACATCATATGCACGTATTACCCCAGAAGGTGCTGTACGACGTTGGTTATCTTGAACTTTATGATTGACTACAATTACCCCATTTACTACAGGGGGTGGCGACGTAACAGCCATAAAACCAGGCACTGTATGACCAATCCCTTCTAGCAAATTCACATGTCCGTTTGTACCAAATTGAGTACATGTTTTTCCTGTTTTTGCATCTACCGCTATAAGTTGCATATCGAGCGTGCCTTCAATCACCTTTTCATGACATATTTCATTCTCAGGAATTACTTTTGAAGTATAGAACGTGACGCCACGACACACTGCTGTCGAAGGTAATTTCTCATAAGCTAAATTATGATTATATTCCCAAATTTTCTTACCAGTACGTGCATCTAATTTCAGCATGTTATTGGTTGCAGTACACAAATAAAGAGCATCATTTACTTTGATGGGTGTAGTTTGAGCAGCCCACTTATTTTTTTTATCTACAGGAGGCATATCTCCCGTACGGGTGACCCAGACTTGTTTTAATTGATTAATATTTTCTGGGGTAATTTGATTGATAGGAGAGAATCTAGTTCCATAGGCATCTCTTCCATAATATCGCCAATCTTCTGCAGGTTGTTGACTATCTGAATGGTACTGAGCAAAAGCTTTGTCTGGAATTTGCTTCTGATCAAATATAGAGTAATGTGGAAACCAAGCTAAAGCGCCAGCTATAACAAAACATAAAATGACTAAAGCTGTTAAAATACGAGAGATTTTTTTGCTAACTCCTTGTTCAATATAAGGTAAGAGCAAAGTTATAAATAAAGAAAATACTGCAATAGTTGCAACACGAGGTATCCATCCCCAGTATCGATCACCAACCTCCCATATCGTCCATATTAAAGTATAGACAAAGATTCCAGCAAAAATTTTAGCTCCTAATAGTTTATTTTTAAATAGATATATTCCTGAAATTAAAAGAAGAATACCTGCAATTAAATAATAACTTGAACCATCCAGATAGAGTAGATAGGTACCACCAAAATATAGAATAAGGGCAAATACTATTTGCACTAACGCATAGGTTTTTATAAAAAACCTACTTATATTACTAGATGTAGATTTCATTAATACCTCTTCAATTTTTATAGATCATGAGAGTGCTAATGAATAATTTAATAAGCATTTTTAAGTATTAATTCTTAATACTTAGATACTGATTTCTGAATTCACGCTTTTTTTATTATATTTTTTTTAAATCAAATCTTTGTTGCCAAATTCACAACCTTATATTTCATTTTTAGCAACAAATAAATTATTTATCTCTTTGGTTAAATGATGTGAATCGTTTTATTTTTCCAGTCAATTATTTAAATGTTTAAGCTATTTTTATAACTTAATTGTATATTGGTGGGAATTAAATATACCAACTGATCATATCTACAAATTTAAAGATATAAGTAATGTGCGTAATCGACTTCAGCAGAGGCAAACATTTGGGAATGTTATTTTATAAAACCGAAATGAAAAGAAGAACATATAAATGTTCCTCTTTTAACAAAAAATCTATCACAAAAAACTTGAATCAAATTTTAAAACTTCTTGAACTGAACTTCTTTTTTCCAAATTATATTTTAAATTGAGAATCTTAGGCCATTTCTCTAAGTCTATAGAAAAATAGTCACACCAATGCAACATCACAAAGAAATAAAGATCTGCAATTGAGATTTCACTACCATTTAAATACTGATTTGCATGAAGCTTACTTTCAAGAAAATCAAAACTTCTTGATAGTTTTTGTTTAGATACTTCAATCCAAGAATCAATCTTTTCATTGTAGAAAAAAGCAGAAAAGTTCTTATGAATATCCATACTAATAAATGATAAAAGACTCATCATTTCATAACGTTCAAAAGAACCAACTTTGGGAATTAGATTTTTCTCTGGAACCAAGTCAGCCAAGTAAGTCAGTATCGTTGTAACTTCGGTTAGGACTTTACCATTTTCAAGCCCAAGTGCAGGAACTGCTCCTTTAGGGTTAATCTTTAAATAATCTAGTCCAGATCCAGTGATTTTTGTTGATAAATCTACAAACTCTGTATCAAATATTTGCCCTGTTTCTTTTAAAGCAATATGAATCACCATTGAACAGGCATAAGGATAAAAAAATAATTTCATAAATGGTAACCAAAATTTAAATAGAAAAAATAAAGGTAAAAATACAAATCTGCATTTCTACCTTTTTGAAATTATTTAAGTTTCTTATCTACGCTGAAGCCACCTGCTCCAAAGATAACAAGTGCCAAAAGACCTCCTGCCATTGAAATGTTTTTCATAAACATAATTTGGCTGTTCATATCAGAACCACTGTGGAATAACACTGCTGCCACTAATGAGAAACCAAACAATAGGAATGCGGCAAGTCGGGTTTGGAAACCAATCAATACAAGGAAGCCCCCTCCGAATTCCACCAGAATAGCTAATGGTAATAATGCGGATGAAACTCCCATAGACTCCATATACCCTGCATTACTCGAGTATTGAAATATCTTTCCTAATCCAGATAAGATAAAAATTACAGATATCATTACCCGCATTAGAAGTGATGCAAATGGAAATATCTTTGGATGTTGGATAATTTTTTCAATTGCATTATTAATTTTAGTCATGATCATTCTCCCTCAGTTTTGAGCATGAATAGCAAACATTTCTGGAATACTATTAATTGTTTGGCTAATTGATTGAGAACGAGTTGGAAAAGCCATTCCTTCTGCACGCACTATAAATACATCTTGGACACCCAAGAAATTAAAAATATCTTTTAGATAGGATTCTTGATGATCCATAGGGAATTGGTCACCATAAGCACTACCGCGAGCACTTACAATAATAACCTTCTTACCTGAAACTAAGCCTTGTGGCCCATTTTCTGTATATCTGAAAGTCCGACCTGCAATTAAAATTCGGTCAATCCATGCTTTCAATGTAGTAGGGATACTCAAGTTATACATCGGTGCACCTAGTACAAAAACATCCGTTTCCTCAAATTGTTGAAGAATACGTTCATCAACCTGAGCTTCGGCACTCAAACTATCAAAATGTTTGGCAAAATGCGGAAGTGGATCTGCATGCAAATCTCGATACGTCACTTCTAAAGGACCATGTTTTTTTAACTCTTGAACAACTGCATGACCAATCTCTCTGGTTGCAGAGTATTCACCGAGTGCACTTGAATCTAAATGTAATAATTTCATTTCATACCTATATAGGTTTTTAAGTCGTGAAATGAGTTTATTCGTTTTAGATTTGCAACTTAAGATCTATAATTGGGAACATATGTTGCAAATAATGCAACCAACAATAAGGTAGTTCGAAGTAAAATAAATTATTAGTTCATTAAGGTTAAAAACACCTATGAAAGATTTGAATGATTTATATATTTTTGCCTTGATTGTTGAACATGGTGGTCTAAGCAAAGTAGAACAAAAAACAGGTATATCTAAATCCAAATTAAGCCGCAGACTTTCAAATTTAGAGAAAAATTTAAATGTAAAATTATTACAACGAGACTCAAGACAAATTAAGCTTACAGCAATCGGAGAACAGATTTATCAGTATGTGCAATCAATGCTTTTGGAGGCACAAACTGTCTATGATTTAATAGATCAGTTGCGTGGTGAGCCTATTGGATCGATTACTGTCAGTCTGCCAATAGATGTTGCAGAAAGAATTATGCCTCTTATTCTGCCTGAATTTATGGATAGATACCCTAAGGTAGAAATCAAATTTATTGTTACGAACAAGAGAGTCGATATCCTTAAAGAGTCTGTGGATATAGGTATACGTATTCGACAAAATTTAGATAGTGATCAGAATTTGGTTATGAGGCATCTTGGCTATACACAGTCAGTGTTGGTTGCTAGCCCCCACTATCTTAATCAATATGGCCTACCTACGCATCCCACTGAGTTAACCAAACACAAACTTTTAAGTAATATCGAAAATGAAAATCAAACATGGTTCTTTAGCAATCAAACTATTAACGAAAACTTAAGTTTACCAATAAAACCATTTATCAAAGCTGCAAGCTTAACTCTGCTTAATTGTTTAGCTGCTGATGGAAAAGGTATCGCTCTACTGCCTTTGTTGAAATGCAAAAGTTTAATATTAGAAAAGAAACTTATAGTCGTTTTACCTGAATGGGAACTTCCAACTGGAAATTTTCATTTAATTTTTCCATCCCGAAGTGGTGCTTTGCCAGCATCAAAGGTCTTCCTTGATTTTTTGATAGAAAAAATTCCTCCACTGTTAAAAGAAATGCAGGATATTTAATTAATAATTAATCTAAATATATAAATAAAATGTCTATACCTATTTATATAAGTATAGACATTATTGCTATTGATAGGCATACATTAATAGAGCTGTGATTTCACCATTCTTTGGAACTGAGGTTTCAAACCCATAATATTGTCCATATTTTGGTCGCAAATATTCAGTTGCCTGATTACCTAGTGCACCAAGATATGCTGGGAGCTGAGCCATATGTGAGTTCGTTTTCTGAAGATCAGGCGCACCTACTCCCCATTTCACTACCCCATATGAACGACCAACTGCTTGCTTCATGTCTTTAAGAAATTCTAAATAGAAATCCACATCAGCTTTCGATCCGATATTACCGTGACCACCACTCAAGAACACCCAATTTAAAGTTTTTAATTCTTTTAAATTTTCTTCAAAGTAAAGTGGTACTTCGGCACCAGCAAAGCCCCAATAAGGCAATTGATCAGCATTTATTAGATCGGGAATATGTGCAACTCTTTCACTGGGAATCAGCCAAACACCTGTATCAGCAGTATGTGCCGCATACTTGAAACCATGTAATTGAACATTCGCCCCTTCAAAATTAAAACTACCATTTTTAAAAGGAATTGTTTCAGTAGGTTTTGGTAACTTACTTTGAATACGGCTTAAAAGCTCTGCTGTAGCATCAGATGAAATAATACGCACTTTAATACCAGCCTTTTTAGAAGCCTCCAGAATCACTGGAGCTGAACTAATATGATCAGCATGTGCATGTGAGTAGACGATTGTAGTAACAGGTAATTTTGTTACTTCTGATATAGCTTTTAAAATCTTTCCTCCTGCATTTTCTACTGGGTCAAATAGCAGTACCCCTTTTTTACCTACATAGAACATCGTTCCATAGAATTGAGATTGAAAAAAATATGTATGTTCTGTCATACGCTGAAGAACATATTCTTGCTGAAGATTTCGGTTATATAGCCGATCAATTTTTTCTGTTGGATTTAAAACTTTTTTATTTGATTGGGTAACATAAACCGCATTTACAGTAGAGGGAGCTTCTGGAATATCTATCGCACTTTGAGCATTTGCTCCATGACTAATATTCAAATATATCAAGCCTAATAGTGTTGTATTTAAAAAGATTTTTTTCATTCGAAACCTCAGATATGCAATTAAATTAAATGTTCTATATTTCATAAAAACATTCTTATATTTCTGATTTCGAAAGAAGAAAACAAGCTACTAAAATAAGAACTTAAGTTGCAAAAATAAGAATCATCCGTAGTTATTTTTTAACTTAATATTCCCGTATTAATAAATTCTTTTTTTAAATCTAAACACTCAAAGCTATTTTCTAGATTCATAACAAGCTTTTTTTAAGCTTTCCATTACCTCTGCTGGCATAGGTGCTGTCATCATTGCATGATAATTCATACATTCTTGGGTTTCTCCTTTTTGCAAATTATGATTAGTAACGCAGGCTGAGATGATAAAAGGAATAGATAATATTCCTAAAAATTTCATAAGCAAATTCCAAAATTATAATGGAGTAATTCTAAATAATTTTATTTTAGTATATGTATGATTTTGTTACATATACTAAAAAATACTTTATCTAATGTTTTTAAATTATAAATAAAAAAATATATTAAATTACATAAAAATCAACAAGATAAACCAAAAAAATACAAATCAATTAAAATTTGGAATTATCGGATATAAATCTGGATAAATTGGATATCTTATATCTTATAAAAAACAATAATAAAGCTTAAAAGCATCTTCATCCTTAACTTAAATTCATAAAACCTATTCTACATTTTTATGAATATTTAAATAAATTTCAGGAATGTATATGATTAAAATAGATGTGAACGATATCGTAGATAGGGAAAAACTAGCTCCCCTCCAGTGGGTAGTCTTTGTTTTAGGTTTCTTAGTATTTTTCTGTGATGGACTTGATACTGGAATCATAGGTTTTATAGCACCACCTTTGTTAGATGAATGGCAAATTTCAAAGGCCGAATTAGCTCCTGTATTTGGTGCTGCTTTAATCGGTATGAGTATTGGCGCCTTAATATCAGGTATTTTTGCAGATAAGTTTGGCCGAAAGAAAATTATGATTATCAGCATGCTAATCTTATCTATATTTACAATAATCTCTGCTTACTCGACCAATACAGCAGAACTGATTATCTATAGATTTATCACTGGACTTGGGTTAGGTGCGACAATGCCTAATGTTAGTACAATCGTTTCAGAATATATGCCTAAAAAGCATCGAGCTTTTCTCACAGGTTTAGCTGGTTGTGGATTCCTAATGGGAGTATCTTCTGGAGGGTTCCTTTCAGCTTATCTATTAAAAATTTTTAGTTGGTCTGAATTATTAATTATTATTGGTTTGATACCTGCATTACTTACCCTTGTACTTATTTTTACCCTCCCTGAATCCACACAATTCCTTATTATCAATAACCAAAAGAATAAAGCACTTTTAATTTTAGAAAAAATACATGGTAAAAAAATTGAAAAAGAGCTTGTCTTATCTTTAGCGGAAAAGGAAGTTGTTGAACAAAATAATCCACTTAAAGATATTTTTAGCAAATACTTATTTGGTTCATTAATGTTATGGCTTTGCTCTTTTATGAGTTTATTAGTGTTTTATCTTTTTACGAGCTGGATGCCTACAATTTTAAAAACTGTTGGTTTTGATCTACAACAATTAAGTCTTATGTCTACTTTATTCCCATTCGGGGGCGTGATTGGAGCTATAATCATGTGTAGATTTATGGATAGATTAAATCCAACCAAAGTGATTACTTTCTCATATTTCTCGGCATTCTTATTATTCATTCTTCTTAGCTTTACGCATACAAACATTAGCCTCTTTTCAATTCTGATCTTTATGATTGGAGGCCTATTAGCAGGTGCCCAAACAGCATTATTTCCGTTAGCTACTCTTTTTTATCCCGCGAACTGTAGAGGCTCTGGCGTTTCTTGGATGCATGGAATAAGCCGTATTGGGGCAATTTTAGGATCATTTTTAGGTTCTTTCATTTTTACTTTAAAGCTAGATATGAGTTCAATTTTCTTAAGTTTAGCCATACCTACTTTTATTGCTTTTATTTGTTTAGCACTTAAGTGGTATCGGGAGCTAAATATAGCTAAACAAAAATTTAAAGTTGTCTGAACTAATTAATTACTATCCTTTTATTAAATAAATTGTTATCGAGGCTTATATGACAGACCTATTCTTCTCAAATCTTCAAGAAAGAGAAATTCAATACAATGCAAGAAATTCAGTGGCTGATTTTGATGCTTGTATGAAGGAATATGCACGACTTGCGCAGAAATCCAAAGATGCGATTACAGGCTTATATAATCTACATTACGGCTTAGCTAGAAGAGAAACTTTAGATATTTTTCCAGCAAAGAAACAGCCTTCTCCAATTTTTATCTATATCCATGGAGGCTATTGGCGGGCACAAAGTAAAGATGATGCTTGTTCTATGGCTGAAAATTTTGTAGCACATGGAATAGCTGTGTCTACAATTGAATATAGCCTCTGTCCTCAAGCATCACTTTTTGAAATTGTGAGAGAAGTAAGAACATCGATTGCTTGGATTTACCATAATGCTAAAAATTATGGCATAGACCCTGAGCAAATATATATAGGTGGGAGTTCGGCTGGAGGACATTTGGTTGCAATGCTGTGGAATGATTGTTGGCAAGAAGAATTTAATTTGCCCCAGAATGTGATTAAAGGGGTTCTCGGTTTAAGTGGTCTTTATAATTTAGTGCCGTTATGCGATACAAGCATTAATGGATGGCTTATGCTCAATCAAGAGCAAGCAACGAAACTAAGCCCTTATCAAAACTTACCTCAACCAGAAAATTCAGCCCCACTTATATTAAGCGTAGGAGAGTTAGAAACTAAAGGCTTCCATAATCAAACTAATTTCTTCTATTCATTATGCAAAGAGAACGGTTTAAATGTTTCTATTGTTCAGGATGAAGGGCATAACCACTTTGATATTGTGAATACTCTTGCTGATAAAAATAGCGTGTTATTTAGAAAAATGCATGAGATGATCTATGGCTAAGTTTATAAGATTATGGCTCTTTCAATAGAGCCATCTATTTATAAATGTATTTGCTTATTTGTAAAAAATCTCTCCACCACCACATCCCTTTCATCCAAACTATTTGAGCTTAAAATCTGGAACATCAAGCCATCAATAAGATTTAAAACCATGTTCGCATCGGGTTTTAATGGGCAGTCTTCTAGACTAAATACCATATCAAAGATTTCTCGAAGCAGCCATTTTCTATACTCAATTGCCATACGGTAGGCCTGAGAGTAAATCTGCTTAATTTCAAAAATGGCTTTAAGTAAAAGGTAATACAAGCTATTAAAATTGACATGTAAAACAATTATCTCTTTGAGTTTATCGCTTGAGGTTCGGTAACGGCTTGAGTAAATGATTGCCAGCACTTCTTCTTTCAATCGGCTTTTTTGAAAAGATACGCACCTTTCAACAAGGCGCTCTTTTGAGTGAAAGTAGTTGTAAAATGTAGCTTTAGGAATTTTGGATTTTTTAGCAATCAGGTCTACACCCGTATTGTGAAATCCATAGATATTAAACAGCTCTATTGCGGTATGAATAACCTGTAATTTTTTGCAAGATGTCTCTAAAGTAGGCATAGTTTTACCGTTATAAATTCTTGTTGTTTCTAAAAGAGATTAAAAAGCGATTACCCTTTTTGGGAGAAAAAAGGCATAGCAAAGCCGTAAAGACTGTGCTTGGCACATCTCAAGTTTTATTGTTGCTAAGTTTTTAAACGAAATGATTTAAAGTTCAACAAGCCTAAAGGTCATCAAACCGTTTAAAGATGGGTTAAGTTGTGTCGATATAGCTTTTGGCAAAGGCTGCCAAGAAATAATGAATGTGCAAAGCCAACTCCTTT
>RCUT01001550.1_pt1 | contig 10871 bp, 10 predicted proteins | sample 2166171 | NCBI WGS metagenome assembly RCUT01 (sample SAMN09932757, study PRJNA488358) | compost metagenome | isolation source: compost soil in 4-hydroxybenzoic | place: Germany: Experimental Botanical Garden
ATATACGGCAAAGTGGTTGATATGTTAACCCCTGGTGAATCGCTGGAATATATTGCGGTTCAGAAAAAGCCTGCTGTCAACATTTCCCCTGATTGTATCGCACTTACCAGTAAACGGATTATTTTCTTCCATCCTAAAAACCTGGGACTTTCTATGGAATTTCAGGATTATTTATGGAAAGACATTGAAGATTGCCATTTCAAAGAAGGATTCTTAGGCGCCGAGTTCATGATAAAAACAATTATTGGAACAACTGTTACAATGGATTACCTCCCGAAGGTTCAGGCCCGAAAATTGTATCAATTTGCTCAACATAAATCTGAAGAAATGCAGGACTACAGAAGACAAATTGAACTGGAAAACAAAAGGGCAAGCGCCGGAGGTGGTGTGGTTGTAAACAGTGCATCTACTCCTGAGTTGCCACAACAACCAGCAGCTCCAATTGAGTCGGTGCAGCCTGGCGTTCCTAAAATTGAGCCAATATCAGCTCCTATTCCGCCAGAACCGGTAAAACCAACTCCTGCAGAATCAACTCCATCTGCTCCTGTTGCTCCGTCAACTCAACAAGAAGATCCGGTAGCTGTATTAAAGAAACTGAAGGCGATGTTTGACAATGATCTTATTACAAAGGCCGAATACGACTCTAAAAAAGCTGAAATTCTTTCCAGAATGTAGATAAACAAAAGCGCTTAAGTTCAATACTTAAGCGCTTTTTCTTTGCGACTTTCTTCCTGATGCATTATCAGTACCTCCCATTAATGCGTTAACTTTATATCTCTGTTTTATTGAAATGCCGGATTGGAGATCACTCGAATACTTATTAAATGGCACTAAACGTCAAAAAGATGCTTATTACGCCTTGAATGAAATTGCATTAATGGAAAAGCTTAAGGATTATCATCCAATTTTAGTAGGCACAATTCCTATTGATATAGATATCCCAAAAAGTGACCTGGATATTATATGTCAGGCCCATGATTATGCAGATTTTGGCAAGTTAGTTCAATTTCATTTCGGCAACTTCGACAATTTTACCACTAATCAAAACGAAAACAGATTCCTTGCTAATTTTAAATACGGGGCTTTCGACATTGAAATTTTCGCAACCAATCAGCCAACCGAAGCCCAGCCGGCTTATCGCCATATGCTTATAGAAGACCGCATACTACAGCTATTGGGCAATAAATTCAGAAGTGAAATCCGAAACTTAAAAAGTAAGGGATTAAAAACAGAGCCTGCCTTTGGAGCATTGCTAGAATTTGGCAGTAATCCGTATGAAGTGTTATTAGTTTACGAACGTTGGTCGCCAATAGAACTCAAAGAAAAGTTGAGCTCCTTGATCACAAAATACCAATCTTAATTATTAGCCCGTTATCTTTATAGTAAACAAATACATTATGATAAAAATCTCTTATCCGTTTTTGCGTGGTAGCGTAGTTTTTATATGTTGCTTCATTACCAGCTCCTTAACATTCGCTCAAACAAAAACATTCAAGTGGACCACAGAACTTTGTAATTACGAGGGTGTCTATGATGTATCAAAAGTTACTGAACAACAATTAAAAAACACGTATGACCTATGGTTTAACAACGCTTATACACTACAAACAGATGCAACAGTCTGGAAACCGGAGGAGCTTCCTAACTTGAGTTTAGATAGACTGAATAAGGAATACACAACTAATGTTAATAAGTTAAAGGAACTGGATATTGTAAAGCTTCCCTATTGGGAAAAACTCAAAGAGGAAACCATAAAAGAAATTGAAGAATGTTATAAGCTAAAAGCCGTTACCATAAAAGCCTATAACCATCCGGAGGTATTGAAAGAATATTCGCAAGGGCCGGGTGAATGCCAGAAATATGCCGATGCTTTAATTGCAGGGGGAGATAAAATGCTAGCTGTTTGGAAAGAAATGGAAGAAACTCAATGTAAAACAAATGCATCACCCCAAAACTGTGTCGATCGTTTTATGAACTTATATAACTCTTCTCAAAAGATGGAGTATGCTAAAATAAGATTAATGGCATTTGGCTGGTGGAATTGCAACAACCAACAGATTCCTTACCTATCACGCGATGTGAAGATGGAAGAAGAATTTCAAAAGCTTTTCAAGAATGTAAAATTCGAATGTGACGAACCTTAATCAATACCAACTCCCTAACTTATGACTCATAAAAAACTATTACTGGTAAGCATATTAGCGATTGCATGCTCTTGCCAAAATCTGGGCAATAAGCAAGCTCAAGAGTCAGCAAACAACGCTACTAAAACTGATTCATCAACAAAATCATTATCACAGCCAGTAGATGAAAATACAACACAAATTTCTGCGCAAGACAGCCTGTTTGATGATGGAAGTATTCCAACTTCATGGGCAAATGCAGGCTTCAATAATAGTACTGACTTCAAGCACTTTCTCATTAAATTTAAAGATTGGGTAAAGACAGACAATCAGGATAGTATTGCAGCGCATATCAAATTTCCACTTAAAAATGTTAATTCAGCAGCAGCATTTAAACATAAATACGTTGACTTATTTGATACAACTCTTAAGAAAACAATTGAAGAGCAACGACTTGACCGGATTTTCAGAAATACAGATGGAGCAATGATTGGGAATGGTGTTATTTGGTTTTCTGAATCGAACAATAACTATTACATTATTGCTATCAATAAATAACTCCAATGGATAAAAGAGTAAAATTTGATTTTGAGATCTATTTCACCAATGGTGGCAACTTAAAAGGTGAAGATTTTAGACTGGATATTGAAGGGGACGAAATTAGCGACGAGGAATTAGCCAATTATATTGTGAACGATCTTCGCTTATTAATGGTTGGAGAAACCAAAATAACCAAAAAAGAAATTATAGTTGAAGCACATAAGCGCAAAAACGATATTTAAATTGACCTGGCAATGCTGAAAAAAACATATACAATCTGTCTAATATTTTTCCTGTTTGTTCAAAATATATTCGGACAACAAAGCTCTTTGAATGAACTCATAAGAACAAAGAACTTCTTTGCAGCTCAGCAAGTATTGGCAAATTCAGAGAAAGAAATGACTCCGGAGGTAAAAGCGATTTACAATGCAGTTATTTTGAATGCATTTGGAATGGCACAGAAATCCAATGACACTTTACTTTCTATTTCCAAGAACAAAAGACCAACAACAGACAGCTTGGGCTTTCTTTTCCACCAAACGTTGTATGACAATTATGTAAAACTATTTAATTACAGAGAAGCGGCGATCAGTGGCTCCATTTTATTGAAAAACTATGCTTCTTATTACACTGCAAATAATCTAAAGGATGAAAAGGAGGCATTAAAAATCTGGGAATTACTGAAAGATATTCCGGTTCAAAAGATAACACAACCAAAAGCCGAAACTATTCAATTAAAGAAAGATCTTGCTCAATTATGGAATATCCCGGTTAAACAAGCTGACAGTGTATACGATTTCGTTTTTGACTCCGGAGCTGGTATTTCAACAATTACTGACTCCTATGCAAGGAAACTAAACTTAAAGATCGTATCTGATTCAACAGTTGGAATCAATAGCGGGCTAACAGGAAATACTACTTACGCCAAATTGGGTGTAGCAGCTAAATTGAATTTCAACAATATTGAGGTTAGCAATTGCATCTTCCTTATTTTTCCAGACTCTGCTTTAAGTTTCGCAAGTGGTGTCTATAAAATCAAGGGTATCATCGGATTTCCTGTTATAAAAGAATTAGGCACTTTACATTTTACGGAAAATCAGCTGTTAATTACCAAAGACAGTACTCCTAAAACTTCTATAAAAAACATGACCCTTGATCAACTTAAACCAGTCATTTACCTTACCTATAGGAATGAACTCTTACCTTTTACTTTTGACTCAGGAGCGCAAAGTTCTCTTTTAAGCGATGTATTCTATAAAAAATATCAATCTGATTTAGACAGTAAAGGAGTACCTACACCCTATACAATTGGAGGTGCTTCGGGTCAGAAAACCTTATCCGCAGTAAAAATTCCAGAAATTAAACTTTTCTGCGGAGCTTCTGCCATTATACTTAAAAATTGCATGGTAAGTAAAGAAATGTTGGATACTAATCAGGATGTTTATTACGGAAATATAGGACAAGATGTTATCAAGCAGTTTAAAACCATGGTCATTAACTTTAAAGAAAGTTACATAGCTTTTGAGAATTAATGATTAGAACTCAAACTAGCTGGCAATTTTATTACTTTCGTCAAAAAAATCACACATGTTAAAAAGAACATTCGCGCTTATTTCTTTGGGCATATTGACATTTCAAGCAACTTATGCTCAAAAAGCAATAACCCTACAACAAAATTTTCAACCTGGCAAAAAATACGGATATGCCATGAGCTATGACCAAAACATTGGTCAGAATATTATGGGACAAGATATCACGATGAAACAGCTCATGAAAATTGACTATTCTTTTGATATTACTACGGCCAGTGCTCCTGATAAAAATGTAAAGGTTACGTACAATAAAATCTACTCATTATCGGATGCAATGGGAGCAACTAGTGAATACGATTCTGAAAAAGATAACGGCACTGAAAACAATCCATTAAGCGCTTTAAAGGGAGCCAGCTTTAATATGGTTATCACCCCAAAGGGTGATGTAAAATCAGTTTCAGGAGTTGATAAAATGCTGGACGCAATGGCTCAAAAAAGCTCAAAAGACTCAGCAACTACTGCAACAATTAAAGATGCTCTTAATAAACAATTTGGTTCAGAAGCTGTAAAAGCTAGCATGGAAGCAGCTTTAAAAATCTATCCTGAAAAACCTATCAAACAAGGTGAATCATGGGTGGTAGAAACTGAACTAAAGAACATTCTTCCATTAAAAATGAAAACCACTTATACGCTAAAAGAAGTAAAAGAAAATAAAGCTTTTGTTGGGGTAGTTGGTACTATTAGTGCAGTTGGTCCTGTAGAAGTAATGGGCTTTACCATGCAAACCAATTTGAGCGGTACTAATAATGGAGATATGATTATCGATATTAAATCTGGCTTAGCACTAAACAGCGATATGAAAATCAATATCGGTGGAACGATGAGTGCCATGGGACAGGATATTAAAATGAAAATTGACGGCCAGAATAAAATTGCCGGCAAAGAATTATAAAATATTAACCACGCAAAGCCGTTAACACAAACTTATTTAGCGGCTTTGCGTAATTTTTATAACAAGCTTATCAGCCCTTCAAGCTTCATTCCCCTTGAACCTTTTACCAAAACAAATCCATTTTCAATCGGATGCTCCTTTAAATAATTAGCTGCTTGTTCAGTTGTTTCGAAAAAAGTGTAATCTGTCGATTGATCGTCTGCATTATAAAAATGCTTACCAATAAGGATAGCCTTTTTAACACCTTTATTTTTTAACTGATCAATTACTTTAACATGCTCGTCTTTACTATAATCTCCTAATTCAAACATATCAGCCAAAATTGCAATCTTATTATCATACATTGTACGTGCAAAGTTGTCAATCGCAGCTGCCATACTGCTAGGATTAGCGTTATAATAATCGCAAATGAGGGCGTTCTTAACCGTTTTCATTGCCTGAGATCGGTTATTTGTAGGCACATACCCTTCAACACCTTTACGAATCTGATCTACAGTCAATCCAAAGTAATGTCCTATACATATTGATGCCAGTACATTTTCAAAGTTGTAGGAACCAACCAGGTTAGCATTTACTTCATGCCATTGCTTTTCACCCGGAACGGTCCACTCTAGTGAAACATTTTCACCTCTTTCCAATCTTCTTCCTATAACAGCATTATTTGTACCTGTTCCATAGAAAACAATTTGCGGATGAGCGACAGACATTTCTACCAAAAATTCATTGTCCTGATTAACGAAAATCACTCCATTTCTTTGAAGAATATGATCGTACAGTTCTTTCTTCCCTTTTTTAACCCCTTCAAATCCACCAAAGCCCTCTAAATGTGCTCTTCCTACATTGGTAATAATGCCAAAATCCGGATCGGCAATGGACGACAACGATTGAATCTCTTTTTGATGATTTGCCCCCATTTCAATGATAGCAAAATCAACACTACCATCGATTGCCAAAAGTGTTAAAGGAACCCCAATATGATTATTCAGATTACCAATGGTTGCATAGGTCTTAAATTTCTGAGAAAGCACCGCATTGATTAATTCTTTAGATGTAGTCTTACCGTTTGACCCAGTTATACCCAATACAGGTATGTTGAGCCCACTGCGATGAAACTTTGCTAATTGTTGTAATGCTTCCAGAACATTATCTACCAAAATATAACGATCCCCTTGCACGTATTGCTCCTCATCAATAACAGCATAAGCAGCGCCACTCTCCAGCGCTTGCTTCGCAAACTGATTCGCATTGAAATTATCCCCTTTTAAAGCAAAGAAAATACTGTTAGGAGCAATCTTTCGAGTATCAGTGCTTATTACCGGATATTCTTTGTAAATATTATATAGTGATTGAATATTCATAATCTATTTTGCGCTAAGATACTAAAACACCGTTTTGATACGAATCCAATTCAAAAAATCGGCTAATAAAAAAAGGCTTCTCCAACTAAGGAAAAGCCTTTTGACAATATAATGTTAATTATTATTTGAAATTTGGACGTTTTGTTTTTCCTACACCAGGTGCACCTACACGACCCATTGCACAACGGAAACCAACTTCAGCAGATGATGAATCCTGATCCATAAAGCGACGAGCTCCAGGAGTTAACCAGTATGCACGATCATTCCATGAACCACCTTTGTAAACACGTGAACGGTTGTTAACCAACGATGTTTTACCATAACCATACAACGTTGCTTCGTCATCCTGATCTCTAACATCGTATTTCTTGATGATCTTAGTACCGTCTACTAAACGACCTACTGTATCAGGAACACGAGGAATACGGCCTAAACTGTCTTTTTTAGCATACACACCCTTACTGTCTTTTTGCTTAACAGTAAACTGATTACCACGGAATGGATTCTGATCGCTGATATCTTCAAATGAAAGTGGACGATATACATCTTGTACCCACTCATTTACGTTACCAGCCATACAATACAATCCGTAATCGTTAGGCAAATAGCTTTTTGCAGGAGAGGTAATATCTGCATTATCGTTCAGGTAACCTGCAATACCGGCATTATCACCACGGCCACGCTTAAAGTTAGCTAAGAATAAACCTTGAGTTTTACCTTCAGAACTACGTAATGTTAAACCGTTCCAAGGATAGATTTTTTTCTGTGTAATGTTTTCGTATTTAACATTTCCTTTTAATGCCAACGCTGCATATTCCCATTCAGCTTCTGACGGTAAACGGTATGAACCTGGTAATAAAATACCGTCTGAGTAACGAACCGAACGAGTTTTATTCGTTGCAGTTGGATCAAGGTTCTTAACGTTCTTCTTAACAACCCCTTCATACTGTCCTGCATAATAAGAATCAGTATTAAAGTTGTTAGCATCAGTTTGATTAGGATCAGACTTTAAAATGCCTTTATTAACCAAGATAGACTCATTAGCACGGTCAGTTCTCCAAATACAATATTCACTTGCCTGGCTCCAGCTAACACCAACAACCGGATAATCAGCAAAAGCAGGGTGACGCAAATAGTTATCTACATAAGGCTCGTTGTAAGCCAATGGTTTTCTCCAAACCAGTGAGTCAGGTAATGCACGTTCGTAAACTTCAGGCATACCTTTATATACACGACCTAACCAGTATAAATATTCTAACCAGTCAATATTACGAACCTCTGTTTCATCCATATAAAAAGATGTAACAGTTACACGTCTTTCTGTATTATCGTTTTCATAAGCAAGATCTTGCTCCAATGAACCCATTACAAAAGTTCCTCCCTCAATAGGGACTAAACCAGGGCCTACCGGATCCTTTTTCAAACTTATTTTTTGAAAACCGCCATTCTTAGGGTCGTTGTAATTCCATCCGGTTGTAGATGATCGTTCTTTTTTGTTACACGCAATGAACGACATCGGCAAACCAAATGCAAAGGCCAATATCAGATATCTCGTAGTTCTTTTCATTCTGCTTGAGAATAGTTGTGGTTATGTAGGTTTTGATTTAATTTTAATTCAAAGCTATAAATTTTATTTTATAGTTTAAAAACTGTTCCAAACCAATTATACGGTATACAGGCCAAATTGTTGCAAATTAATATAAGGATTTTTTTTCATAAAATATTTATTGCATTTCATTTAATTTATTGTAGATTTTGCAAAAAATTAAAACTATTCATTTAGTTATTAACAAATATGTTAAAAGTCTTGCAGTACGGTATTAATATGCAGACTTTAGTACACAAAACTAAAACAAAAACCAAAAGAAAATCATTAACTTTAAAGCTATTATGAAGCCTATAAACAAGCATTTTGCAGTAGCGCTCTCACTCTCAATATCCATTTTAGCAGGTTCAAAGGCATCGGCTCAAGATGTACAAACAGATGGCCGATCGGGTAATTCTATTACAACAGCTGTGCCATTCTTGTTAATTGGCCCTGATTCGCGTGCCGGAGGGATGGGAGATGCAGGTGGTTCAACAACTGCTGATGTTAGTTCTATGCACTGGAATCCTGCTAAATATGCTTTTGCAGAATCTAAAGCTGGAATTGGCTTAGACTATAGTCCTTGGTTGCGTTCTTTAGGTATACAAGATATAATACTAGCCTATATGTCTGGGTATTACAAGATTGATGATCAACAAACCATCGCTTCTTCAGTTCGTTTCTTTTCATTAGGTGAGCTAACTTTTACAGACAATACAGGGCAGGTTTTCGGACAATACAATCCGAGTGAATATGCTATCGACGCTGCCTACATACGTAAACTTAGTGAATACTTTTCTATGGCCATAGCTGCACGTTATATTCACTCCAATCTAGGTTCTGGCAATATTAGCACAATTGATTTTAATCCGGGAAATGCGTTCGCATGCGATGTCGCCATCTACTATAATAAGGATGTGACTTTTTTAAACACCAATAGCAATGTTGCATGGGGCGTTAACATTTCGAACATCGGAACTAAGATGCAGTATGGTTCACGTAAAAATTTTCTTCCAACAAATTTAAGATTATCAGGGGCCTCAACTTTTAAGTTTGATGAGAACAATTCATTAGCAATTACCCTGGATATTAACAAATTGTTAGTACCTACTAATCCGATCTATGATGATGAAGGAAATATTATTGCTGGAGAGGATCCTAATAAAACAGTTCCGGCAGGCATCTTCGGTTCGTTTAGCGATGCTCCGGGCGGCTTTAAGGAAGAAATGCAGGAAATCAACTTTGCTAGTGGCTTAGAATATTGGTACAGCAACCTGATTGCTTTACGCACAGGCTACTTTTATGAAAATCCAAACAAAGGCAATCGCCAGTATTTTACAGTTGGAGCAGGTCTAAAGTATGACGATATCAGTTTTGATTTCTCTTACCTGATTCCTGGAAAACAAAACAATCCGATGGAAAAGACATTACGTTTTTCATTGCTTTTTAATTTTGGCAAGAAATCCAACTCACTTTAGGCTTTTAAAAAGATTCTTATAAGATAAAACTCACTTGATGGTGGGCTTTTTTTATGAAAAATCTTATCCGGTTAAGACCAAATACCCACCCGAAAGCGGGCTTAATTTTAGGTGCCTAGTTTAAATTTTGCATCTTTGCCACTCAGGAAAAACTTTAGCATCATTATAATGAATTTTAGAATAGGTTTTGGTTTTGATGTTCATCAACTTGCCGATGGACACCCTTTTTATTTGGGAGGAGTATATTTAGAGGAAGCTAAAAAAGGTGCATTCGGACATTCTGATGCCGATGTGCTCTTACACGCTATCTGTGACGCTTTACTTGGCGCTGCAAACTTACGCGACATTGGCTTTCATTTTAAAAATACCGATGCTCGCTGGAAAGGTATCAGCAGTTTAATCTTATTGGAAGAAACCATGAAGATCATCGGCGAAAAAGGATATAAAGTCGGCAATATTGATTGTACTGTTTGTTTAGAAGCACCAAAAATCAATCCGCACATTCCTGCCATGCAAAAAGCAATAGCAGAGAAAATGGGAATCGATGAAGATGCTGTTTCGATTAAAGCAACTACCAATGAAACGTTGGGATTTATTGGAAGACATGAAGGAGTTACAGCTTCTGCTGTTGCCCTGATTTATAAAATTTGACCATAGATTATAATCCATAGTCAATAGTTTTTATTTTATCATTAATCTATTGACTATGGTCAAAAACCTCTTTGGCGCATGGCTTCAAAAGCTAAAATTGCAGTACTTGTAGAAACATTTAGAGAATCGATTTTTCCCCTCATCGGAATTTTAATCTGCTTATTGGCCCCGCTTAACCAATGATCGGTTAAACCCGTGGCCTCAGTACCCATCACAATGGCGCAAGGTTTGGCCATATCTGTTTCATGGTAAAATTCAGTTGCTGTTAATGCTGCTGCGTAACTTGTTATTCCTTTACTTCTTAACCAGGCTAATACTTCTTCATTAGTTGAGGCGACAATCTGTGTTGTAAACACACAACCAACACTTGACCGTATTGCATTGGGATTATAGATGTCTGTACGAGGATCACAAACAATAACTGCATCTGCTTGTGAAGCGTCTGCTGTTCTTAAAATAGCACCCAGATTACCCGGCTTTTCAACCGCTTCTAAAATGATCAGGAAGGGATTTGGAGAAAGCGCTAAGGTTTCAAGCGTTAAGTATTTGGGTTCAGCAACAATAATTAAACCGTCAGAGCCTTCGCGGTAAGCGATCTTATCAAAAACATCTTTACTTATATAAAAAATATCCCGCTGGCTCACCCCTTCAA
>RCUT01001551.1_pt1 | contig 10868 bp, 8 predicted proteins | sample 2166171 | NCBI WGS metagenome assembly RCUT01 (sample SAMN09932757, study PRJNA488358) | compost metagenome | isolation source: compost soil in 4-hydroxybenzoic | place: Germany: Experimental Botanical Garden
TCTGGAAATCCTTGGCGTAGGGATTGTCCATCTGGGCGTCGCGGTCCTCGACCTGACGGCGGATCAAGGCCGGGTCCAGCAAGGGCCGCTTGGTCAGGGCGTTCATCCGGGCGACCAGGGTGTCCAGATCATCGGCGACGACGAAGTCCGAGCCCTTTCGTTTGAAGGCGTCGACGGCGGGCGGAGCGCCCTTGCCCAGGCGCGACATCAGAACCTTGAGCCACTTGCGCTCGGTGATGTCGAGGTTCTGCTCCGACCCCGACAGCGCGAACTCCTTCTCGAGGATTTTCTGGCTGACGATGAACCAGGAGTGGTCGTGTTCGGCCAGATCCGGCGTCGTCCGCAGATGCTTCAGCGTGGCCATGGTGTCGTGGCCGGGCAGGGCGGGCGAGGGCAGCCGACGTCCTAGCGCATCCAGCCACAACGGCGACGGGCCAGGCAGGATGCGGATGGCGTGTTTGGGCCAGACCGGGGCCCAGTTCTGCACGCCCTCGACGTAGTGCCACATGCGATCCCGGTTCACGAGGCGGCCCCCGGCCTCGCCCGCGATGTCCAGCAGCCGCCCGTCGACGTAGGCGGGGACGCCGGTGATCATAGACTTGGGCGGTGCGCCCAGGCGCTCGGGCCAGAAGCGCCGCACCTTGTCATGGTCGCCGCCGATGCCGCCGGTGGCTAGGACGACGGCGCTGGCTCTCAAGGTGAAGTCGCCGACCACGTCGCGGTTCGAAGGGGCGCCGCGCGGCGCATCGTCCGGCGACAGGATCGCGCCCGTAACCCCGGTGACGCGCCCGCCCTCGACCAGCAGTTGATCGACCCGGCGGCGGTGGTGAAAGGTGAGGCGTCCGCCCCCAGCCGCCGCCCGCGCGCGATCAGCAAAGGGTTCCGACACCCCGGTCCCCGTGCCCCAGGCGACGTGGAAGCGCGGCACGGAATTGCCGTGCCCGAAGGCCTGGCCGTCGCCGCGCTCCGCCCATCCGACCATGGGGGTCAGGCTGATCCCGTGCTGTTTCAGCCAGGACCGCTTCTCGCCGGCGGCGAACGCGACATAGGCGCGGGCCCATTGGATCGCCCATTCGTCCTCGGCCAGCGGCCCGTCCAGACGGTCCCAGCCGGCGCTGCCCCGCCAGTCGCGCCAGGCCAGATCGAAGTTGTCGCGCACGCCCAGCTTTCGCTGCTCCGGCGAGTTGACCAGAAACAGGCCGCCGAACGACCAGAAGGCCTGGCCGCCGAGGTTGGCCGGGTTTTCCTGATCCACCAGGGCCACGCGCTTTCCAGCCTGCACCAGCTCATTGGCGGCGACCAGACCGGCCAATCCTCCGCCCACCACGATGACGTCCGCGTCCATATCCATCCCCGTCTAGATCGATAATTGACTAACACAATTGTCAATATGAAACGAGAGTTTCTTTGGCGAACATATCTGTCAATATGTATTGACAGATAGGTGAGTAGCATGATCGTCTGGACCTAACCGCTGCCGGCGCCGCCCCGGTCAGTGGAACGAAACTGGCGGCGTGGAAACGTTTGCGACCCGTTGGGGAACGGGGCGCTCCCTGGGGAGGGGTTTAGATGACGGCATCGGTCGTTCATGCGCGCTTGGCCGCGACTGTATCCATTCTTGCATTGACCATGGCGACGCCGGCCCTGGCCCAGACCGCGCCGGACAGCGGAGCCACGACGGTCGAGGACATCATTGTTACGGCCCAGAAGCGCGAGGAATCGATCCAGGACGTGCCGATCGCGGTCTCGGCCTTCTCCGCCGAGACTTTGGATGCGATGAAGATCGAGGGCGGCTCTGAGTTGCTGAGGGCGGTTCCGAACGTCAGTTTCTCCAAAAACAACTTCAGCATGTATAATTTCTCGATCCGCGGGATCGGGACGAAGGCGATTTCAGCGTCAAGTGATCCGGCGGTCGCCGTCAGCTTCAACAATAGCCCTATGATCCGCAACCGACTGTTCGAGTCGGAATACATGGACGTGAACCGGGTTGAGGTCCTGCGCGGACCGCAAGGCACGCTTTACGGGCGTAACGCCACGGCGGGCGTGGTCAACATGATTCCGAACTTGCCTGGTCCCGATTTTGAGGCCTTGCTCAAGGCTGAAACGGGCAATTATGGCACTGTGCGGGGGCAGGCGATGGTCAACATCCCCCTCGCTGAAAACTTCTGGGTGCGTGGCGCGGCGTCAATGACCAAGCGCGACGGCTTTGACTACAATACTTTCACAGAGTCACATGTGAATGGACGGGATCTCTATTCCACCCGCCTTTCAGCGGCGTGGGAGCCGAATGACAGGTTCAACGCCACCCTGATCTGGGAGCACTTCGGCGAGGACGATAATCGGTCGAGGACGGGCAAGAACCTGTGTACGCGGGATGAGGGACCCGCCCGGGTTGGAAACGTCGATATCCCGACCCTGGCTGACCGGGGGCGGATGAGTCAGGGCTGCTTGCCTGGCTCTCTGTATGATGACGCTGCCTATGGCGTTCCCAACGGCTTGGGGCTTTCCCAGATGTTGATCTTGAGTGGCATCGGGATCGGCTATCAACACCCGGATCTTGGCGGCGCTCCTGTATATGCATCACCTGCAGGAATAGACCCTTATGAAGGTCTGGCTCAATCTCGAAATCTTCGTGAAATATCGACCAGCTACAATCCAAAATTCGTCGCCGACAATGATATATTCCAGCTAAATTTGCGATTTGATATTAGTGATAATATCACTCTGTATTCTCAAACTCTTTATACAGAAGATAGTTATTGGTCGACGCAGGACTATAATAGATACATCACAAATAACGTTTTCAACAGTACTGATAATCTTTACGGTATTTTTGGAGATCCTCTTGAGTCCGTCGCTCTGCGTGGTGGATTTTATAACGATCCGCAGTTGGGTCTGTCGTCGCGCATGGAATCGGCAGATCTGAGCCGCTCAGAGAATAGCCAGTTCTACCAAGAGTTCAGAATTCAATCTGTAGGCAATGAATTTTTCAACTATAGCATTGGTGCAAATTATACGAAATTTAAAACAAAAGACGACTATTTCGTATTCAATAATGTGTTCTCATTCCTTGCTGAATATTTCTACAATCGAGTTCCTAACTTCGAGAATGAATCTCTTATTACGCGCGGATGTATTGACGGCTCTAATGGAGAGTGCGTTGGGGTTGATTACTCTGACTTATCGAACCTTAATGGTGATGGTCACAACTATTTTAGAAGTAAGAATGAATCTGTAACGAAATCATTTGCCTTGTTCGGGGAGGGTTATTTCGACCTGAGCCCTGTTCATAAGCTAACAATTGGATTGCGCTACACGGACGATAAAAAGGTATTTACGCCATATCCGAGCCAGCTTCTTTTGGGGAGCGATGATAGCTTGGGTTACGGTAGCGTCACGGGTGGCAACGTCGTATCCGGATACCCGGCTATGCCGGATATTGTTCAAAATTGGCAGGCCTTGACGGGACGAGCAGTCTTTGACTGGAAGTTGAACGAGAACAGCCTGCTCTACGCCTCCTACAGTCGAGGATATAAGGGGGGCGGGGCGAATCCTCCCAGGGCCGATTTAAATGAGTCCGTGGTTCAGTATCAGCCCCTGGGTGAAACGTTCGAGCCTGAGTACGTCAATGCATTTGAGGTTGGTCTCAAATACCAAAATTCAAGCGGCAGCTTCAGTCTTAATACAACAGCATTCTATTATGACTATTCTGACTATCAGATTTCTCAAATTGTCGATAGAATTTCGTTCAACGAGAATTTTGATGCTTCAGCCTATGGTCTTGAGTTTGAAACGATTTGGCGGCCGATTGATCGGTTGAGGGTGGACGCCAATGTGGGTCTTCTCAAAACGCGCATTGCTGATGGCGAGAGCTCCATTGATGTGATGAACCGAACCCAGGGCAATCCTGATTGGGTTGTTTTGCGTCCCTGGATTCAGGTTCCTTCGAACTGCATAGCGCCGAAGGCTCACGTCGAAACCATCTTCTCGTCCTTCCTGGGGACGTTGTTCTCGCCTTATGCGCTGTCTGCTCTTTGCGGCGGGAGCAGCCGGAATGGATCTTATGATCCCGCCTTCCCCTCTACATTCCCGTTCTGGCAGTACCTCGGAATTACCTACAATCCCTTTGAGGATGCGCCCAATGGAGGGCGTGGCTTTGCGGCCGATCTGAGCGGAAATGAATTCCCCAACTCTCCTCGCGTCACGGCCAGTGTCGGCGTTCAATACGAGTTTAATGTCGGTGCATGGGAGGTGGTGCCAAGGATTGATTATTATCGTCAATCATCGAGTTATTTCAGAGTTTACAACTCTGAGTACGATCGAATTCGGGCTTGGGATAACCTTAACATCTCTCTTACCTTAGAGAATCCTGAAAAAAATCTTGTTATTCAGGCGTATGTCAAGAATGTTCTAGATGAAACTTCTATCGTTGACGCATTTACCAATAGCGATGACTCAATGTTAACAACAAATGTCTTCACGACTGATCCACGGCTAATTGGTTTGAGTCTATCAGCAAGATTCTAAATTAGTTTCTTGCAATCTTGGGTTATTGTTTTATGTTGATTGTGCAATCTTAATTGGTTGTTTTTGTTAAATGCTAGGAGGGTAAGATGAAAAATCTGGTCTGCGCGTTTGGCGCGCTTACTGTTTTTGCTATTGTGCCTGCTTCTGCTTCAGCTCAAACTTTTACACCTAATAATTTTACTAGTAATATTTCTGGCACGGCTGCTTTGTCTCATACCGTATCGCTTAGCTGTACTATTGCAGCAGGTGATATTAAGGTGCAAACTAAGGCGACATCTAGCAATGCTTCGCAAAGTGTGAGTGGCGTCACTCGTCCGTTTGCCCCTCTTATTCCTTGCGGCGCGGTAAGTGTTCCGTCGTACGCGCCCTGGAAGGTTGAGGTTCTGTCGGGTTCGGGTGGGACCTATTCTGCTCGTATCTTCGTCAGTGCTCTGACCATTTCCGGATCTCTCTGCGAGGGTTGGGTCAATGGCACTTTCACCAATGGTTCGCCGTCGAAGTTCATCGGTAGCGGCACGATCCCGGTCGTTAGCGGGTCCACCAGCCCGCCGAACTGCACGGTTTCGGTCAACCTGAACGTGCCGGGCATTACGGCTACTCCGTAGGCCATCGCTCGAAGGAGGTGCAGTCAAGCATGGCTTGGCTGCACCTCTTTTAATTCTAACGCAGTCCGTCGTGAGGTGTTCAGAAGCTGATGCGCCGCATAGGGTTCATGGCATTGCTTGGATTGAGCGCGGTTACTACTTGCGGAAACGATTGGAGCGTACGTTGATTAGGTCCTTCATGGTCGCCGTTATGTAGCGATTATGCGGCATGAGCTGTTGTCTAATCATCAAGCATAGCCTGTATGTCACTTGCGCGGAGACGTATTAGTCGTGCTTTTAGTGGATAATGTTTGCAAATCCTATGTGCTTGGCGAAGCGCCCGTTCTTGATGGGGTGTCATTAAGACTTGAAGCTGGAACCTTGGCTGCTTTGGTTGGTCCGTCGGGTTCTGGGAAAAGCACGCTTCTCAATTTAATAGGTCTTCTGGATGAAGCTGATAGCGGTCAGATACTCGTCGATGACCGGTTAGTCTCTGCTCTCAACGCTACCGACGCGGCTCGCCTTCGCAATGAACTGATCGGTTTCGTTTTTCAGTCCTTTCATCTGCTGTCACGCCTGACGGCTTGGGAGAACGTGGCCTTGCCGCTGTTTCATCGCGGCGTGGGGCGAGCCGAGCGCAAGGCGCGGGCCTTGAACATGCTCGAGCGTGTCGGCCTCTCTGATCGAGTTGATCATCGACCGGAGCAGATGTCGGGCGGTCAGCGTCAGCGAGTGGCCATCGCGCGCGCTCTTGTGGGGGAGCCGCGCCTGATCCTGGCGGACGAACCGACGGGAAACCTGGACAGCGTGACGGGGTTGCAGGTCATGGATCTGCTGCGCGCGCTGAATGGCGACCTGGGCGTCACCATTCTGATGGTCACGCACGACCGTGACATGGCCAAGCTTTGCGATAGGGTGATCGAAATCCGCGATGGACGGGTTCTGCCGCTGGGGGAGGCGGGGTGAAGGGCAGGGGCGTCGGTCTGGCTGAGTTGGCGCTGGAAGCGTTGGCCAATCTGCGCGGCCAGGGCCGCCGTTCCGTTCTGGCGCTTCTGGGCGTCGTTATTGGTTCGGCGTCCATCGTCGCCCTGATGAACATCGCCCATATTGCGCAGTTGGAAGCGATGAAGAGCTTTCGACAGACAGGCGTGGAGGTCCTGTCCGTGCAGAGTGAGGGGGCTGGAACCTTTGATCCTCTGTTGACCGAGGCCCTAGTGCGCCAGGATCAGTTCGCCGTCATGGCGGCTCCCTTCGCGGTGACGAGCCTGGACGCCTTCGCGGGAGAAAAGGCCAGCAGCGTGATGGCAGTGGGGGTGACGCCCGCCATTGTCGACATGGCTGGTCTGACGATTTCCGCCGGACGGATGCTGCGTGAAGTGGATGACTGCAACTCTGTCGCGGTCCTGGGGCAGAAGGTGGCTGTGGACTTGTCGGTCCCCGGTGCGGCTGTCGGGCCGGGCAGCGTGGTTCACCTGGGAGCTTATGGTTTTACCGTTGTGGGGACGCTGACCGCCGTGCCGCCGCAGGCGCTCAGCCCTATTCAGTTCGATAGCGCCGTGCTCATTCCTCTGGCCTGCGCCCGTCGAATTCTTCCGGGCGACGGCGCCACGGGCGCGATGATCCGACTTCGACCCGAGGCGGATACGGCCGCCGCTGTGGCACGCTATACGGCCGCCCTTTCAACGCCCCAGGCGCCCGTCCGCGTGCAGGACGCCAAGACCATGATTGAGGCCATGAAGAAGCAGATGGCCATGCTGGGGGGCATCCTGGTGGCGATCGGCTCTATCTCGCTTCTGGTCGGTGGGGTGGGAGTCATGAACGTCATGCTGATGACGGTCATGGAGCGCCGGCGCGAAATCGGCCTTCGCGCCGCCATTGGCGCGACGCCTGGCGAGATCCGCATGATGTTTCTGATCGAGGCTGTGGTTCTGGCTCTGGGCGGCGGGCTGCTGGGCGATGGGCTGGGGGTTGGGATGACCTGGTTGGCGACCCTGTTTCTGCCCTTTGACTTTGCAGTGAGTTGGACGGTCCTGTTGCTGGGAGCGGGGGTGGCGACAGGCGTCGGGCTGGTGTTCGGTCTCTATCCCGCCATCGCCGCATCGCGCATTCAACCGATAGAGGCTCTGCGTGGGGGGTAGAATTCTGTTGTGGCTCGGCCTGTCGAGCGTCGTGGCGGTCGTGGCGACTGAAGCCCGATCGCAGGCTATGCCCAGGCCAGTTTCACCTGTGGTTCTGCCGTCGGGGACGCCCGTTCCGACGGGCGCGGCGCTGGAGCTGACGCTGGATGAGGCCGTCGCCTTGGCTTTGCGCTACAATCGCGACATTCGTTCAGCCTACCTGCAGCGGGTGGTCCAGCGCTTTGATCTGCGCGTGGCCGAGCGGGCCTTTGTGCCGCAAGGAGCAATCGGCCTTGAGGTGGTGCAGCGTCGTAACGATGGTAAGGCTCAGGGCGAGGCCATCATCAGTCCTTCGGCGTCATGGCGCACGCCGCTGGGAGGAACGGTCGAGTTTGTTTGGGCGCAGGCCGATCCGCTGACCGACGACGGTTTTTCCTATGAGACGGCGGGCGTCAGTCTGAATCAGCCCTTGCTGCGCGGAGCCGGTCTGGCAGTCAACATGGCCCCCGTCCGCATCGCTCGTCTGCAGGAAGAGATCAATCGCCTGCAGTTAGAGGCCACGGTCGCCGGCACCGTCAGCACTGTCATCACCTCTTATCGTGGTTTGATCCAGACGCAGGAGCAGGTGCGTTTGGCCGAAGAATCTCTGGAAAGAACTCGCGCTCTGCTCGAAACCAATCGGGCCTTGATCGCGGCGGGGCGGATGGCCGAGTCGGACATCGTCCAGACCGAGTCCGGCGTCGCCAATCAGGAAGTCGCTGTCCTTCAGGCCCGCCAGCAGGTGGTTTCGGCCCAACTGGGGCTTCTGCAGTTGTTGGCTCTCAACTCCCGAACCAATGTCGTGGCGGTTGAGCCGATGACGGCGACGCGCGTCGAGGTCGATCAGAACAGTGCGCTAGCCGCGGCGTTTGCTTCGCGTATTGATCTTCTGGCGCAACGCAAGTCGCTGGAGCAGATGCGTCAGGCGTTGATCGTGGCGCGCAATCAACGGCTCTGGGATGTGTCGCTGCAGGCCTCGGCTGCGCGGGACGACGGTCCTCGCTTCTTTGACCAATTCCGTGAAACGGACACGAGGGTCGGGCTGCGGCTGAATATTCCGATAGGCGACCTGTCACGACGTCAGAACTGGCTTGCGGCAGAGACGGGAATGCAGACCGCCGAACTGGCGTTTGAAGAACTGAAACAGTCGGTGGAAAGCCAGGTGCTGGACGCCGTTCAGTCGGTCGAGGCCAACTGGCTTCAGGTGGAGGCGGCGCGGCGTGCGCGAGCCCTGTCCGAACGGGCGCTTGAGATCGGCCAGGAACGCCTGCGCTTTGGCAGGGCCTCGAACTTCGAGGTTCTGTCCTTGCAGGCCGACCTGCGAGCTGCCGATGTTCAGCAGTTGTCGGCCAACATCGCCTATCTCAACGCGCTGACGGCGCTTGATCAGCAAATCGGGAGCACGCTCGAGACATGGCGCATTTCCTTGAACGACTAGCCGGCCTGCCGCGGCGACGGTGGCTCTACGCCGGCGTGGCGGTCGTCCTCGGCGGCGGCTTCTTGCTCGGCATGACGCAGGGTGGGGACAAGGATGCGGGCGAGGCGCAGGCCGAACAAAGCATGGTGGTGCAGCCGGCGCCTTTCGTCGTGTCGGCCAACTTCACCGGGCGGATCGCTCCGGGAGATCGGATCGATCTGACCGCGCCGTTCGACGCCGTGGCGCTGCGGGTGAATTTCGCCTACGGCGATCAGGTCGAGGCTGGGCAGGTGTTGATCGAGTTGGACCCCGCCGACGTCAGTCGCAGCCGGGCGGAAGCCGAGAGCGCCTGGCTGAAGGCCGAGGAAGAGGCGCGCAGGATGGAGAACTGGGAGCAGGGGCCAGAGATGCGTCGGGCTGCTCGCGCCGTCATCGCCGCCGAAGACGATTTGAGCGATCTTGAGATCAAGCTGGCGGAAACCAAGGCCCTGCTTGATCGCGGTCTGGTGCCGCGCAGCGAATACGACAGCCTGCTGCAGCAGCGCCGCCAGCGCCAGACCAATCTGGCCGTGGCGCGCGAAGATCGGGTTGAGACCGCGCGTCGCGGTCAGGGCGGCGATCGTCGCATCGCCCTCTTGCAGCGAGAGGCGGCGCGGTCGCGTTACGCCTCGGTCGGTGGCGCCGAAGGTGCGGTTATTCGGACGCCAGAGGCCGGGGTCGTCGTGCGGCCCGATCAGGGGGGCGAAACGGGCGATCAGGGCGTCCATGCCGGCGGGCGTGTCTCCAAGGGGCAGTTGCTTGGCGTTATCGCCAGCGCGGGCGGTCTGGACGTGGTCTTCACCCTGGACGAGTCCGACCTGAATGCGGTCACGCCCGGCCAGAAGGCCGTGGTTACAGGGCCGGGCTTCGGCGGGCAGGTGCTGAGCGGCGTCGTGACGGGCGTGGCTGGGGAGGCTGATGCGACGCCAGGGTCAGGCAAGGCCAGTTTTGCGGCGCGTGTCCGCCTGGACCCGCTGTCCGAAGCCGCGGCGCGCAATGTCCGCATCGGCATGACCGCCAATATCGCCGTCGTCGCCTATGAGAACCCTTCGACGATGATCGTCCCGCCCCTGGCTGTTCAGGGCGCTGCGCCGGAGGCCTGGGTGATGGCGCAGTCGACGGGCGAAGCCCAACCGCGGCGTCGCGTGATCGGCCTGGGACGGGTCGGTCCGGACGGGGTGGAGGTCCTGTCCGGTCTCAAGCCCGGAGACCGGGTGTTCTGGACCGTGCCGCCGCAGAGCTAGGGCTGGGCCTAGGCCGTCAGGATGTCGGCGGCGTCCGGGTGGCGCTGGGCCAGGTCGTCGCGCCAGCACCATCGTCATCCGCCCGACGCACGGCGCGCCGGATTTCTGGAGGGGCGATCATGGATTGCTTCAGAAGACTGGATCAGCTCATGGCGAGTTCCTTTCACAGCCATGAAAGCGTGACTGATCCTAATCGGACGATACTGTCTTGCCGGTTCGGCATAAGGCGAGCCTAAGGGCGGCTTTATGCGCGCCTTATGCGCGGCGGCGCTTTCCGCATGGCCCGCTTAGGCCCTAAAGGCGTCTCTTCCGGCTCTCACTGAGCTGGAGGCTTTCGGCATGGCCGATGTGATCTATCTGGCGATCGGCGGCGGGGCCTTTCTGGTCTTCGCCGCCCTCGCTGCTGCGTTGAAGAGGTTGTGACATGGTGCTGAACCTCCTGTGGGGGGCCGGCGCCCTGGTCATCGCCGGCTACATGGTCGCGGCGCTGCTGCGCCCTGAGCGGTTCTGAGCGGAGCCGCCTTCTCATGAATATCCAAGGATGGGCGGAAATCGCCCTGACCCTCGGTCTGGCCGTCATGCTCGGCTGGCCGATCGGCGTCTATATGTCGCGCGTCTGGAACGGCGAGCGCACCTGGCTGGACCCGGTGCTGAAGCCGGTCGAGGGCCTCTTTTATCGCGCCGCCGGGGGCGATCCGAGCCGCAGCCAGGGCTGGCTGGGTTACGCCGGCGCCCTGCTGGCCTTCAATCTGGCGGGCTTCATCCTGCTGTACGCCATGCTGCGTCTGCAGGGCGTCCTGCCGATGAACCCGCAGGGGTTTGACGGCGTCAGCCCGCATCTGGCCTTCAACACCGCCGTCAGCTTCGTCACCAACACCAACTGGCAGAGCTATGGCGGCGA
>RCUT01001557.1_pt1 | contig 10850 bp, 8 predicted proteins | sample 2166171 | NCBI WGS metagenome assembly RCUT01 (sample SAMN09932757, study PRJNA488358) | compost metagenome | isolation source: compost soil in 4-hydroxybenzoic | place: Germany: Experimental Botanical Garden
CCCCTATCTGCCGAAGGACGGATATCTGGAACTGAGGCCAGATCGTCCCGGCTGGGGCGTCGAGATGGATGAAAAAGCCATGCAGGAAGATGGTTATGTTCACTGGCAGAGGCGGGTACCAAAACGTCCTGACGGATCCTATGCCTTCGCCTGAAACGGTTGCGATAAACTGCGGGCCTCTTTCGGCCCGCCTGCGACCCGCATGGGGCGGCAGGATGACCCATCTGCACCATGCGGACCACGGCGATATTCTGGTGCCGACGGGTGAGGAGGGTTTCGAGCCGCTCAACTGGCCGCGCGCCGGAGCCTATCCGCTGTTCCCATATCACAACCGGCTTTATGGCGGCTCTTTCGTTCATGCCGGCATCCGCCATGACCTCCTGCCACATCCTGCGCTCGCGCCGGATGCCATGCATGGACCTGCTCACCGGCGCGCATGGGAGATTTCCGACCTGGATTCGGATCGGGCACGGCTGTTACTTGACTATGAGGCTGACGGGGAATGGCCCTTTTCCTTCCGCGCCGAACAGTCTTTTCTGCTTGAAAACACCGGCCTCACCGTGAACTTGTCGATTACCAATCTGGCGGACGTGCCCGCGCCGATGGCGCTGGGCTGGCATCCCTATCTGGCCGCCGGCCTTGGCTGCGACGCGCGCACGGACGCAAGGCTGCAATATCCGCTGAACCCGCAGAACGTGCCGACCGGCCAGCCGGCAGTCCCTCGCCACAACACCGCCATTCCCGCTGCAACGGGATACACGTTGCATTACACCGACTGGTCAAATGCGCATGTGCAATTTGGCGGGTTTTCGCTGTGGATCGAGGCCGATCCCATTTTTGGCCATCTCGCTGTTCACCGCATGGACCGCTATCTTTGCCTCGAACCCGTTTCCATGGCTGCCGGAGCGCTCGGCCTGCCGGAGATGCAGCGAGAAGCGTCTGGTGTCAGGATCATCCCATCCGGCGAGCATCTATCGGGACGCATCCGGCTTTCCATCGGACCTTGAGGAGTACAGGGCGCGTGAAAACGTCATGCGTCTGCGCCGCACTTTACTCTCAAAAAAACGCCACATGCCCATATTTTGAGCGTGAGAAATCGTCGCTCAAAAATGCGCTTGACGTCGGTAAAAATTTCTCACCAAATGAACCAATATCAGATTGGTTCAGATAAATGGTGCGGCGTGGCAGCAGGCCCTAACGACAATTCCAACTACGCCTTGGCGCGGTTGCGTGACTATATTCAGGCGAATCACCTCGCGAGGGATGGGCGTCTGCCGACGGAACGGGCCTTTGCGGAGACTTTTAACGTCGGCCGCCGTTCGATCCGCCGGGCGCTGGAGGTTCTGGAAGCCGAAGGCCTGATCTGGCGGCGGCAGGGGGCCGGAACCTTTGTGGGTGAAAAGCCGGATGATTGGTCCGCCCAGGTCACGGAACTGGTCGCTGGAACGGATTTCATGGAAATCATGGAAGTGCGCCTGCGCATAGAACCACAGCTGGCGCAGCTTGCGGCCATGCGCGCCAAACCGGCCGAGGTGGAGCGCATGCGCGCGCTTGTTCAAAAGACCGGCCAGAGCACGGATGCCGACGCCAAGGAATTATGGGATGGCTCGCTCCATCGCCAGATCGCCCAGAGCGCCGGCAACAAGCTTTTCCTGTCGATCTTCGATGTCGTCAACCGCATTCGCCAGGACGATGCATGGCAGTCGATCCGCGAACTTGCCCGGCGCAGCGGCACGAATGGCAGGGCGTCTTTCGAACAGCATATGGCCATTGTCGAAGCCATTGCCGATCGTGATCCGGCGCGCGCCGGTGAAGCCATGCGCCAGCATCTTCTCATGCATCAGGAAAGGCTGATCCGCGCCACCTCGCTCGGCTTTCTGGAAGAGGGATCCGGGGAGGGCAATACGGCCGGCGCCGATAATTCGCTGACCGAGGCTTCTTAAGGCCACGGATGAAAACTGTCGCCCCGTCAGGGGCGGCCAATGACAAAAAGTCAAAATAACCAGACCAGAGGAACGAACATGAAGAAAATCCAGACATTGACTGCTGCGCTGTTGGCGAGCGCATTCCTGACCACGCCGGCGCTATCCTCCGAATTGCGCATCGGCCTGAACGACGATGCCGATGTGCTCGACCCCGCACAGTCGCGCACCTTCGTCGGCCGCATCGTCTACACCGCCATGTGCGACAAGCTGGTGGATATCTCGCAGGACATGAAGATCGTGCCCCAGCTTGCCACCGAATGGGCATGGTCCGAAGGCGGCAAGGTTCTGACCATGAAAATCCGCGATGGCGTGAAGTTCCACGATGGTGAAACACTGGACGCGGCGGCCGTCGTCGCCACCATCGAGCGCAACATGACGCTGCCGGAATCCCGCCGCAAGAGCGAGCTTTCGTCGGTCGAGAAGGTTGAGGCCACCGGGCCGCTCGAAGTCAAATTTACGCTGAAGACGCCTGATGTCACCCTGCTCGCGCAGCTTTCCGACCGCGCCGGCATGATCGTCGCGCCGAAAGCGGCCAAGGAACTGGGTGCGAATTTCGGCTCCAAGCCGGTCTGCGCCGGGCCGTTCAAATTCGTCGAGCGCATCCAGCAGGATCGCATCGTGCTGGAGAAGTTCGCGGATTATTGGGACAAGGACAAGATCCTCGTTGATAAGATCGTCTATCTGCCGATCCCCGACACCACCGTGAAGCTCGCGAACCTTCGCGCAGGCGACCTCGATATCGCCGAGCGTATCTCGGCCTCCGATGCGGAATCCGTCAGGAACGACCCCAAACTGACCTATGCCGATGTCATCGGACCGGGTTACATGGCCATGTATGTCAACATGAACAATGGCGCGCGTGCGGACAATCCGCTCGGCAAGGACAAGCGCCTGCGCCAGGCATTCTCCTATGCGATCGACCGCGAGGCGATCGGCCAGATCGTCTTCGAAGGGACGTCAAAGGGCGGCAATCAGGCTTTCCCGCCGACGAGCCCCTGGTTCAACCAGAACCTGCCGGTGCCGCCGCGCGATATCGACAAGGCCAAGCAGCTGATGAAGGAGGCGGGTTACGAGACGCTCGATGTCGAGCTTCAGCACGCCAACAACACCACGCAGACGCAGATGATGCAGGTCATCCAGTCCATGGCGGCCGAGGCCGGCTTCAACGTCACCCTGAAGGCCACCGAATTTGCCACACTCCTGTCCGAGCAGACCGCCGGCAATTACCAGCTCAGCCGTTCAGACTGGTCGGGACGTATCGATCCCGATGGCAACCTGCATCAGTTCGTCACCTGCAAGGGCGGCATCAACGATGTGAAATATTGCAATCCCGAGGTCGACAAGCTGCTGAACGAGGCCCGCGCCTCGACCGAAGATGCAGTCCGCAAGGAAAAATATGATGCCGCAAGCGTCATCCTCAACGACGACATGCCGATCATCTATCTCGGCCACCAGCCCTATGCCTATGCCATTTCCAACAAGGTCAAGGGCTGGGCGCCGTCGCCTGACGGTATGATCCGCCTTCTCGGCGTTTCCAAGGACTGACCGTTTCGCATAGGCCGCACGGCTTGCCGTGCGGCCCCCAGACCGGACACAAACGGGGGCAATGCCATGCCTGTTTACATCGGCAAGCGACTGCTGGTCGCGATCCCGACGCTTCTCATCATTTCCATCTTCGTTTTCTCGCTGCAGAAACTGCTGCCGGGCGATCCGGTTCTCGCCATGGCGGGTGAGGAGCGCGATCCCGCGACGATCGAATTCCTGCGCGAGAAATATCGCCTCAACGACCCCGTGCCGCTGCAATATATCAACTGGCTGGGCGGCGTGGTGACCGGCGATTTCGGTATTTCGCTGCGGTCCAACCAGCCGGTGCTGGAACTGATCGGCCAGAAGCTGCCGGTCACCATTCAGCTGGCTGTCATGGCGATGTTCTTCGCCATGGTCATCGGCATCCCCATCGGCATTCTGGCCGCCGTCAAGAAGAATACCTGGATCGACTACACCGCCAATATCGTTGCGCTTTCCGGCCTGTCGATCCCGAATTTCTGGCTCGGCATCATGCTGATCCTGCTGGTCTCGGTAAAACTCGGCTGGTTGCCGGCATCCGGTTATGAATCGATCTTCGTGGACCCTGTCCGTTCCATCGAAACGATGATCATGCCCGCCTTCGTGCTGGGCAATGCGCTTGCGGCAACGCTGATGCGGCACACGAGGTCTGCGATGGTTGCGGTCTTGAGTTCGGACTATATCCGAACCGCCCGCGCCAAGGGACTTTCGCCGCGCGAGATCATCCTGTCGCACAGTTTCCGTAATGCGCTTCTTCCCGTCATCACGCTGCTGGCGCTGCTCTTCGGGGAGCTGCTGGCCGGTGCGGTTCTGACGGAGCAGATATTCACCATTCCCGGTTTCGGCAAGATGACGGTCGATGCGGTTTTCACCCGTGACTATGCCGTCGTGCAGGGCATCGTTTTATGCACCGCCGTCGGTTTCATCCTCATGAACCTGCTGGCCGACATTGCCTATGTCCTGCTTAACCCCCGCCTCAGGGCGACGATCTGAGGCTGATATCATGACCGTTCTCGATCAAAACCTCTCCGTACCGGCGACACGGCAGGAAAGCCGCGCCTGGAAAAAAATGAAGCGCAACAAATCGGCGCTTGTCGGCATGATCATCGTGCTGTTTTTCGCCGTGCTTGCCATCGCCGCGCCGATCCTGCCGATTGCCGATCCGGTTGCGACCAGCTGGTCGGCCATCCGCAAGGCGCCGTCGGCGGCCCACTGGCTCGGCACTGACGATCTCGGCCGTGATATTCTCTCGCGCATGATCTATGGCGCCCGCGCCTCGCTGATGGCCGGCGTCGTCTCGGTGATGATCGCGGTGGTGATCGGCGTGCCCTTTGGCCTGATTTCAGGTTATTTCGGCGGCTGGGTGGATATGGTGATATCCCGCATCACCGAAGCGCTGCTCGCCATGCCCTTCCTGATCATGGCAATCGCGCTCGCCGCCTTTCTCGGCCCGAGCCTTACCAATGCGATGATCGCCATCGGCCTTTCCGCCATGCCGATCTTCGTGCGGCTGACGCGCGGACAGGTGCTTGCCGTCAAGATGGAGGACTATGTCGAGGGGGCGAGGTCCATCGGCCTCAACCACATCGACATCATGACGCGTTACATCCTGCCGAATGTCTTTGCCCCCATCATCGTGCAGGCGACGCTGACGGTGGCGACCGCCATCATTGCGGAGGCGAGCCTTTCCTTCCTCGGTCTCGGCCAGCAGGCGCCGGCCCCATCCTGGGGTTCGATGCTGAATACCGCGAAGAATTTCCTGAGCCAGGCGCCGTGGATGACGATGTGGCCCGGCATCGCCATCTTCCTCGTCGTCATCGGTTTCAATCTTCTCGGCGACGGCCTGCGCGACGCGCTCGATCCGCGCGAAGCATGATTTTTTACAAGGAATATCGGAATGAATGAATTCACCACACGCCCTGAAATCCTTGGCACCTTCGGCGTCGTCACCTCGACGCACTGGATCGCATCGGCCGTTGGCATGGCAATCCTCGAAAAGGGCGGCAATGCTTTTGATGCCGCCGTGGCCACCGGTTTCGTCCTGCAGATTGTCGAGCCGCATTTGTGCGGCCCGGGCGGAGATATGCCCGCGGTGTTTTATTCCAAGCAGAAGGACAAGGTGGAAGTCATCTGCGCACAGGGCCCGGCCCCGAGTGGCGCCACGATTGAACATTACACTTCGGAAGGCCTGAAGCTGATCCCCGGCGACGGGCTGCTCGCAACCGTCATACCCGGCGCCTTCGACGGCTGGATGCTGATGCTGCGCGACTATGGCACGATGAGCGTGCGCGAAGTGCTGGAACCCGCAATCTATTATGCCGAGCACGGGCATCCGACGTTGCCGCGTGTCTCCGCCACCATCAAGGGGCTGGCCGATTTCTTCGAGAAGGAATGGCCGACATCCCATGAGACATGGCTGCCGGGCGGCGCGGCACCCGAGCCTCACGCCAATTTCCGCAACCCGGTTCTCGCCGCCACCTATCAGCGGATCGTCACTGAAGCCGAAGCGCGCTCCGGCCGCGAAAACCAGATAGAGGCGGCGCGCGATGCCTTCTATCGGGGTTTCGTAGCGGAAGCCATCGACAGTTACGTAAAGACCGCAGAGGTGATGGATGCTAGCGGCGCAAGGCACAAGGGCGTGCTGACGGCGCAGGATATGGCGGACTGGAGCGCGACCGTCGAAGCGCCGCAGACTTTCGACTATCAAGACTGGACGATTGCCAAGACGCCCGCCTGGGGGCAGGGTCCGGTTCTCTTGCAATCGCTTGCGCTGCTGAAGGGCTTCGATATTGCGGCCATGGAACCGTCCGGTCCCGATTTTATCCACACCATCGTCGAAGCCATGAAGCTCGCTTATGCCGATCGCGAGGTCTATTACGGCGACCCTGAATTCGGCCAGATACCGACTGAATATCTTCTCTCCGAAGGTTACAATGCCGGACGCCGCACGCTGATCGGCAGCGAGGCGTCGCTGGAGCTGCGTCCGGGCACCGTGCCGGGTTACGAAAAGCAGGTGGATGCCACCATGGCGATGCTGGCCGAAATGAGCGGCACCGGCACCGTCTACGAGCCGACCATGTCGCATCTGACGGAAAAGCGCGGCGACACGGTCCATATCGACGTCATCGACCGCTGGGGCAACATGGTCTCCACCACGCCTTCGGGCGGCTGGCTGCAATCCTCGCCCATCGTGCCGGGTCTCGGTTTCGCGCTCAATTCCCGCGCCCAGATGTTCTGGCTGAAGGAGGGGCTGCCCACCTCGCTTGCGCCGGGCAAGCGCCCGCGCACGACGCTGACGCCCTCGCTTGCGCTGCATCAGGGCCGTCCCGCCATGGTCTTCGGTACGCCGGGCGGCGACCAGCAGGACCAGTGGCAACTACCCTTCTTCCTGCGTTATGCCCATCACGGCAAGAACCTGCAGGCCGCGATAGATATGCCGTTGTTCCACACCGCGCATTTTCCGGGCTCGTTTTATCCGCGCACCAGCTCGCCGGGGGAAATCACCGTGGAAAGCACCGTGGGTGAAGCGACCTTACAGGAGCTTCGCCGTCGCGGACACCGTGTCACGGTTGCCGATGCATGGTCCGTCGGGAGGCTCACCGCCGCGCGGCGGGATGCGGACGGCCTCTTGCGCGCCGCCGCAACCCCGCGGCTGATGCAGGCCTATGCGGTAGGGCGGTAAGACCATGGAGATAAAACCTGTCCTCTCCGTCCGCAACCTGACCACCTCCTTCCTCGTCGATGGCGCCTGGAAAAGCGTGGTGCGCAATGTGTCCTTCGATGTCGCGCCCGGTGAAACCGTCGCGATTGTCGGTGAGTCCGGCTCCGGTAAATCCGTGACGTCGCTATCACTGATGCGCCTGCTTGCCCCAGCCTCCAGCCGGATAGAAGGGGAAGTCCTGCTCAACGGGCGCAATCTGCTGGCGCTTTCCGAAAAAGAGATGCGTGGCGTGCGCGGCAACGATATCTCGATGATCTTTCAGGAGCCGATGACCTCGCTCAATCCGATCTTCACCATCGGCCGCCAGATTTCCGAAGTCCTCATCCGCCACAAGGGGCTTTCGAAGCAGGAGGCGCGGGCGGAGACGGTGCGGCTTCTGGAGAAGGTCCGCATTCCCAACGCCTCCGGTCGTTTTGACGAATATCCGCATCAGTTTTCGGGCGGCATGCGTCAGCGGGTGATGATTGCCATGGCGCTCGCCTCGCGGCCGAAACTGCTGATCGCCGACGAGCCGACGACGGCGCTCGACGTTACCATTCAGGGCCAGATCCTCGATCTCATCAAGCTGCTGCAGGAAGAGGAGGGCATGTCGGTGCTCTTCATCACCCATGACATGGGTGTGGTGGCCGAAATCGCTGACCGCACGATCGTGATGTATCGCGGCGATGAAGTCGAGACCGGGCCGACGGAGGACATATTCCGGCGCGGCAAACATCCCTATACGCGGGCGCTGCTTTCGGCGGTGCCGAAGCTCGGTTCTATGCGTAACCGGCAATGGCCGACGCGTTTTCCGGTTCTCGACATGAAAACCGGCCTTTCGACCGAGCCGGAGGAGGTGGCCGAGACGGTTGCAGGCGGCCAGACGCCGGTTCTGTCGGTCAAGAACCTTGTGACGCGTTTTCCCATCCGCTCCGGCCTGCTGGCGCGCCAGACGGGTGCGGTTCACGCCGTCGAGAACGTTTCCTTCGATCTGTTTCAAGGAGAAACGCTGTCGCTGGTGGGTGAATCCGGTTGCGGAAAATCCACCACCGGCCGCTCGATCATGCGCCTCGTGGAGCCGTCGTCCGGCGATGTGTCCCTCGACGGTTACGATGTGATGCGCCTCGATAACGTCGGCCTGCGCAACATGCGCAAATCGGTGCAGATGATCTTTCAGGACCCGTTCTCGTCGCTCAATCCGCGCATGACGGTGGGCACGGCGATTTCCGAACCCTTCATCAAGCACAGGCTGGGCACCACGAAACAGGCGAAGGAAAAAACCGCCGATCTCCTGGAAAAGGTTGGCCTGTCGGCCGATATGGCCGGCCGCTACCCGCATGAGTTTTCCGGCGGCCAGCGCCAGCGCATTGCCATTGCCCGGGCGCTTGCGCTTGATCCCAAGGTTATCGTGGCTGATGAAAGCGTCTCGGCGCTCGATGTCTCGATCAAGGCGCAGGTCTGCAACCTGTTGCTCGACTTGCAGCAGAGCCTCAACCTCGCTTTCCTGTTCATCTCGCATGACATGGCGGTGGTGGAACGCGTCAGCCATCGCGTCGCGGTGATGTATCTCGGCGAGATCGTCGAAATCGGCCCGCGGGCGGCGGTCTTCGACAATCCGCAGCATGCCTATACGAAAAAGCTGATGGCCGCCGTGCCGGTACCCGATCCGGCGCGGCGCGGTATAAGACGCAGCGTTTCCAATGACGAGCTGAAAAGCCCCATACGGGCAATGGGTTATGAAGCGCCGGAGCGGACTTACAGGACTGTTTCACCCGGTCATTTCGTGCAGATGGCCTGAGGCGGCAAAAAGCGGGTCTTGAAGCGAATGCCGGTCGTCTGGAATAATGGTGCTGCCCGCACCACCGGTGCCGGCATTCTTTCGAGGTGGTGATGCGACGACTGGTTTTATGTGGAGTGCTGATGATGACCCTTGGCGCAAATGCTCAGGCTGCCGTTCTGGAAGCGGTAACGGCGAAGGATCACGTGCGGCTTGAACAACTGCTGAAAAACAGTGGCGCCACCGAAGAGCGGAACGCGCAGGGCCAGACGCCTCTGCTGGTTGCGGTGTGGCAAAATGATGTGCCGGCGGCACGCCTGCTTATCGAGGCCGGTGCCGATGTCGATGCCCGCGACAATATCGAGGACAGCCCCTTTCTGGTGGCGGGTGCACAGGGCAGAACCGAAATTCTGCGGATGATCCTGAAAAAGGGTGCAAATCTTGAAAGCACCAACCGCTTTGGTGGCACGGCGCTCATTCCGGCTGCCGAAAAGGGACATCCTGAAGCCGTCGATATGCTGCTTGCTGCAGGCGTGGATGTCGATCACGTCAACCGGCTCGGCTGGACGGCCCTGCTTGAAGTCACAATCCTGAGAGATGGCGGGGCGGTATCGCAGCGGATCGTCCGGTCGCTTCTTGCCGGCGGCGCTGACGTTGCGGTGAAGGATTTTGATGGAAGGACCGCGCTTGCCCATGCCCGCGAAAGAGGGCTGACGGAAATCGTTGCACTGCTGGAGGCCGCCGGCGCGAAGGATTGACCGGCCGCCTGACCGGGCGCGGAAGCCGCTTCAGGCCGACCTTTGCGCCAGCCCGGTGCCTGCCGGAAATGTCAGCTGCACCTTCGCCCCTTCACCCGGTTTCGAACTGATATGCGCCTCGCCGCCGCTCTGGCGCACGAAGCCATAAACCATGGCAAGGCCAAGGCCCGCGCCGCCATGGTCCCCACGGGTCGTGAAATAGGGCTCAAACGCCTTGTCCACCGCCTCCGGCGTCATGCCGATGCCTTCGTCGGTGACCGATATCACCAGTGCATCCTTCTCGCAGGCCGCCTCGATCGAGATCAGACCGCCATCAGGCATGGCGGCCGCCGCATTGAGGCAGAGGTTGAGGATGGATTGCTCGAAAAGCGCCGGGTCGAGCGGGATTGCGGGAAGATTGTCGTCGAGGTCGAGCGCGATCCGGCATTTGGGGCCGACCGCGATCTCGAGAATATCGGCCATGCCGCGCAGCAGGTTGGCGACATTGATTGAGCTTGGATGGATCGGCTGCTGGCTGCCGATGGTCAACATGCTGCTGGCGAGAGACCGGCCGCGATCCGCTGCCTTGCGGATGCGGGCAATGTGGCGGTTCTGGCGGTCGTTGAAGCCCGCCTCGCGCTCCAGCAGGCCAAGGCTGCCGGTGATGATGCCGATCATGTTGCCCACCTCATGGCTGACCTGGTGGGTCATGCGCATGATGCCGTCCAGACGCTGGGCCTTTACGGCTTCCGCCTCCTGCCGGTCTAGTGCCGTGACATCGCGGGCAAGCAGCACGATGCCGCCATCCGGCTGGCGCGACATCGATACTTCGATCACCCGCTCATCCGTGGTGCGGTGGCGCACGACGGCGCGCTCCATCAATTCGCCCTTTTCGCTCTCGAAGGGCAGCAGCATGGGATCGATTTCCGGGACTGGCTCGACAAACCGGCGGATCGGCAGTTTGCGCGACGAGCCGGAGCGCCCAACCAGTTCGATGATGCGGCGGTTCATGGTGATCGGCCGGCCGGTTGCATCAAACAGCGCTATGCCCTCATTCATGTTGCGGAAGGTCGAGCGGATGGTGC
>RCUT01001564.1_pt1 | contig 10821 bp, 15 predicted proteins | sample 2166171 | NCBI WGS metagenome assembly RCUT01 (sample SAMN09932757, study PRJNA488358) | compost metagenome | isolation source: compost soil in 4-hydroxybenzoic | place: Germany: Experimental Botanical Garden
ATAACGAGATCGTGGCAAAACTGTTTAACGAGCTGGGCCCGCGTTTCGCGAGCCGCGCCGGTGGTTACACTCGCATTCTGAAGTGTGGCTTCCGTGCAGGCGACAACGCGCCGATGGCATACATCGAGCTGGTTGATCGTGCTGAGCCGAAAGCAGAAGCTGCTGCAGAGTAATCTGTAGTAACGTAAAAAAACCCGCCTCGGCGGGTTTTTTTATATCCTCCACATCTCTGCTTCATTACACTATCTGTATTCTTTTTGTTCATCCCCGGAGCCGTATGATGTGGTTGCTGGATCAGTGGGCAGAACGCCATATACTTGACGCACAAAATAAAGGTGATTTCGATAATCTTCCCGGCCGCGGTGAACCGCTGATCCTGGAAGACGATCTGCATGTACCACCTGAGCTACGCGTCAGCTACCGTTTACTCAAGAACGCCGGCTGTTTACCTCCTGAACTGGAACATCGTAAAGAAGCCGTTGAGCTGGTTGATTTGCTTAACGTCGTTCGTCAGGATGACCCGCAGCATGCCGAAATGAGCCGCAGGCTTGCTTTGCTCGAGCTAAAGTTACGCCAGGCCGGGCTGAATACAGATTTTCTGCGCGGTGAGTATTCTGCCAGGCTGCAAAACAAAATGAGTGAGGAGTAAGTATGTATCGTATCGGTGAGCTCGCGAAGCTGGCGGATGTTACACCCGACACCATTCGCTACTACGAAAAGCAGCAGATGATGGCCCACGATGTTCGTACTGAGGGAGGATTTCGCCTTTATACCGACAATGACCTTCAGCGGCTACGTTTTATCCGCTACGCGCGGCAGCTGGGCTTCACGCTCGAATCGATCCGCGAGCTGCTGTCGATCCGCATCGATCCTGAGCACCATACCTGCCAGGAATCAAAAGGGATCGTACAGGCACGTCTGAGCGAAGTTGAATCGCGTATTAAGGAATTACAGACGATGCGCCGATCCTTACAGAGGCTTAACGATGCATGCTGCGGTAGCGCTCACAGCAGCGTCTACTGCTCCATTCTTGAAGCGCTTGAGCAGGGGGCCAGCAGCGGTAATGCAGGGCGTTGATTTTTTGCGCGCGGAGATCTACACTCGCGTCGATCTCATTCACTATCAGGAGTTACTATGAGTCGCTATCAGCACACCAAAGGGCAAATAAAAGATAATGCCATCGAGGCACTGCTTCATGACCCGCTATTCAGGCAACGCGTTGAAAAAAACAAGAAAGGGAAAGGAAGCTATCAGCGAAAAGAAAAATATGCAGTACGGGGTGACCGGGAGGCCAGTGGCAAGAAAGTGAATCACTTTTTTACCACTGGCTTTCTGCTTTCTGTAGCCTGATTACGAGCGGTTGTTCTGCTCTTTTAACAGGTCACGAATTTCACTCAGCAGCACTTCTTCTTTAGTCGGTGCCGGCGGAGCTGCAGGGGCCTCTTCTTTTTTGCGGTTCAGGTTGTTCATCAGTTTAATTGCCATAAAGATGGCAAACGCAACGATAACGAAGTCAAAAACGTTCTGAATAAACACGCCATAATGCATTACAACGGCCGGGATATCTCCCTGAGCATCGCGCAGCGTGACGGCAAAAGATTTAAAATCGATCCCACCAATAAGTAAGCCAAGCGGCGGCATAATAATATCGGCAACCAGCGACGATACAATTTTACCGAACGCTGCACCAATGATGACACCCACTGCCAGATCGACCACATTCCCGCGCATCGCGAAGTCGCGAAACTCTTTTAAAATACTCATTTCATTCTCCTTGAACCAGCTGACAGAGATAAGTTTAACAAATGTATTTCCATTTTCCATTATTGTTGAATAATTGCATAAAAATATTATCCATTGATAAATAAAGGTTAATGGATATGGGCGCGATACCGGCGCCCAAATAAATTACAGGAAGAAAGGGCTTGGCTGGAACAGCCGTTCGACATCGGAGATAAATTTTTTGTCGGTCAGAAACATAATTACGTGATCGCCCTGCTCAATACGTAAATTATTATTGGCAATCATCACGTCATTTCCGCGAACCACGGCGCCAATGATCGTCCCCGGCGGAAGCTTGATCTCATCGATCGAACGGCCCACGACGCGTGAGGTGCTTTCATCTCCGTGGGCGACGGCTTCGATCGCTTCAGCTACGCCGCGGCGCAGGGAAGAGACGCCCACAATATCGGCTTTACGGACATGGCTGAGCAGCGCTGAAATGGTCGCCTGCTGCGGGGAGATAGCAATATCGATAACGCTGCCCTGAACCAGATCGACATAGGCTTTTCGCTGAATAAGCACCATGACCTTTTTGGCGCCCATCCGCTTGGCTAGCATTGCAGACATGATGTTGGCTTCGTCATCATTGGTAACGGCAATGAAGAGGTCGACTTGATCAATATGCTCTTCCGCGAGGAGCTCCTGATCCGACGCGTCACCATAAAAGACTATGGTGTTTTGGAGCTTTTCCGCCAGCTCGGCGGCGCGCTGCTGATCGCGTTCAATTAGCTTGACGCTATAGTCTTTTTCCAGCCGATGGGCCAGACCCGCACCGATATTTCCGCCGCCAACCAGCATGATGCGCTTGTAGGGTTTCTCCAGGCGCTGCAGCTCGCTCATCACGGCACGAATATGCTGGGATGCGGCAATAAAGAATACTTCATCGCCGGCTTCAACAATGGTAGAACCCTGGGGGCGAATAGGGCGATCGTGGCGGAAAATAGCCGCCACACGGGTGTCGATATGCGGCATGTGTTCACGCATTGTCGAGAGCGCGTTGCCTACCAACGGACCACCGTAGTAGGCTTTAACAACCGCCAGACTTACTTTCCCTTCGGCAAAGTTTACGACCTGCAGCGCGCCTGGATACTCAATCAGGCGGTAAATATTATCGATAACAAGCTGTTCCGGCGCGATCAAATGGTCAATCGGCACGGCTTCAGAGTGGAAAAGCTTATCGGCGTCACGCACGTAGTCCGGAGAACGAATGCGGGCAATACGATTAGGCGTATTAAACAGGGAATAGGCGACCTGGCAGGCCACCATATTGGTTTCATCAGAACTGGTGACGGCAACCAGCATGTCGGCATCATCCGCTCCGGCTTCGCGCAGTACGCGCGGATGAGAGCCATGCCCCTGAACAACACGCAGGTCAAACTTATCCTGCAGACTGCGCAGGCGGTCACCGTTGGTATCAACCAGGGTAATATCGTTGTTCTCTCCGACGAGGTTTTCCGCGAGAGTTCCGCCAACCTGTCCGGCGCCCAGAATAATAATCTTCATCAGCAGTGATCCGTTATTTCCGATGTTTGATCAGCTTAGCGTAAAAGAACCCGTCACCCTCTTCCGCACCGGGCAGATTTTGCTGTCCTGGCTGCTCAGGTGTTCCGGTGATGCTAAGTTCTGCATCAGGCGTGCGTGCCAGGAATGCCGCAATTTGCTGGCTATTTTCTTCCGGCAGAATTGAGCAGGTCGCATAGACCAGGGTGCCGCCGGGTTTTAAATGACCCCAGATGGCGTCAAGAATCTCAGCCTGAAGCTGCGCCAGCTCCGCGATATCGCGGTCACGACGTAGCCATTTAATATCCGGGTGGCGGCGAATGACGCCAGTTGCTGAGCAGGGCGCATCGAGCAGAATACGATCGAATTTTTCATCATCGCACCACTGCGCTGGATATCTACCATCACCCTGTTTTACCTGGGCTTTCATTCCCAGACGCTTCAGATTGTCATAGACACGGGACAGCCGCTGCTCATCGATGTCGACAGCCATTACGCTGGCCTGCGGGGCGACTTCCAGGATATGGGTTGTTTTACCGCCAGGCGCGGCGCAAAGGTCGAGGATCCTTTCGCCATTTTCCGGGGTCAGGTAACGCATACAACCCTGGGCGGATGCATCCTGAACGGTGACCCAGCCTTGCTCAAAGCCGGGCAAGGCCTGTACAGGCGCCGGCGTCGCCAGACGAACGGCGTCCGGATAGTCGGGGTGAGCAAACCCCTGCATACCCGCCTCTTCAAGGAGCGCCAGCCATTCATCGCGTGAGTGGTGATTGCGATTAACGCGTAGCCACATCGGCGGACGCTGGTTATTGGCATCCGCAATGGCCTGCCACTGCTGTGGCCAGGCCTTTTGAATACGTTTGATTAACCATGCGGGATGCAGGAAGCGGCTCTCGCTTTCGGCGAATTCGCCAAGCAATTCTTCCTGCTGACGCTGGAACTGGCGCAGCACGCCGTTGATCAGTCCTTTGAGCTGCGGGCGTTTAATGGCTACCGCGCCCTCAACCGTTTCTGCCAGCGCTGCATGGGCGGGGATACGGGTGTGCAGCAGTTGATAAAAGCCGACCATAATTAAATAGTGAACGGTGCGCTGTTTTCCCGTCATCGGGCGAGCCATCAGCTTATTGATCAGCCATTCCATCTGACTGAGGGTGCGAAGAACGCCAAAGCACAGCTCCTGCAGCAGCGCTTTATCTTTTTCACCGACTTTCTGCTGCAAAGGCGGCAGCACGTTGCTTAACGACTGGCCCTTCTCGACAACCTGTTCAACGGCTTGAGCCGCCAGACTACGTAAATTAAGATTTTTTTTCATAACCGTAAAAATAAAAAGGCCCGGTAGATCCGGGCTTTAGAAGTGACTACCGTCAGGAAAGACGGTTACCTGGGATAAACCACTCCCGGCGAGAATTTAGCAAATCCTGGGCGCTCATCGCTTTTTTACCTGCCGGCTGCAGGGATTCCAGATTCAGAATGCCATTGCCGGTTGCCACCTGAATACCCTGCTTGCTGGCAGCCACAATGGTGCCAGGCTCAGCGGTACTGGCTTCGGCAATAGCCGACGCCTGCCAAACCTTCACCGGCTGTGCGTCAATTTCCAGCCAGCTCATCGGCCACGGATTAAAAGCGCGGATGCAACGTTCGAGCTGTTCGGCTGAAAGCGACCAGTCAATACGGGCTTCTTCTTTGCTGAGCTTTTCAGCGTAGGTGGCTAAGGCTTCATCCTGGACTTCAGGTTGAGTGGCTGCGTTAGCTACCTGGGTCAGCGTATTCAGCAGCCCCTGTGGGCCGAGGTTTGCAAGCTTGTCATACAGGCTGGCGCTGGTATCTTCTGCGGTTATCGGACAGGATAGCTTATACAGCATATCGCCGGTATCGAGACCGACGTCCATCTGCATAATCGTTACGCCTGTTTCCGTATCGCCGGCCCATAATGAACGCTGAATAGGTGCGGCACCGCGCCAGCGAGGCAGCAGAGAACCGTGGACGTTAATACAGCCAAGGCGCGGCATATCCAGAACCGCTTTGGGCAGAATCAGTCCGTAGGCGACAACCACCATAACATCGGCATTAAGCGAGGAAACCAGCTCCTGGTTTTCCTGTGGACGCAGGGATGCGGGCTGGAATACCGGCAAATTGTTGGCTTCAGCCAGAACTTTTACCGGGCTCGGCATAAGTTTTTTACCGCGGCCAGCGGGGCGATCGGGCTGCGTAAAGACGCCGACGATCTGGTGCTCAGACGACAACAGCGCGTCAAGATGACGCGCTGCAAAATCGGGTGTACCCGCAAAAATAATACGTAGTGATTGTGACACGTTAATCCTTGTCCTCAGGCACGCGTACGCAAACGATCCAGTTTTTCAACTTTCTGACGAATGCGCTGTTGTTTGAGCGGCGACAGATAATCGATGAACAGTTTGCCTACCAGATGATCCATTTCATGCTGAATACAGATAGCCAGCAGGCCGTCAGCATCCAGTTCGAACGGCTTGCCTTCACGATCCAGTGCACGGATTTTCACGGTTTCGGCACGTGGTACCAGCGCACGCTGTTCCGGAATGGACAGGCAGCCTTCTTCAATACCGGTTTCACCGTCTTTTTCCAGCAGCTCAGGGTTAATTAACACCAGCTGACCTTCACGGTTCTCCGACACATCAATAACAATAATGCGCTGATGGATATCAACCTGCGTTGCCGCCAGGCCAATACCCTCTTCCGCGTACATCGTCTCGAACATATCATCGACGATACGCTGAATTTCTGCATTGACTTCTTTTACCGGCTCGGCGACTTTGCGAAGGCGCTCGTCCGGAATATGTAACACTTGCAAAACTGCCATAAAGATCCAGAGTCGTATTCAGGAGTTGATAAGATTATTACCTCTATTCTAGACAAAACCCCCTCTAATTGACAGTCTCACTGTCCAATCGCAAGGATTGTTAAAGCCGCTTATGGCAGGGGAGTATGGATGGCGCCCGCAGAGATTTGGCTACGCCTGATGAGGGTAAACGGCCTGTATGGTGAGGCGATGGTGACCGTCGCTCACCGGATAGGCACCGCTGTCGGGCTTAATAGTGAAGCTTTACGTCTCTGCGGCCTGAGCGCGGCGCAGGCGAGGCAATTTTTGACCTTTGGCCAGCGGGATATCGACGCTGCTCTGGAATGGCTGGAACAGCCAGAGCACCATCTGCTCTCGGCCGACAGTCCTCTCTATCCACCGCAGCTGCGCGCAACCGCTGATTATCCCGGCGCGCTTCTGGTTAAAGGTGACCTCGCTATTTTGCAGAGCCGGCAGCTAGCGGTTGTCGGGAGCCGCGCGCACTCCTGGTACGGCGAACGCTGGGGGAGAGTGTTCTGCGAAGCCCTGGCACGCTATGGCATCACGATTACCAGCGGCCTGGCGATTGGTATTGACGGCGTTGCCCATCGCGGCGCGCTTGCCGCGAATGGAAAAAGCATTGCGGTGCTCGGGAATGGGTTAAGGGATATTTACCCGCGGCGGCACACCGCTTTAGCAGGGCAGATTGTCGATAGCGGAGGAGCGCTGCTTTCTGAGTTTCCTCTCGCCACACCGCCATTACCTGGAAATTTCCCTCGCCGTAACCGGATTATCAGCGGCTTAAGTATTGGGGTATTGGTGGTGGAGGCGGCATTGAGAAGCGGCTCGTTGGTTACCGTCCGCTGTGCACTTGAACAGGGAAGGGAGGTTTTTGCGCTGCCCGGGCCGATAGGCAGCCCAGGCTCAGAGGGCCCGCATTGGCTTATCAAGCAGGGCGCTGTCCTCGTTACTGCGCCCGAGGATATCGTCGAATACTGGCAGCATGAGCTGCTATGGCTGCGCGAGACGCCGTACGATATAAATAATTACACGGATCGGCCACCCGTAGCATTGCCATTTCCTGAGCTCCTGGCTAACGTAGGAGATGAGGTAACACCTGTTGACGTTGTCGCTGAACGTGCCGGCCAATCTGTACCAGTGACCGTAGCTCAGCTACTTGAACTGGAGTTAGCAGGCTGGATCGCAGCTGTACCCGGCGGCTATGTCCGATTAAGGAGGGCAAGCCATGTTCGACGTACTCATGTATTTGTTTGAGACTTACATCCATAACGAAGCAGAAATGCGCGTAGACCAGGATAAGCTGACCCGGGATCTCACCGACGCCGGTTTTGAACGGGAAGATATTTATAACGCGTTGATGTGGCTCGAGAAACTGGCTGACTATCAGGAAGGCCTTGTCGCGCCCATGCAGCTGGCTTCTGACCCACTCTCTTTACGGATTTATACCGAAGAAGAGTGTCAGCGTCTGGATGCTAGTTGCCGAGGATTCTTATTATTCCTCGAGCAAATTCAGGTGTTGAACCTCGAAACGCGAGAAATGGTAATTGAACGCGTTCTGGCGCTGGATACGGCAGAGTTCGAACTGGAAGACCTTAAATGGGTGATCCTGATGGTGCTGTTTAATATTCCGGGCTGTGAAAACGCCTACCAGCAGATGGAAGAATTACTCTTCGAAGTAAATGAAGGTATGCTGCATTAATCTTATTGCAGCAACGTCGAGTATTTATGACCAAATCAGCACTGTTTCAGGTGCGTAAAAATGAGCCCTGTCCACAGTGCGGGGCTGAACTGGTAATCCGCTCCGGGAAGCATGGACCGTTTCTTGGCTGTTCGCACTATCCGGACTGTAACTACGTCCGTCCCCTGAAAAGTCAGGCGGACGGACATATCGTTAAAGTGCTGGAGGGGCAGGAGTGTCCATCCTGCGGTGCCGTGATGGTGCTGCGTCAGGGACGCTTCGGTATGTTTATTGGTTGCAGCAGCTATCCGCAATGCCAGCATACTGAACTTATTGATAAGCCTGATGAGACGGCTATCGCGTGCCCGCAGTGTGGTCAGGGGCATTTGGTTCAGCGCCGCTCTCGTTTTGGCAAAACTTTTCACTCCTGCGATCGTTACCCCGATTGCCAGTTCGTCATTAACTTCAAACCGATAGCGGGCGAGTGTCCTGAATGCCACTATCCGCTATTAATCGAAAAGAAAACGGCGCAGGGCGTTAAATGCTTTTGTGCCAGTAAACAATGTGGAAAGCCGATATCGGCGGAACAAATCAGTGAATAATAACCTGCACTCAGAAACCGTCGCCCATGCAGTGGCGGTTCTGAATAACGAACACGTCATCGCCTATCCCACAGAAGCTGTTTTTGGCGTTGGCTGCGATCCCGACAGCGAAACGGCCGTCATGCGTCTGCTGGACCTCAAGCAGCGGCCGGTCGAGAAAGGCCTGATTCTTATCGCCGCCCGCTTTGAACAGCTACTTCCTTATATAGATGACTCTCAGCTTAGCGAGGCGCAGCTGGCGACAATTTTTAGCTGCTGGCCAGGACCGGTGACGTTCGTCTTCCCGGCGCGTAAAACAACTCCGCGCTGGTTGACCGGGCGTTTTGACTCTCTGGCGGTACGCGTTACCGATCACCCGCTGGTGGTTGAGCTATGCGAGGCCTATGGAAAACCGCTGGTTTCGACCAGTGCGAATTTATCCGGCCAGCCTCCCTGTCGCACCACGGCTGAAGTTCACGCCCAGTTTGGCGCCGATTTTCCGGTGGTTAATGGGTTAACCGGCGGTCGTCAGAATCCGTCTGAAATTCGCGACGCCCTGACGGGCGAACTCTTCCGCCAGGGGTAAGTGATGGAAAGCTACGCAGTCTTTGGAAATCCTATTGCCCACAGCAAATCACCCGCTATCCATCAGCTTTTTGCGCAGCAGCTGGAGATTGCACATCCGTACGGACGTATTCTGGCGCCACGAGATGAATTTATCAGTACCCTGAATGCTTTCTTTAATGAAGGGGGGCGAGGCGCCAACGTTACCGTTCCGTTTAAAGAGGAAGCGTTCGCCCGCGCCGATGAGCTCACCGAACGAGCCGCGCTCGCCGGGGCCGTGAATACCCTGAAACGTCTGGACGATGGCCGTTTGCTGGGGGATAACACCGATGGCATTGGGCTATTGAGCGATCTGGAGCGGCTCGGTTTTATTAAACCTGGCTTTCGTGTCCTGCTTATCGGGGCGGGAGGCGCATCGCGCGGCGTGCTGTTACCGCTTCTGTCCCTCGATTGCGCCGTGACGATTGTCAACCGCACCAGCTCCCGCGCGCATGAACTGGCGGCGCTCTTTTCTCATACCGGCAGTATTCGTGCGCTGGAAATGGATACGCTGGCTGAACATGAGTTTGATCTCATCATTAATGCGACCTCCAGCGGTATTGGCGGTGAGGTCCCGGCGATACCCGCTGCGTTAATTAATACGCACGTCCACTGCTACGACATGTTTTATCAGCAGGGCAATACGCCGTTTCTGACCTGGTGCCAGCAGCATGGTGCAAAAAAGTGTGCTGACGGTTTAGGTATGCTGGTGGCTCAGGCCGCCCATGCCGTATTACTCTGGCATGGCGTACTGCCAGACGTTACTCCGGTGATTCAAACCTTGCATAAGGAATTGAATCCGTGAATCAGGCGATTCAGTTTCCTGATAGGGAGGAGTGGGATCCTGAAAAACAGTGCATTACATTCCCCGCGTTGGTTCATGGTATGCAGCTGACCTGCGCAATCGGAAGCGTAACGCTAGAAAAACGCTTTGGTGGAAAAGAGCCAGCTCAGTGGCTGGCTGCATTTCGCGAACATCGCTGGGATCTGGAAGAAGAAGCGGATGAGATGATCCGTGACCAGCAGGAAGACGATCAGGGCTGGGTTTGGTTTTCCTGATCCAGGTAATCGTTCTTCCATTTCACGTAGTTGTTTGCTGAATAGATCAGCCCCGCTATTTCCGCCTCTGTCAGGGGGCGGATTTGTTTCACCGGGTTGCCAAAGTAAAGATAGCCGCCTGCCAGCCGCTTATTCTGCGGTACCAGACTACCGGCACCAATCATGACGTCATCCTCTATTACTACACCATCCAGCAGAATTGAACCCATCCCCACCAGTACCCGATTACCGATAGTGCAGCCGTGCAGCATGACTTTATGGCCGATGGTGACATCTTCCCCAACGATCAGGGGATTACCCTGCGGGTTATAGGATGATTTATGGGTGACATGCAGCACGCTACCGTCCTGGATATTGGTGCGAGGGCCGATTTGCACATAGTTAACGTCTCCGCGAATGGCAACCAGTGGCCAGATGCTGACATCATCAGCCATCCTGACATCGCCGATCGCTACGCTGGTGGCATCGATCATCACGCGCAGGCCTGTTTGTGGGAATAAATCTTTATAGGGACGTAAATTTGCGGACATGCTTACCTCGATAATTCAGGGTTGTGCGAAGACTTTGGTGGCTTTCCCCGCCGCCTGCAACCCTTTATTGTGGTAAAAACTGAGCAGATCGAACAATAACGCTGCGAAAAGGGCGAAAAAGCATCATCCGGAAAAAAAGATCGATAAAAGACTTGTGCAATAAAATGGGATCCCTATAATGCGCTCCCACTGACACGGCGGATGTGAATCACTTCACACTAACTAGCCGGTTCGGTTGAAGAGAAAAATCCT
>RCUT01001565.1_pt1 | contig 10821 bp, 5 predicted proteins | sample 2166171 | NCBI WGS metagenome assembly RCUT01 (sample SAMN09932757, study PRJNA488358) | compost metagenome | isolation source: compost soil in 4-hydroxybenzoic | place: Germany: Experimental Botanical Garden
GTTCCATGCCCAACCTATCCGGAAATTCGTCTGGCGTTGACAGCACCGTCCGCCTTTCGGCGAAAGCTGGCGCGGTTAAACCCTGATTATGTGCACATCGCAACAGAAGGCCCGCTCGGCTTTATGGCGCGACGTGCCTGCATCAAGATGGGGTGGAGCTTTACGACAAGCTTCCATACCCGGTTTCCTGAATATCTTCAGGATCGTTTTCCCATTCCGCCAAAGTGGACCTATGCGTTTCTGCGTCGTTTCCATAATGCAGCGTCGCACACACTGGTCCCGACCCAATCGATTTTGGACGATTTGCAGGGTCGCGGCTTTACCGGGCTGGAACTCTGGACGAGAGGCGTTGACCGCACACTGTTTCATCCGCGTGATGATGTGGCGAGAGAATTGCCTCAGCCAGTCTTTATATGTGTGGGCCGTGTGGCAACCGAAAAGAACCTGCCAGCGTTTCTGGAACTTGACCTGCCCGGAACGAAGCTGATCGTCGGGGACGGTCCAGCTTTGGATGACCTCAAATCGCGTTTTCCGAAGACTGTGTTTGTTGGCAAGAAAGAGGGAAAAGATCTGGCGCGCGTCTATGCGTCGGCAGATGTTTTCGTATTTCCAAGCAGAACGGATACATTTGGTCTGGTTCTGCTCGAGGCCATTTCATCAGGCCTGCCGGTTGCGGCATTTCCCGTACCAGGTTCTGCCGACGTTATAGGTGCCACCGGGGCTGGCATTCTTTCTGATGATCTGCACCAGGCATGTCTGAAAGCACTCGAGATGCCAAGCTTTGACCCCGCCGAAGTGCTTAAACCTTTTACGTGGAAAGCCTGTGCAGACATTCTCGAAAACGTACTCTCGTCAACAAAGAGTGTCGCACAGTCAATAAACAGGGCAGACAATCAGCCCCAGACGGTCGCTTCAGGCGGATAAACCAAAGCACCATCATAATGAAGGCCGGGGACGCGATCCTGTGCCAGAAGCAGTGGACCATCAAGGTCAACCACATTGGCTTTTTGTGCGAGTAACACGGCAGGCGCCATCCCCAGCGATGTGCCAACCATGCAACCGACCATGACCTGCAAGCCAAGCGAAATCGCTTTCTCTCGCATGACCAGTCCTTCAGTCAGCCCTCCAGCCTTATCCAGCTTGATATTCACGGCATCGTAGCGCTTTGCGAGGTCTTCGAGACCCTCCGATGTGTGTACGCTCTCATCAGCACAGATAATCACCGGACGGGTGATGCGGCTTAGAATGTCGTCTTTTCCAGCGGGCAGGGGCTGCTCGATCAGAACCACGCCAGCTTTGGCCGCCGCTGCCATGTTTTCTTCGATGTTATCATCCGTCCAGCCTTCGTTTGCATCGATGATAATACGGCTGTTCGGGGCGGCATTCGCAACGGCATGGATACGCTCGATATCGTTTTCACCACCCATCTTTACCTTGATCAGCGGGTAATGTGCGACTTTTGCTGTGGAAACCGCCATTTCCTCAGGCGTGCCGAGCGACACCGTAATTGCTGTCTCAACTGCTCGCGTGGGCGTCCCTAGCATATCAGCAACGCTTTTGCCGGACAGCTTTGCTTCCAGATCCCATAGCGCACAATCCACGGCGTTGCGTGCGGCACCTGCTGGCATGATTGTCTGGATATCCTGACGTGTGGCACCGTTTTCAATAGCGTTGCGAACGGATTCAACCTGTTCACTCACGCTTTCTATCGATTCGCCGTAACGGGCATAAGGAACACATTCACCACGCCCCAACCGGCCGTCCCGGCCAATCTCGCAAACAACCACCACGGCTTCTGTCTTGGAACCACGAGAGATTGTGAATTTCCCAGCGATGGGATAGCGTTCATGAATGATTTTCAAGCTATTGTGCATGGCTATGCCTTTTAGGACGCAGTATTTCGGTCGTGTAACGACTCGTATAAGAGGTTAGGCCATGTTGACCGACGCTGCCGACAAAGCAAGTGCTGCCGCCAATGTCGCGCCAAAGATTGATTTGGCCGAGCATGATGGCGCACGTCTCATCAGCTTGAGTGGACGTTGGATTTCGCAAAGCGTCAGCATTGTCGATAAGAAGATGCGTGAGCTTGAAAAGGTCGGTGGTTCGCAAGCCGTCATCATCGATGCGACGGACGTGGCAGGACTTGATACTGCCGGTGCATGGCTGATTGAACGGCTGCGCCAAAAGCTGTTGTCTCAAGAGATAGATGTTCGTCTTGAAGGCGTTAAACCGGCCTGGCTTCCTCTTATGGAAGAGGTTGGCAATTCTGTCGTGCGCACTTTGGATGTACCGCAGACAAAGAAGCCATTTTTTATCATATCCATGCTGGATGCTATCGGGCGGGGCGTGACCTCGATCTACGAAGACTTCCTGATGGCGATGCACATTCTGGGCGCTACTATTCGCGGCGCTCAGTTGAAAGCGGGGCGCGGAACCGGGATCCCAATTCCAGCAATCGTCAAGCAGATGGACCGGATGGGTGTGGGCGCAATCCCGATCATCATCCTCATGTCAACGATTGTAGGTGCCATTATTGCGCAGCAAGGCGCGTTCCAGCTTCGCTACTTCGGGGCTGAAATTTTTGTCGTAGATCTGGTCGGCATTCTGGTTCTGCGCGAACTCGGTGTTCTTTTGACAGCCATTATGATTGCGGGTCGATCGGGCAGTGCGATCACGGCTGAAATTGGCTCGATGAAAATGCGCGAGGAAACTGATGCGCTTACCGTTATCGGGCTTAATCCGGTTGGCGTTCTTGTTTTTCCGCGGCTTGTCGCCCTGGTCGTGATTCTACCGCTTCTGACCATCATCGCAGACTTGTCCGCTTTGATTGGCGCTGCAGCCGTCGCTTGGTTTTATTCGAATATTTCGCCAGAGGCTTTCATCAGCCGTCTGCATGACGCTGTGGCGCTCAACACCTATTTTGCTGGCCTCATCAAAGCGCCTTTCATGGCAATGATCATCGGCATTCTTGCTTCGGTTGAAGGCATGAAAGTCGGTGGTAGTGCAGAATCACTTGGCCGCCGAGTGACTGCTTCGGTGGTGAAGGCGATCTTCGTTGTGATCGTCGTCGACGGCATGTTTGCCATGTTCTATGCAGCCATTGACTTCTAACCCCTTGGATCCAAAGTTTTATGGGGTCTTTCGGACACAGTCGCGAACAAATCCGAATTAGCGCGGTCCCGAGCGGTTCAGTCGAATCGCAAGCTCGGTTAAAGAATACATATGGAGAATAACATCGATATTCAGCAGGAATTGCAGGACGCAGAGAACAGCGATGCGCCCGTGCCGATCATTTCGGTGCGGGATGTTACCGTTGGTTTCGGCGGGCGTGCTCCTGTGCTCGATAATCTGTCGCTCGATATCTACAAGGGTGAAGTTCTTGGCTTCATCGGCCCGTCAGGCGCAGGTAAGTCTGTGCTGATGCGGACCATCCTGGGGCTGAATAAAAAGCAGTCGGGCGAGATCGAGATATTAGGGCGTAATATCGATAAGCTGACTGAAATCGAGAAGATGGCAATCGATATGCGCATGGGCGTGCTGTTTCAGCATGGTGCGCTGTTTTCTGCCCTCAATGTGCTTGAGAATATTCAGGTTCCAATGCGCGAATATCTCGACCTGTCGCCAAAGCTTATGGACGAACTGGCGCGTCTGAAAATTGATCTGGTCGGATTAAAGCCGGATACGGCCGAAAAATTCCCGTCTGAGCTTTCAGGCGGTATGATCAAGCGTGCCGCATTGGCGCGTGCGCTGGCACTCGATCCAGATATTGTTTTTCTCGATGAGCCGACATCGGGTCTTGATCCAATCGGTGCTGCGGACTTCGATGAACTGATTGCCAATCTCCGCGATACGATGGGGCTCACTGTTTACATGGTGACGCACGACCTCGACAGTCTCTTTGCGATTTGTGATCGCATCGCTGTTCTGGGGAACAAAAAAGTTTTGGTTAGTGGTTCCATTGAAGACATGCTGACTGTAGACGATCCATGGGTAAAATCCTATTTTCGAGGAAAGCGCGCACGTCAGATTGACACATCAGCGCCGAGCAGACGGCGGCCCGGCAGCCGCTTGCAGACTGGATAAGATATGGAAACGAAGGCCAATTACGTACTGGTAGGAGTTTTCACGCTAATCGTCAGCCTGCTGGCTTTCGGTTTCGTGTACTGGATAGCTCGTTTCGGTGAAGCGCGGGATTCAGTTGAGCTCGACGTGCGCATACCCGGATCAGTTACAGGTCTGGGTATTGGTAGTCAGGTCTTGTTTAATGGTATCAAGGTCGGCGATGTCCGCTATCTGCATCTCGACGAAACCAATCCAGGAATGGTGATCGTTAAAACGCGCGTAAACGCAACCACCCCGATTACGCGCTCAACCGAGGCTACGCTGGGCTTTCAGGGTTTGACAGGTCAGGCCTATGTTGAGCTGAAAGGTGGTCGCCTTGACGAGCCCAATCTTCTTACCGAAGCAGCGAAAGAAGATACGGTCGCCCGAATAGATGCTGACCCTTCTGCCGTGAACAACCTGCTGGCAACGGCACAGGACATTTTTGCCCGGGCAAACTCCGTGCTTGGTGAGTTGGAAGGCTTTGCCAAGGACGCACGTGGTCCTTTGACTGATACGATCAACAACACCAAGACCTTCACAGATGCACTTGCCAAAAATGCTGACGTGATTGACGAACTTGGTTCGAACGCCGCTAACATCAACAAGATTGTTTCTGATGCACAACAAATGATGGCGCGCCTCAATGCTGCCTCCTCACGTGTTGAAAGCGTTATTGCAAAAGCAGACCAGCTGCTCTCCAGCGATGATAAAGACGGTGTGGTCGCACAGGCCAAGGCGACACTTGAATCCATTCGCCAGCTGTCGAGCAATCTGGATAAGCGTATCACACCAATCGCCAGCAACCTTGAGCGTTTTTCGGGACAGGGCCTGAGCGATGTTCAGGCACTGATTGGTGATAGCCGCCGCGCTGTGCAGCGTGTAGAACAGGCTGTGACTGACCTCGAACGCAACCCTCAGCGTTTGCTGTTTGGTGGCCCCGGTAGTGTTCCGCAGTATAACGGAAGGACGCGTCATTAATGTCCATTACAGGTTCTGTCGTGACAAAATCCCCTCGCAATTTGATCCGGAATGTTACTGCGCCCCTTCTGCTTGCAACTTTGTTGGCAGGATGCGGAACGACAACGCCGCTCGATACCTTCAGCCTGTCAGCGCCGCAATTGTCGAAATCTGCATCCGCGAGCCGCAAGAACCTTCAGATTCTGGTTCCAGCACCAAGCGCGTTGAAAGCGCTGGATAGCGAGAACATTGTCGTCAACACGGCACCCGGTGCAATTGAGTATCTCAAGGGCGCGCAATGGGGCGACAGACTGCCGAACCTCGTTCAGTCACGTCTCGTGCAGGCTTTTGAAAACACCGGCGTCTTTGGCGGTGTAGGGCGACCTGGCGATGGCCTCGCTATCAATTACCAGATACTGACTGATCTTCGGGTGTTCAGTATCCAAACCTATGGCGCACAGAGGGCAGCCGTCATCGAAATAGCCGTCAGGCTTATGAACGACAAGAACGGCGAGGTACGCGCAACACGCATCTTCCGTTCAACAGTTCCCGTTTCAGGCACGACCAATAGCGGTTACGTAAAAGCTCTCGATGCTGCATTCGAACGCACTGCAAGCGACATTGTCAGCTGGACTATATCTTCGCTGTAAGTGTCGAAATTTCAGATCATTGAAGGCAGTTCGGGATGAACCGGACTGCTTTTTTTTATCACGTATCAGCGCCGCGCTCCCGCCACGCGGTTATTACTCCGATCTTAGAGCGTAATCCGGCCGGAGTGAAACGAGGGTCGGTAAGATTATGGTTCAAATAAAAGGGTTTAGAGCACCGATCTAATCCAATTAGACAGAGCTCGATTCGACGGTCCAGGACAAACGCAATGCCATTTGGCTTGCAACTGGATAACCAACATAGATCTCATCAAAATAATGCACTGCTTAAAGCAGCGACAATAAAAAACGCGGCCCGAAAGCCGCGTTCTTGTTTGTTCGTTCATCTGACTACGCTTAACGCAGGCGTCCACTTGCGTGAGCAAGCATGGTGTAAACCTTGCCGGTGTCCGATGTCAGGTAAGTCTGGGTCACCATGTTGTCGCGATCATTGCGGGCGACATCTTCAAGCAGACGCTGGAAGTCATCCATGTAACGGTCTACCGCACGGCGGAATTCACCATCAGTCTGGTACTTACGCTTGATATCGTCAAAGGTCTGCTGACCCTTCAGCGTGTAGAGACGGCGCGTAAAGACATTGCGTTCACCGCGGCGATAGCGATCCCAAAGTTCAACCGATGCTTCATGGTCGATTGCGCGAGCGATATCGACCGAGAGCGAGTTGAGCGATTCAACCACATGGCTTGGCGAACGTGGAGCCTGGGTAGGCTGTGCCTGCGAAGGTGCAGCAACTTCATCTTCGCGTGATGCGCGAGCCAGAAGATCGGAAACCCATCCACGTGGCTTTTCAGCTGACTGAGCAGGCTGCACAGCCTTGGGAGCTTCTGCCGGACGAGCACGAACGGCAACTTCGGCCTGCTGTGGACGCGGTGCTGCCACAGGTGCCTGAACCGGAGCAGGAGCAACTACTGGTGCTGCACGCTGAGTCTGGACCGGGCGCGAAACCGGACGATCTGCGCGGCTTTCACCGACATCGACCAGACGACCCGACTTGTTAACGATTTCAGCAAGCTCCTTGAGAGCGTTGATCTGTTCGCCAACAGCCTTGCGCATTGCGCTCGTCGTTTCCTTGGCTTCAGCTGGCATATCAAGAACGCCGCGCTTGAGTTCGCCACGTGTGGTGTCGAGCTCGCTACGGATTTCCGTTGCAGTGCGACGAATGTCGTCGGTTGCAGCCGAGAACCTCTGCGATGCCTGTTCAACGATCTCGGCAACGCTCTCACGCATCTTCTCTGCCGAAGAACGTGTCTGGCCTTCAGCGCGCTGGAATGCCGAAGCAACCACGGTTTCAAACGACTGCATCAGTTTTTCGATGCCTTCAGACTTTTCAACCAGACCGGAAGCCAGCTTGTCGAGCGCCAGATGACGATCTTCAAGAGTGCCTGCGAGGCCATTCTGTGCCGAGTTGATCATGTCCGAAGCGGTCGAGAGAACTTTGCCGTGCTCTTCAAAGCGCTCGGCAATATCTGCGATCTGCGACAGCGTGCCGTCGGACAATGCGCGCAGCGTACCAATATTGGTGTCGATCAGGCCAGTCGAAGCCTGGAACATCTGCGCTGCACGGTTGGCATTTTCGACGAAGCTGCTTGTTGTTTCAACAAGACGACCATCGATATTCGTCAGATTGCGCGCAGCAGCATCAATAAGCTTGCCAAGTTCGCCGTTTGAAGCGGCGAGGCGATCGATCAATTCGCTGACATTTTCCGAAAGGCCGGTCTTTGCCTGCTGAACCGCTGCAATGGTTTCTGCCGTACGGTTGGCCAGTGCGTTGACGAGCGCTGCATTTTCAGCGCGCAGGCGATCAGTGGCTGCGTGGGTTGCTTCTTCCAGCTGTTCTGCAAGTCCGCGACCGCTATCCGCCAGACGCTGCACGAGAGGTTCGGCAGTATCATTGAGAATCTGCGTGATTTCCTGTGAGCGGGCCGCGAGAACTGCATTGAGTTCACGCGTACGCTCTTCAAGCGTAACAGCAGTCGTGTCTGTCACCTGAGCGATGCGTGCTTCAACGGAACCAAGTTCCATCGTGATGCGTGAACCAATGTCACCAAGGCGCGTTGCGATGGCATCTGCACGTTCAGCAAGACGGGCTTCCGTGCCGGACAGGTTCTCTGTAACGCTCGACGAGAAGGCTTCACTGTGACCAGCCAGCGTCTCGCTGGTTTTCGTCGCAGTATCAGCGATACGGGCTTCGATTGCCGACAGTTCACCGGTGAGGCGGTTTTCGATAACTTCAAGACCACCAGCAATCGCGCTCGCACGTTCTGCAAGACGCGCTTCAGTACCAGCGAGATTATCAACAACGCTGGCAGAGAATGCTTCGCTATGACCAGCCAGCGTTTCGCTGGTTTTCGTCGCAGTATCAGCGATACGGGCTTCGATTGCCGACAGTTCGCCGGTGAGGCGGCTTTCAATGGCTTCAAGTCCACCAGCAATTGCGCTTGCACGCTCATTCAGGCGGGCCTCTGTGCCAGCCAGGTTGTCAGCAACGCTTGCTGCAAATGCTTCGCTCTGACCGGCGAGTGTTTCGCTTGTCTTGCTTGCAGTGTCTGCAATGCTGCTTTCGATCTGTGCAAGACGCGATGCGATTGCATTTGCGCGTTCACCGAGGCGTTCTTCAGTAGCAGCGAGGTTGGTAGTGAGATCAGCACTGAAGCTCTGGCCGAAACCGTCGAGCGATTCACCAGCCTTGGCAGCTTCTGCGGACAGAACGCTTGCAGCTTCTGTGATTTTCTCACGCAACGAGCCAGCAACGACACCTGCACTCTGTTCAAGCGCGCGGCGAACGTTGTCGACGCCGATGGCGAGCGCCTTTTCCATGGTCTGTGTGCGTTCTTCGATAATGCCAGTCTGGCCTTCGAATGCGCGGGTAATGACATCGCTGCTGTTTTCAATCGCATTGTGCAGGTTTGCAGTACGCTGCGAAAGAATATCGCCGTGATCCTGAAGGGTCTGGCTAAGCGAAGCGGTGCTGTCAGTCAGCGTCTCACGGATCGCAGCTGTACGACCTTCAATGGTCTGCTCATGTCCATCAAGAATGTGGGCAAGGGCGCTGTTATGATCGTTCAGAACTGAACGGAGGCCGCTTGTGCGTTCCTCTACACGCTGAACGTGATCCGTGAATGTCGCTTCGAATGCATTGCGGCTTGCGCCAATCGTTTCGCTGATCGCTTGTGAACGTTCATCGAAGACGCGTGCCAGTTCCTGCTGATTGTCAGCGATAAGCGCTGTCAACGAGCTTACACGTTCATCGAAGGTCCGTGCCAGAACTTCACGATTTTCATTGAAATTATCGCGCAGTGCAGTCGTACGTTCATCCATCAGCTGAGCAAGAATCGTCTGATTTCCGGCAATGACGCTGTGCAAGGCTGCAGCGCGTTCGTCCAGCGAGCGGGCATGATCGGCAAAGGTGGCATCAAGGCGCGAGGCGTTGTTAGCCATCTCTTCCTGCAGAACACTGGTTCTGTCGGCAAGAATGGCTGTATGCTGCTCTGCAGCTGAATTAAGAGCCGAAGCGCTGTTGTTGATGGCGCTCTCGATATCGCTCGTGCGTGCAGCAAGTGTATCGGCATGACCGCGAATGACCGCAGAAACGCGCTCGGTTTCACCTTCAAGTGACGATGCCAGGATATCGCGGCTTTCAGCAAGCTTACCCGCGAAGGACGACGCCTTCTCGTTGAGAATGCCACCCACGGTTTCGCTGATCGAAGTCAGATTATCGCTGATCTTCGTCTTCGTTTCATCGATCATGGTGCTGAATGCAGTACGACCACCGGAGAAGGTTTCTGCAATCTCACGGGTGCGAGCAATGAGATTTTCATTGATCTGGCGCGAACGGGTTTCGAGAGCCGCATTGAGCTTTTCTGTGCTGCTGTCGAGTGCATGGGCGCGTGTTTCGAACTCGGTGAGGAGCGAACGACCACGTTCGTTGAGCGTTGTGTCAAGCTGCGTCAGACGCGCATCGAATTCGCTGACCATTGACTGCGTGGCTCCGCCCAGCAAGGTGGCGATCCCAGCGGTGCGTTCATCAAGCGCAGAGCTCACGCGTTCCGAAATGTCACGCGATTGCTGATCAAGCGTGGCAATGCGGGTGTCGAGTTCATTTGCAAATGCTTCACCAGAAGTGGTGATGCGCGTTGCGATATCGCCGGTACGCTTTTCAATCGCCTCAGCAATTGCGCCACCGCTTTCATTGATGCTGCCGATGAGGCGTTCACCAGAATCACCAAGAAGCGAGCTAAGCTGTTCAGATGCGGAGACAACATTGTCGCGTATGATATTGGCAGCGCTCGACAATTCTTCTTTCAGCTGCTCATGAGCGCCGGTAATTGAGGAGCGGACGCGCTCAGCATGGCTGACCACGGCTTCGCGCTCATTGCCAAGATCGCTGACGAGCGAACGGATACGGACTTCGTTGTCGCTATAAGCGCGTTCAAGCTGATTGACCTCAGACTGAACAAGCGTCTCAAGTTCAACAGCGCGTGCGAGTGTACGCTCAATGCCTTCGTTCATCGCAGCAACTTCGCGACGAACAGCCTGGCTCAGTGTGGATACACGATCACCAGCGGCGGCTTCAGGCTGCAAGAGCTTGAGAGCAGCTTCCGACATGCTGCGCGCTGCGACATGCATTTCCTGCGCACGGCGGACGAGATGTGCGAAGCCCCAGAACATGACCACCGGCAATACTGTACCAGCGATTACGCCAATGCCGGCGGGGGACGTAAAGAAACCTTTGGTCGCCTGAAGGTTCGAAAAGACATCAGGGCTGATTGCCTTGCTGATCGCAACGCCACCGGCAGCCCAGAGCACGCTCATAGCTGTCGTTGTCCAATAGAGTTTGGAAGAACGTTCGGTTACACGGCGAGGCGCAGCAGCAACGGCTCTGCCATTGCGAGAATCATCATTGGCAGGCGTGAGGGCGGCAGCAGACGTGGCAGCAACAACCGCCGATACTGGCGCCGATACTGACGATTGTGCTGGAGATGAGTTTGCAGGCTTTGGTGCAGCTTCCTGAACTGCGGGCTTGGCTTTGTTGGCGGGCTTCGGCGCAACATTAGCAGCTTCAGGCGAGGCGGATGGGAACACAGCATTGACG
>RCUT01001566.1_pt1 | contig 10818 bp, 9 predicted proteins | sample 2166171 | NCBI WGS metagenome assembly RCUT01 (sample SAMN09932757, study PRJNA488358) | compost metagenome | isolation source: compost soil in 4-hydroxybenzoic | place: Germany: Experimental Botanical Garden
AAAATACACAATCTACTTTTGGTTTAGGAACTACATCAATTGAAGATGAGGAAACGCCCTTAAAATATAAGTTTCTACGGCTTTCCGAAACTGCATTTTTTCATTTGGGAGGATACTTTTACGGAGGACTAGGAATCCATTACGATAAATATTATAATGTTGAGATTGATCCTGAATCAGATCAGTCGCCTGTAGATAATCCATATATTGATTACACAACAAGATATAACTTTAATCCAACCGAGTCTGCAGGGTCGGGAATAAGTGCTAACTTATTATATGATACTCGCGACAATTTATTTAATACCTATAAGGGATTGTTTCTTTTGGCAAACTACAGGGTTTACAGAGAAGGATTAGGAAGTACAACAGATTGGCAGGAGTTACGGTTTGAATTAAGAAATTTTCATTCATTAGCCTCCAATAACCGGCAGATCTTAGCACTTTGGATTTATTCGGACTTTATAATTGGAGGCAATGCTCCGTACATGCATCTTCCGGCAGTTGGATGGGATAGTTTTAACAATACAGGACGCGGATACATTCAAGGACGGTTTAGAGGACCTTCATTAATATATAGCGAATTGGAATATAGATATGCAATTTCAGGAAACGGACTTGTGGGTGGAGTTGCATTCGTTAATGCATCATCTGTTTCAAACCCTGATACGGATCTAAATCTCTTTCAAAACATTGCACCGGCAGGAGGTATAGGATTGCGGATAAAACTGAACAAAGAAACTCGGACTAACTTACGACTCGATTTTGCTGTCGGCAGGCAATCAACAGGTGTTTACTTAAATATTTCAGAGGCATTTTAATTATCAGGTTGTTGTTGCAGATAAACGCTTGTTAATCCATTTTAAACTTAATAAACTCAAAGCAGAATAGAAGAGCCATAATAGTAAGAGATGAAGAATAGCCTCGACGTTATTCATTAATCCGCCACCTTGCTGTACGAGCGACGTGTAGACCTTTAAGAATGGAGTTGTAGGTAATAACGAAGAGAACCATTGTAATGGCAATGGAAGCGATTCAAATGGCCATGAATACCCTGTAACCAGGAACACGGGATAAGTGCTAAAGGCCATTATCTGCACACATAAAAGCTGACTTTTAAAAAGTGAACCTATCCAAATACCCATTGGTATTATAGTGAGTAAAAAAAGAGCCATTATCACCGTAATATCAAAAGCCGACCCCCTTACAGGTAATTTTAAAACGGTAAAGTTTACGGTTAGGAAGAAAAAAGCATAACACATAAATAACAGAAAATAGAAACTCCCTTTCCCCCATAAGGCAACCGAATAATTTCCGGCTGTATCACTGAGTTGATTTATGGTATTCTTTTCCCGTTCCGAGGCCATACTGCCTGTTAATCCGATTAATAAGGTTTGCTGTAAGATGAGTGCAAGTATTCCGGGTAATAAAAAGGCTCCGTAACTTACGCGCTCATTAAACAAAGGACGATTGTCAAGATTCAGTGGCATCACTTCATGCATTGCTGTAGCTTCATTAAGTCCTTGCATTTCATAAAATTTTAATCTTACTCCTGCACCCACCGTTAATGAAACCTGAGTAACACCACTTAAAAGGTCGCTTGATGGAAGAAAACGTGCAGCATTTGCCGCCAGTACAATGTTTGCAGATTGTAAGCTAAGAACTTTCTTTTCGAGACCATTTTCGATAAATAGATATCCCTGGGTTTGTCCTTTATACATCATTTTCTGAGCTTCGTCAAGCCCGGGGGCAGAGATCAATTCGATCGCTTGTAAATTATTAATTTGTTCGGCAAGTTGTTTTGATAAACCGCTGTGGTCCATATCAACAATCGCCATTGGAATTTCCTCTTCTTCTTTATTGATATAAATACTGCCGTAAAAGAATGCATATAATACCGGGGCAATCAATAGGGTTAATAGCAAACTATGGTCTTTTGCTATAAGTGCTGCTTCTCTTAAGAAAAGAGTTTTAAAGTTATGCCATTGACTTTTTTTCATTGTTTACAGCTTTTCGAATTTTAAAGTGAAAAAAGACAACAGCCAAAGGAAACGTAACTCCAATAAATATCATTAATCTGCCAATTTCCGGAATCGCATAATTCATTGGCAATCCCATATAATAGATTTTGAAGAATCCGTCGAGGAAATGGGTATAAGGCATTATTTGTGCATAGTATTGATCGTACCACGGCATTGCCCAGCGAGGAAATGTAAATCCGCTGAAAACAAAAGCAGGTGAGGTATAAAACAAAGCAATGTCTGAAGCCAGCATGGTATCATTAAAAATGGATGAAACCAGTAGCCCTATGCCAATACAAGCTAATGCAAGAATGCTATATAAGAAAAAGAATTTTAAAGTTGCATCGGGATGTCCGATACCAAACACAGGGAAGATTACACCTGCTACTAAAATGAAATTGATCCAGGCCACACTCAGGTGTGCCAAGGTTTTACCCGCAATTACAGCAAAGGATGATCCATTGGCCAATGAGATCAATTCAAGAAGTGTATTCGTTTTTAGTTCATAATTTAACAACAGAACACTGACCATTATAATGAGCATTTGTAACCCCACAGTGATAAGGCCGGGTGCAAGATATTGCTGATAATTATAGTCAGCATTATACAACGTATAGGAGGTTAATCCCACTGGCTGAACCAGTGCCATCGCTTTTCGTTCATTCATCCCGGTTTTTACAAATTTTTGCAACATCACCCCGGCCCCACCCATAATAATTACCTGGACTGCATCTTTATAAATCAGCTTCGCAGGAACTAAAGATGCTCCGTTGGTATAAAGAGATACGGTAGCTGGATGTTTACTTTGCAGGTTTATGGCCATTTTAGTTGGGAAATGAACTGCTGCCAAAACTTTTCCGCTGCGAATCAAGTCCTGAAGTTCTGGCAAGCTATTTACCTGGTGCGTAATATGTATGGTTTCTGTTTGTTCTAAAAGAAACGTCAGCTGTCGCGAAATTGGGGATTGATCTTCATCCCAAATAGCAACAGGCAGGTTTTCAAGCTTAGGGTTGATATAGATATAACTGTAAAAGCAAAATAATAGGGGAGGCATTACTAATAAAATCCAGTAATGAACAGGAAGACTAAGTATCCGCTTCCATTCCCTTATCGTTATTTTCCAGATAGTGTTACTCATTTTAATCTTAGTGAGGCAGTCATCCCTGGGCGTAAACCATTGATTTTATTCATGTTCTCAGGCGTTATTTCAACAGTGAAAGTGCGTAGTTCAAACTGTCCGCGATCTTTTGTAGGTACCCAATTTGCAAATGAAAGTGTAGGAGATAATGCACTAACTTTTCCGTTTATTGCTTCAGGATCGCAACCTGGGATGGTTAATTTTACCTCGTTTCCTAATTGAAGAGCCTTGATCTTATCTTGTCTGATATTAAAACGAACAAAATAACTGTTGGTCCTTTGCAGGGTCATCATGGGATAGCCAATGGAAACAATCTCGCCCTCATTGATCACTTTTGTCGAGATAATTCCATCTGCCGGAGCATAAATCCTAGTGTTATCGGTTAAAGCTTTAGTTAGTTCATAAGCTTGTTCTGCCTGATGGAGTATGGCTGTTGAGGTTTTTATTAGCTCTGGATTAGCACCTTTTTCAAGCATTTGTAGATTTAGCTGAGCTACTTCCATTTCTTTTTTGGCTGCCTGAAGTTTAAAATAGATCAAATCCTTTTCCTGGCCAGATATCACCTCCTTTTTATAGAGGTTATCCATCCGGTCATATGTTTTCTTAACAAGATTATATTGTTCCTGTGCTATCTGGTATAATTTATTGGTTGAAGAAAGGATTTCCGGACGGGTACCGTTTTGTAATAACTGAAGTTGTGACCGTGCTGCGTCAATACCTGCCTTAGCTTGTTCTCGGATCGCATTAATCTCAGTAGTTCTCAGAACCCCTAAAAGTTGCCCTTTCTTAACAGTATCTCCTTCATCAACTAATAAACTGTCCAGTCTTCCCGGAAACTCTGCAGCAATATCAACGTATTTTGCATCAACCATGCCTACTTCTATATTTTCACTCTCAGAGGATCTCCTGAAAAAGAATATTACGGCAATAATGAGAATAAGTAAGGGAACCACTAAAGCCCAATAGTTTTTTATAAAAGATGATTTCATGCGTAAATACTATTAATTGTAAACAATCCTATAAAGAAAGATCATTTATTGTTGAGACAAATTATTTAATGAATTCAGTTATTCGCTGTGGAGTTCCCATTAAATTCCAATACTCAGCTAAAGCAACATAATAGCCTAATACTGCCGTGTAATAAGCTTTTTCTATTTCTTCCTGCACTATTATGGCATCGTTTACATCTTTAACCGTTGAAAACTCATTGTTTAGACGTTCTCGAACCATAGTGGTTGTAACAGCTGCTTGTGACCGAGCTGTATCTAATGAGGCAATATCGTTTTCTAATGCTGTTAGCTTATTGTTAACTATGGTTAACTGAGCTTGTAAACCTGTTCGTGTATTTTCTTGTGCTAATTTCGCTTCCTCGACTAATTGTTTAGTCGCGCTTACTCGTTTGGTGTTTCTAAAACCACTGAATAGTGTCCATTGCATTTCTACTCCAACAAGCCAAGGAGGAGTGGTTACCGGTAAATCCTTTTGATATAAGTTTACGTTTCCGATAGCAAAAATGTTAGGCAATTGTAAAGAGCGACTTGCTTTTACGGTGCTTTCTGCAAGATTGGTTTTGTTTTCGATAAACTTATAGGAAGGGTTTTGTGCCCAGAATGAGCTTTGTTCGACTGCTAAATTAGCTTTCGAAAACCGTAGTGTATCAGCTATCGTTAAAGCAGAGTCTAAAGGAGAACCCATTAATCTGTTAATTTCAACTTGGATGTTTTTCTTTTCCAAATCAATGTTGTTTTTCCGGGTTTGAGCCTGGGTTAATGCTACATTGGTCCAATTCCGTAGATAAGGAGGGATTAACTCATTTTTTACTAGTTCATCGGCTCTATCCCTGTTCTGTTTGAAGATGTCAACAATTGTATTTTCTTTCTGTAAAATCGAGTTGACATACATCATTCTTAAATATTGAACTGCAAGGGCAAAATCAACTCCCTTTTGCGTTAATTCAAGGTTGATGTTGCCAGCATCATATTCATTTTGAGCAATATTTCTGGCTGTTGACAGTTTGCCTCCGAGGTAAAGTGGCTGACGAATACCCAAGGAAGCAGTAAAGTAATCTTGCTTATTTAATGGAGGATTATAATCAGGGTAAATAGTACTAATAACATTTTTCGACAAAGAATAAATGCGGTCCTGCACTGCCTGTGGAAGGTTATTTCCGGTTATTTCTTTATAAACTTCATTGGCAGTGTTAACACTCTGTTGGGACGAGCCTTCAACAATGCCATCTTTTACAGTTTGTAAATTAATCTCAAGCGGCTTTGAGAGATGTTGATAGCCTGCTAGCAAGTCTATGCCGGGTAAATAACTATTCTTTTCAGCTTCTAGCGAAAACTTTCTGGCTGCAACTGATTTATTCATTTGATTGACCAGTAGGTTTCGTTCCCTTGCAATACGAAAGCACTCTTCCAAGGAAAGTTTTGTTTGCTGAGCATTGGCAAATTGAAAGAAACAAAAAGACGGTAGTAATAAAAAGAGAAAGCGTTTCAAAACAAAATTAACTATTAATTGCCCTTAAGATACGCGATTTAATTTAAAGATTAAGAATGAAAGTTGAAGGAATTTTTAATTAAAGAAAAAGCCATCCGGTTACCGAAATGGCTTTTTCTAACTTTTATCGTGAATAATTATTCGTATCGCAATGCCTCAACCGGATCTAATTTTGAGGCTTTAATAGCTGGATAAATTCCAGAGATTAACCCTACAATAATACATAGAGCAATTCCGGTAAACATCCAGGCCCAAGGAACAATGAAACCTCCTCCAATTAATATTGAAAGTCCGTTCCCAACTAAAATTCCAAGCACAATTCCACCTGCTCCACCAATCAAGCAAATAACTATGGCTTCGTATAAAAATTGTCCGCGGATAACCTGAGGAGTAGCCCCTAATGATTTCCTGATTCCAATTTCTCGAGTACGTTCAGTAACCGAAACCAGCATAATATTCATTAAACCAACTGAAGCACCCACTAAGGTAACAACCCCAATCACGATGGCGGCGATGGTTAAATAACTAACAATATCTAAGAATGAATTAGCCAAAGCATCACTCTTAGTAATTTCGAAGTTGTTTTCCTGAGATATATTTAGCTTTCTGATATTGCGCATTTTAGCAGTAGCCTCTCCAATTGCAGGCTCCATGTTTTGGAGATTCTGAACACTTACTGTTATCGTATAGCTTTTATTCTGACTTCCGGATGTGATTTTAGCCTTCAAAACTGGTATCAAACAAAACCGGTCACCCGGGCCAACGCCTGCAGTTCCTTTTTCAACCAAAACCCCAATTACCTTGTATTTGTCATTTCCAATATTAATGATCTTGTTAATCGGGTCTTTATTGTCAAAAAGGTTTTTCTTTATTTCATTACCAATGATAACTACATTCCATCCGCTTTGTACCTCTGCGTTAGAAAAATTTCGACCTTCAGCTAACTTGTAACCGGATGTGAGCAAATAGTTTTCATCTCCACCTGTTACATTTATATTAGGATTGGTCTTTTTTCCTCCGTACTTAATAATCGCATTCCAGGAGCTAACAGTAGATACACTTACAAATCCTCCGTAATTGTAGGCATTTTTAAAATCCTGTGCTTCTTCATATTTAATTGCCGGAAATCGTTTGGGAGCAGCTCCTCCGCCACCAATTCGAATCCCCGTACCTCGGTTACGAATAGTGAATGAGTTGGAGCCCATACTGGCAAATGTATTGTTAGCAAAACTCTTAACGCCATCAATTGCCGTTAAAATACCAACAAGCGCCATAATTCCTATCGAAATGATCAAAGCTGTTAGCGTAGTACGTAATTTATTGGCCTTGATTGATTGTATGCCAACTTTTAAGTTTTCCCGAGGGTCCATCCTGTAAATTTCTGAATAAGAATTGATAAAAGCGAATTATTGATGTTGATGTTTTCGGAACTAAAATATAAAAGTGGTAGAGAAAACCCTGTTATTCACGGAAATATTACATCGTGCTACTAATGAAGTTTGCTTAAAAGTTTTTAAAGATTCTGTGACTTTTGAAAAGTGCTATCGTTTAATAAAGTACAAGATTAAAATAGTTGAATTATGGATAATCAAAGTATAGTTTATGATGCATTAATAAAAGCCGGGAAACCGATGAAGTCTGCAGAGATTGCTTCAGTTACGGGTCTTGAAAAAGGGGAAGTTGACAAAGCAATAAAAGCGCTTAAAGTTGCAGATAAAATCGTGTCACCTAAAATGTGCTTTTATTCTGTGAGGTAGGTTGAGGTTTTTTTGAATCTGAATAGATTGTGAACTAAAAAGGAGCTACTGTTGTAACTCCTTTTAATTTATTGCCTGAATGGCCGAATGTATTGCAATTAAATTATGCAGAAAATGAAGTTCCGCAACCACAGGTATTGGTAGCGTTAGGATTATTAAATGTAAATCCACGTGAATTTAATCCGTCTTGCCAATCAACTTCCATTCCCACCAGGTATAAATTATGGGCTTTGTTCAGAAATACACGGATGTTGTCAACAAAAAACACTTCATCGCCTTCTTTTTTCTTATCAAAACCTAATACATAATTCATTCCGGCACAACCTCCGCCCTCAACGCCAACACGTAAACCAAACTCCTCAGTTAGCTCTTTTTGGTCGATCAATTTCTTAATTTCCTTGATCGCACCTTCCGTAAACGTAATAGGAATAAGTGTATTTGTAGCTGATTGTACTGTCGATTCCATAAATACTCTAATTTTTTTTACAAATATACATTGTAATTGGCATTTTTGTTTTTCCTTTTAAAAGAAACTATGTTGTTAGAAATTACATTAAACCAATTCTTAACCATTGGGTTGCCAATTGTGTGCTTATTGATTTTGGCCGCTTTCTCGCTGAAAGACTATTTTGGCAAGAAAAAACTTGACTTAGGCGATCATCTTACGGAGCTGAAAAAAAATGCTCAAAATCAGACATTACCATTGAGGTTAGCTGCTTATGAGCGATTAACTTTATTCGTTGAACGTATTACTCCTGCTAATTTGTTTATTCGTATTTCTCCGATGGGCTTAACTGCTCTGGATATGCAGGCTATTTGCTTAAATGAAATCAGAAATGAGTTTGAGCATAACCTGGCTCAACAACTTTACGTTACGGAGTCGGCATGGCAAGCAGTGAAAAAAACAAAAGATGAAACGATCTTACTTATCAATACCTTAGCATCTGCAATGCCGCAGAATGCATCGGCTTTTGAATTTAGCAAAGTGGTGCTTGAGCATGTAAGTCAATTACCTGCCGACCCTTATGCTAAGGCTAATTCGGTGTTACGAGCTGAGGTAAGCAAGCTTTATTAATTTTTGAAAGCGCGCAATGCACTTTCAATTAGTACACCAATGCGTTGTATGATTGATTTTAATTTTATGAATGTAAAGCATAAATTATCATATGATCAAAAATCGCCTTGTACAGTTCGGATGGGATGGTTTATGTACTCGCACCAACTGCCGGAGAACTGTACGCAGCGACGGCATTTTTTGCTTACTTTTTTTGCTGAAGAAAAAAAAGTGAGTCTCGCTGAAGGCGATGGGAGAAGCAATTTCACCAAACTGTGTTTGTTGCATTGTTTGGCTTTTTTAAAATTATTTTAGATAGCACAACGCGTTTGCACCAATCAATTTATAAAGTACCTTATGACAAAAAAAATATTCACTACTTCAGGAATAGAGATTGATGAACTCTATACCGAAGCAAAGGCAATGACTGAAAAGCCAGGCGAATTTCCATTTACGCGTGGTATACAGCCAGATATGTATCGTGGTAAACTGTGGACAATGCGTCAATATGCAGGGTTTTCTACAGCTGAAGAATCAAATAAACGTTATCATTATCTCTTGCAGAACGGAACCATGGGGCTTTCGGTGGCATTTGATCTTCCTACGCAAATAGGCTATGATTCTGATCACGAACTTGCTGAGGGTGAAGTAGGAAAGGTAGGTGTAGCAATAGACTCTTTAAAAGATATAGAAATATTGTTTGATGGCATTGAATTGCAAAAAATAACTACTTCAATGACCATTAATGCAACTGCTTCTATTCTTTTGGCAATGTATATTGCTTTAGCAAAAAAGCAAGGTGCCGACCTTAAGCAAATATCAGGAACAATACAGAATGATATTTTAAAAGAATATGCAGCTAGAGGAACCTATATCTATCCTCCAAAGCCGTCTATGCGCATTATTACGGACATCTTCGAGTACTGTAGCAAAGAGCTTCCAAAGTGGAATACTATTTCTATTTCTGGTTATCATATCCGGGAAGCCGGTTCAACAGCTGTTCAAGAATTAGCTTTTACGCTTGCGAATGGTAAAGCTTATTTAAAAGCTGCTTTAGAAACGGGTTTGGATATCAATGTTTTTGCGAAGCGTCTTTCATTTTTCTTTAATTGCCATAATAATTTCTTTGAAGAGGTTGCAAAGTTCAGGGCTGCTCGCAGAATGTGGGCCAAAATAACAAAAGATTTAGGGGCAACGGATTCTCGGGCTCAGCAATTGCGTTTCCATACCCAAACTGGTGGTTCAACACTCACTGCTCAGCAACCACAAAACAACATCGTACGCGTTACCATGCAGGCAATGGCAGCTGTAATGGGTGGAACGCAATCATTACATACCAATGGTTTCGATGAAGCGCTTTCATTGCCGACAGAAGAGGCGGCACGCATTGCGTTGCGAACGCAACAGTTAATTGCTTTTGAAAGTGGAGTAACAGATACCGTTGATCCTTTAGCAGGGTCCTTCTTTGTCGAAAGTCTTACAGACAAGGTGGAAACAGAAGCTTGGAAACTGATTGATGCTATTGATGCAATGGGTGGAGCTGTAACTGCGATTGAAGAGGGATATATTCAGGAACAAATTGCCAATGCTGCCTATCAATATCAGAAAGATGTTGAAACCGGAGAGCGGATAATTGTTGGGGTGAATAAATTTCAGGTAGAAGAGCCTCCATTGGGAGAGGTCTTTAGAGTGGATGATTCAATCAGAACATTACAAATTCAGAAACTCGAAAAGTTAAAATATGAACGAGATAATGAAAAAGTAAGAGCTTCATTAGAAGGGTTAAAACTGGCTGCAAAGGAAGGGACAAATGTTATGCCCCACATTTTGCAATCCGTTGAGAACTACGCTACTTTGGGTGAAGTAGCCGATGTGTTAAGAGGTGTTTTCGGAGAGTTTTAAACGCACTATTTTGTTAACTTTAGAGTATATAATTTAACTTTACTTTAACTTCATATTTTAATTAACAAATAGAAAATATCAACATTCATTTCTTGGTTTTTAGCCAAAAAATGATCAAAAACAGCCTTAATGATATCATTAAGGCTGTTTTTGTCTATTTTCAAAAAAACTTTTTTATCCACATTTTTTGTTCTATACTTGAAAAACGAAATGGGAAGTGTGCTCTGATTTCCCAGTCATTCAATATCAATCTTTTATACTGTTTTACCTAATGAATATGGATAGAACTTGTCATTCTGTGTGGGAGAACTGTCTCAAAATTATTAAGGACAACGTACCGGCCCAAAGTTTTAAAACCTGGTTCGAGCCAATAAAGGCTTTGAAATTGGATACTAACGTTCTCACCATACAAGTGCCTAGTGTTTTCTTCTACGAATGGTTAGAAGA
>RCUT01001571.1_pt1 | contig 10793 bp, 10 predicted proteins | sample 2166171 | NCBI WGS metagenome assembly RCUT01 (sample SAMN09932757, study PRJNA488358) | compost metagenome | isolation source: compost soil in 4-hydroxybenzoic | place: Germany: Experimental Botanical Garden
CGCCTGGCCCTGAGCCTGGCCAAGCCGATCAGCGACATGGGCCATGCGGTCAAGGCCATCCAGCAGGGCGAGTACCACACCCTGTTGCCGGTGGTCGATGACAGCGAACTGGGCCACCTGGCGCGCCACATCAACAACCTGGCCCACGCCCTGGAGCAGGCCAGCAATGAACAGAAGCAGGCCATTGCCGAGCTGATCCAGGCCCGCGAGGAGGCCGAACAGGCCAACCGCGCCAAATCGGACTTCCTGGCGATGATGAGCCACGAACTGCGCACGCCGATGAATGGCGTGCTGGGCATGCTGCAGTTGCTGGAAACCACCCAGCTGAACAGCGAACAGGCCGAGTACACCGCGGTAGCCAGCGAATCCACCGGGCACCTGCTCAAGGTCATCAACGACATCCTCGACTTCTCGCGCATCGAACGCGCCGCGCTGCAACTGGAACACATCGACTTCAACCTCGGCGAGCTGATCACCAGCAGCGTCCAGTCGTTCCAGCACAGCGCCCAGCAGCGCGGCCTTGCCCTGCACCTGCAACTGCCGGCGGGTATCGAGCAGCTGCAGGTGAACGGCGACCCCACGCGCATCCGCCAGATCCTGCTGAACCTGGTCGGCAATGCGCTGAAATTCACCGAACGCGGCCAGGTACAGGTCGAGGCGCGCTGGCAGGTGCTCGACCGCCAGCTGATCTGGCTGACCTGCAGCGTGCGCGACACCGGTATCGGCATCGACAGCGACCGCCTGGAAATGATGTTCGTCGCCTTCCAGCAGGCCGACAGCTCGATTTCCCGCCGCTATGGCGGCACCGGGCTGGGGCTGTCGATCGCCCGCACCCTGGCCGAACGCATGGGCGGCAAGCTGCGCGGCGAAAGCCGTGAAGGCCTGGGCTCGACCTTTACCTTGGAGATGCCGCTGGCCCTGGCCAGCCCTGCCCCGGTCTCGCTGACGCTGCCAAGCGCTGCGCCGCCGGCGGTGGCCGACAATGATCAGGTGCTGCTGGTAGAGGACAATCCGGTCAACCAAAGTGTCATCGAGGCCATGCTGCGTAGCCTGGGGCTGGCGGTATGCACGGCCGAGGACGGCCTGGAGGCGGTCGAACGGGTCAGCCGGCAGCGTTTTGCCGCCGTGCTGATGGACTGCCGCCTGCCGCACCTGGACGGCTATGAAGCCACCCGGCGTATCCGCCAGCTGCCCAACGGCGCCAGGCTACCGATCATCGCCCTGACCGCCAACGCCTTGCAGGGCGACCGCGAGCGTTGCATGGCGGCCGGCATGGACGACTACCTGAGCAAACCCTTGCGCCGCACCGAACTGCAGCGCGTGCTGCAGCGCTGGCTACCCGGTCAGACAACCGCGACTGGCGATAAATGCTAAAGTGCGGCAGTCTTAAACACTGGACAGGACCTTCATCGGACCTGAAAATAGACGTTTCAGTGCACACCTGTACTTCTTTCACCAGGTGCGCTGTGACTTTCACCACAACGCAATAGTCTACCTGTAGGCTGCCGTCTCGAAGCGCTTGGTTTTCGGGCCGGCCGGGAAGATTCATCCCCTGCCGCAGGGGGTTATTGAGGAGCTCGCATGACCAAACAACACGCCTTTACTCGGGAAGACCTGCTGCGCTGCAGTCGCGGTGAGCTGTTCGGCCCAGGTAATGCGCAACTGCCCGCGCCGAACATGCTGATGGTCGATCGCATCACCCATATCAGCGAAGAAGGCGGCAAGTACGGCAAAGGTGAATTGGTCGCCGAGCTGGATATCAATCCGGACCTGTGGTTCTTCGCCTGCCACTTCGAAGGCGACCCGGTAATGCCGGGCTGCCTGGGCCTCGACGCCATGTGGCAGCTGGTAGGTTTCTTCCTCGGCTGGCAGGGCCTGCCGGGCCGCGGTCGCGCCCTGGGTTCGGGCGAGGTGAAATTCTTTGGCCAGGTACTGCCGGAAGCCAAGAAAGTCACTTACAACATTCACATCAAGCGCGTCCTGAAGGGCAAGCTGAACATGGCCATCGCCGATGGCTCGGTCAGCGTCGACGGCCGTGAGATCTACACCGCCGAAGGCCTTCGGGTCGGCGTATTCACCTCCACTGACAACTTCTAAGGGTTATCCGCATGCGCCGCGTCGTTATCACTGGTCTGGGCATCGTATCGTGCCTGGGCAATGACAAAGAGACCGTCACCGAAAACCTGCGTAACAGCCGTCCGGGTATCCGTTTCAACCCGGAATACAAGGAAATGGGGCTGCGCAGCCAGGTTTCCGGGTCCATCGACCTCAACCTCGAAGAACTGATCGACCGCAAGGTCTACCGCTTCGTCGGCCACGCTGCTGCCTACGCCTACCTGGCGATGCAGGACGCGATCAAGGACGCCGGCCTGACCGAAGAGCAGGTTTCCAACCCGCGCACCGGCCTGGTTGCCGGTTCCGGCGGCGCCTCGACCTTGAACCAGATGGAAGCGCTGGACACCCTGCGCGAGAAAGGCGTCAAGCGCGTCGGCCCGTACCGCGTTACCCGCACCATGGGCAGCACCGTTTCGGCGTGCCTGGCCACCCCGTTCAAGATCAAGGGCCTGAACTACTCGATCTCGTCGGCCTGCGCCACCTCGGCACACTGCATCGGTACCGCCCTGGAGCAGATCCAGTGGGGCAAGCAGGACATCGTCTTCGCCGGTGGCGGTGAAGAAGAGCACTGGAGCCAGTCGTTCCTGTTCGATGCCATGGGCGCCCTGTCGACCAAGCGCAACGAAACCCCGGACCAGGCCTCGCGCGCCTACGACGCCGACCGTGATGGCTTTGTCATCGCTGGCGGTGGCGGCATGGTGGTGGTCGAGGAGCTGGAACACGCCCTGGCCCGTGGCGCCAAGATCTACGCGGAAATCGTCGGCTACGGCGCCACTTCCGACGGCTACGACATGGTTGCCCCGAGCGGCGAAGGTGCCATCCGCTGCATGCAGCAGGCGCTGTCGACCGTCGACACCCCGATCGACTACCTGAACACCCACGGCACCTCGACCCCGGTCGGTGACGTTGCCGAGATCAAGGGCGTTCGCGCGGTATTCGGCGACAAGGCACCGAAGATCAGCTCGACCAAGAGCCTGTCGGGTCACTCGCTGGGCGCTGCTGGCGTGCACGAGGCGATCTACTGCCTGCTGATGATGGAAAACAACTTCATCGCCGGCTCCGCCAACATCGACGAGCTGGACCCGGAGGTCGCCGACCTGCCGATCCTGCGCAAGACCGAAGAAAACGCCAAGATCGACACGGTCATGAGCAACAGCTTCGGCTTCGGCGGCACCAACGCCACCCTGGTGCTCAAGCGCTGGGAAGGCAAGTAAGACGCTGCTGCGGTAAACGAAAACGCCCCGACTGGTTCGGGGCGTTTTCATTTGTGTCGCCTGTACCGGCCCTATCGCCGGCAAGCCAGCTCCCACAGGTACTGCATAGGCTTCGGAACCTGCGCAGTACCTGTGGGAGCTGGCTTGCCGGCGATAGGGCCAGCACAGGAAAACCCTTATTTCTGCCTGGGCAGTACAGCCAGAAAATTCTCCCTGGCCACCTTGTTGGCAACTTGTTCCGGCAATGCATCCAGAAACGGCCTGAACCCATGCATCTGCTCCCCAAGGCTACCAAACCGCCCCACCACATCCGAACCCAGCATGAACCGCTCCGGGAATTTCTCGACCAGTGCCAGCCACGCCTTGCGCGGCACACCCCGGTCATCCAGCAGATACGGTTCCAGCACGCTCCACGACAAATCGACATACAGGTTCGGGTAATCCTCCAGTAACCGCGTCAGCACCGGCAGCAGAAAGTCCATCTGCGTCTGGTGCCGGTGAATCTCCATGCTGCTGCCGGCGTGCGCCCAGATGAACCGCGTGTGCGGGTGATTGCGCAGCGGCTCTTCGATCTCCGCCAGGTACAGCGGGTTGCGCTCGCGCTTGGAGGTGATGTTGGAATGCAGCAGCACCGGCAGGTCGCGCTCGGCCGCCAGGTGGTAGATACGCGTCATGGCTTCGTTGTTGGCGCGCGGCGTGTCACCGCTGGTCAGTGCCGTCAGGTCATCGTGGCGGGTGAACACCTCGCCAATGCCCTGCCACAGCCCCGGATGCAGATCGAGCATGCGCTTGATATGGCTGGCGGCGTTCTTGTCCACCGGATTGAAGCCGGCCAGGAACGGATGAAAGCGCTTGCGCTGCTCGTCGGGCAGTTGCTGCAGCGCCGCGGCCACGTAGGTGTCGGTGGCGCTGTACCAGTAGGCTTCGGCGTCATCCCCAGCGTAATAGCGCGGGCGCTTGGGCTCGTCTTCATGCCACTTCTTGGCCACCGGCACGCCGGAAATCATCGACTGCTCGATACCGGCGGCATCCATGGCCTTGATCAGCGCGGGCATGCCTTCGCTTTCCTGGAAGAAGTCGACGTAATGCAGGTGGGCATCACTGTAGCGGTAGTCGCGCGCCTGCGCCGCTTGGCACAGCCAGGTGGATAACAGCACGCAGGCCAGCGCTCTGACGATCATGATGAAGCTTCCTTTTCCGGGTACCACACCTCTAGACCGGCCAGCCAACGAGACGGTTCAGCCGCGGCGGGCAAACCGCTATGCTTGGGGCATTTCCACCTTGCCTGGAGCCTTCCCATGAGCAGCCCTCTGGTCATCCGCCCACGCGCCGAATCGGTCGAGGGCCAGCCGATCCTGCGCCCGCTGCCGGCGGCCCAGTGCCGCAGCGTCGGCCCGTTCGTGTTTTTCGACCACATGCTCGAAACCGACTATGCCCCGGGGCATGGCATGGACATCCGCCAGCACCCGCATATCGGCCTGTCGACCCTTACCTACCTGTTCGAAGGGGCAATCCTGCACAAGGACAGCCTCGGCTCGGCGCAGCGGGTGCTGCCGGGCGATGTCAGCTGGATGACCGCAGGCAGCGGCGTGGCCCATGTCGAGCGCACGCCTGAAGATGCCCTGGCCCATGGTTCACGCCTGCACGGGTTGCAGGTATGGCTGGCGTCGCCACGCGAGCATGAACAAGGCCCGGCAAGCTACAGCCACCACCCGGCGGCGAGCCTGCCGGTCAGCGACAGCCTGGGGGTGCGCATCTGCATGATTGCCGGCAGCGGGTTCTGCCTGGAATCGCCGGTGCCGGTGCTCTCCCCTACCCTTTACGCGCATGTGCGGATGCAACCGGCAACCACGCTACTGGTGCCGAACGAGCATGTGCAGCGGGCGCTGTACCTGCTTGATGGTGAGCTGAGGATGAACGATGAGGAGGTGGAACCGTGCAGCCTGGTGGTCCTGCCGGAGGGCGAAGAGGTGACGCTGTATGCGGAGAGTGAGTGCCAGCTGGTGCTGATTGGTGGCGCGCCACTGGATGGGCCGCGGCGGATGAACTGGAACTTTGTCTCCAGTGACGTGGAACTGATCGAACAGGCCCGGGCCAAATGGGCTGCAGGGGACTGGCCGGTGGTGCCGGGGGAAACCTCCAGGATCGAGCTGCCGCGCTGATTTTGGGGCTGCTTTGCAGCCCATCGCGACACAAGGCCGCTCCTACAGGGACCGCGCATGCCATGAGTCACGCTATCCCTGTAGGAGCGGCCTTGTGTCGCGATGGGCCGCAAAGCGGCCCCCTGCATTCTCAGCGCTGGAACACTTCGGTCAGCAGGTTATGCATCGAGCGGAACGCCCGCTCCGAGGTGCGCCGGTCATATTGCATCTTGCCCGGCACATTGGCATTCGGGTCGGTAAACGAGTGCACCGCCCCGCCATAGCTCAGCAACTGCCAATCCACCTTGGCCGCGTTCATCTCCTCCTCGAACGCCGGCAACTGCTCCTTCGGCACCAGTGGATCGGAAGCGCCGTGCAGCACCAGCACCGAGCCCTTGATGCGCTTGGCATCTTCCGGGTTCGGCGTGTCCAGGGTGCCATGGAACGACACCGCCGCGCGCAGGTCGGCACCGGTACGGGCCAGCTCCAGTGCACAGCAGCCACCAAAGCAGAAACCAAACGTGCCGACCTTGCCCGGCTCCAGCAGCGCCTTCGACTGCCCCACCAGTTGCGCCAGGGCTTCCTGCATGCGCTTGCGCAGCTCGCCACGGTCGTTCTTCAACGGCATCATCGCCGCGCCGGCCTCGTCGGCGTTGGACGGACGCACCGATTGCCCGTACAGGTCGGCAATCAGCACCACATAGCCCTTCTCGGCCACTTCCTTGGCGATGCGCTCGGCACCTTCGCCGATACCCATCCAGTTCGGCGCCATCACCAGGCCTGGCCGCCCCAGCGCGCCCGGCTCGTAGACCAGGCGGCTTTCATACGCCTTGCCGGACAGGTGATAGACCAGCGATTCGACGATTACTTTGCTCATCAAGCACTCCTTTGGCACTCATCATCAATATGCTCGCCATGAAAAAAGCCCGCCGAAGCGGGCTTTCCTATGCATCAACTCAAGCAGACAGCTCGACCAGTAGCTTGTTCAGGCGACGAACGTAGGCCGCCGGGTCCTTCAAGCTGTCACCGGCCGCCAGGGCCGCCTGATCGAACAGGATGTGCGACAGCTCGGCGAAGCGGTCTTCGCTCTGCTCGTTGTCCAGCTTCTCGATCAGCGGGTGGCTCGGGTTGAACTCGAAGATCGGCTTGGACTCCGGCACCTTCTGCCCGCTGGCTTCGAGGATCTGGCGCATCTGCAGGCCCAGGTCCTGCTCACCGATGGCCAGGATCGCCGGCGAGTCGGTCAGGCGGTGCGACACGCGCACTTCGGCCACGCTGTCACCCAGCGCGCCTTTCAGGCGCTCGACCAGGCCTTCCTTGTCCTTGGCGACTTCTTCCTGGGCCTTCTTGTCTTCTTCCGAATCCAGCTTGCCCAGGTCCAGGTCGCCACGGGCGACGTCGACGAAGGCCTTGCCGTCGAACTCGTTGAGGTAGCTCATCAGCCACTCGTCGATACGGTCGGTCAGCAGCAGCACTTCGATGCCTTTCTTGCGGAAGACTTCCAGGTGCGGGCTGTTCTTGACCTGCGCGTACGACTCGCCGGTGAGGTAGTAGATCTTGTCCTGGCCTTCCTTGGCGCGTGCCAGGTAGTCGGCCAGGGCGACGCTCTGCTCGCCGCTGTCGTCCTGGGTGGACGCGAAGCGCAGCAGGCCGGCGATCTTCTCCTTGTTGGCGAAGTCTTCGGCCGGGCCTTCCTTCAGCACCTGGCCGAAGTTCTTCCAGAAGCCCTTGTACTGCTCGGGTTCGTTCTTCGCCAGCTTCTCCAGCATGTCCAGCACACGCTTGGTCAGCGCGGTCTTCATCGAATCGATGATCGGGTCTTTCTGCAGGATTTCACGCGACACGTTCAGCGACAGGTCGTTGGAATCGACCACACCCTTGATGAAGCGCAGGTACAGCGGCAGGAACGACTCGGCCTGGTCCATGATGAACACGCGCTGCACGTACAGCTTCAGGCCGCGTGGCGCTTCGCGCTGGTACAGGTCGAACGGCGCGCGGGCCGGCACGTACAGCAGCGAGTTGTATTCGAGCTTGCCTTCGACCTTGTTGTGGCTCCAGGCCAGCGGGTTTTCGAAGTCATGGCCGATGTGCTTGTAGAACTCCTGGTACTCCTCGTCCTTGATCTCGGTACGCGGACGGGTCCACAGGGCGCTGGCACGGTTGACGGTTTCCCACTCTTCGGCCGGCTGTTCTTCGCCTTCGGCGGCAGCTTGCTCTTTCGGCAGCTGGATCGGCATGGCGATGTGGTCGGAGTACTTCTTGACCACGTTGCGCAGGCGCCAGCCATCGGCGAACTCCTGCTCGTCCTTCTTCAGGTGCAGGACGATGCGGGTACCGCGCTGTGGCTTGTCGATGGTGGCGACTTCGAACTCGCCCTCGCCTTTCGACGACCAGTGCACGCCTTCGGCGGCCGGCTGGCCGGCACGGCGGCTGTACACGTCGACCTTGTCGGCAACGATGAACGCGGAGTAGAAGCCCACGCCGAACTGACCGATCAGGTGCGAGTCCTTCTTCTGGTCACCGGTGAGGTTCTTCATGAAGTCGGCAGTGCCGGACTTGGCGATGGTGCCCAGGTGGGCAATGACGTCTTCGCGGCTCATGCCGATGCCGTTGTCCTCGAGGGTCACGGTACCGGCGTCCTTGTCGAAGCTCAGGCGAATCTTCAGGTCGGCGTCGCCTTCGAGCATCTCTGGCTTGGCCAGGGCTTCGAAACGCAGCTTGTCGGCGGCGTCGGAGGCGTTGGAGATCAATTCACGCAGGAAGATCTCCTTGTTCGAATACAAGGAATGGATCATGAGGTGCAGCAGCTGCTTTACCTCGGTCTGGAAGCCCAGCGTTTCTTTTTGAGTCTCCACACTCATGGTCTTCAAAACTCCGATCTGATGGCAGTTGACGCCTGGCGGCCAGGTTGGCCTGCGTTAGCGGCGGATGTCATGCAGATGGGGGCTGCCCGGATGATTTCAAGGGCTTTTCCGGTTCGATCTTGAAATGCGCGCGAGCCGTGGCGATCGGCGACTGCCTGTCACCCTGCCAGGCGGTGATGGCCACATTGGTCACCCGCCGGCCCTGGCGCCACAGTTGGCACTGGGCGTAGGTATCGCGAAAGTGCCCGGCGCGCAGGTAATCGATGGAAAAGTCGATGATCTTCGGAATGCTCGCGCTCTCGCTGAAGATCAGCAGGTACAGCGCTGCCGACAGCTCCATGAAGCCCGCGATCACCCCGCCGTGGATGGCCGGCAGCAGCGGGTTGCCGATGTTGTCCTGGCTGGCCGGCAGGCGGAACAGCAGCTCATCGCCCTCGCGCTCGCATTCGATGCCGATCAGGCCGGCATAGGGGATCAGCGCCAGCAAAGGCCGATAGTCTCCCACTGCGTGGGCGGCGTTGAGCTGTTGGCGAACCTCGTGCGGAATCATGCCCCGCCCTCCTTCAGGCTGTTGCCGAAACGGATGCCACCCTTGATCCCCTGGCCCAGGCGCATGAACGTGCCCATCACCTGGCAGATCGGCTGGGCGGGGTCGTCCTGGTAGGCCGTGCCACGGGTGAAGATCACATCGCGGGTGACCCGGTAGCACTGGGCATGGCCGTAGATGTCCTTGCCGGCCTCTGCCGGGTGCATGTAGTCGATGCGCAGGTCCAGTGTCGGGCACACCTCGAATCGCGGCAGCACGCACAATGTGGCCATGCCGCAGGTGGTGTCCATCAGCGTGGTCAGCGCGCCGCCATGCACGGCGCCGGTCTGCGGGTTGCCGACGATGGCCGGTGACCAGGGCAGCACCAGGGTCATGCCATCGGCATTGGTTTGCGCCACGCGCATTTGCAACAACTGACAATGTTTCAGGGCCGAGAGAAAACGCTCGGCCATGGCCATCAAGGTTGAATCGCTCATTGGCTGTTTCCCTGCCATTGCCGCAGCGGCATAAAATCGTTAAAAAGTCTATATAGAACGGGGCGTTATATATGTGTAATCTTCGCGGAACTTATTCCGCGTAGTTGCACTCGAAGGAACAAGTCACTTATTCCACCAAGGAGAAACACACCCATGCGTAAACCTTTTGCTTTTGCTCTGATGCTGGCCGCTGCCATGGGCCTGGCCGCTTGCGATAAAGCGAGCGAAGACAAAGCCCAGGACGCACAGCAACACGCCGAGCAAGCCCAGGAAAAAGCGGGCGAAGCTCAGGATAAAATGAACGAGGCTGCCAAGGAAAACGCCGAAGCCGCCAAAGATCAGGCCGAAGCCGAGCAGAAGGCCGCCGAAGAAGCCGCTCCGGCTACTCCGGCTCCGGAAGCCGCGCCAGCTACCCCTGCTGCCCCAGCTGCTCCAGCCGAACCTGCCAAGCAGTAATCGGCTAAAACAAGAAAACCCGGCATTGCCGGGTTTTTTTGTGCCTGAAACTTATGGATTAAACGTTTCAGGTACCAGGAGCGGTGTTTTCCTTGGCGGGTTCGATCGAAACACTTTCGGTAGGTGTGAACACCATCACGTCCAACACATCCGAATGGAACTCGCGGCGGTACAGAATCAGCACTACCCCGACACTCATGACCATGAATAACCATGGGCTGATGAACCAGCTCAACATGGCCATGCCGAAGTAATAGGAACGCAGGCCCAGGTTGAACTGGTTGGCGGCAAGCGACAGCACCCGCGCCGCCCGCGAGGCGAATGCCTTGCGTTCAAGTTCATTGACCAGCCGTTCACCGATCATCGGCGCCGAACCCACCAGTACTGCGGCAAAGTTGTATTGGCGCATGCACCAGCTGAAGGTGAAAAAGGCGTAGACGAAGACCATGGCCAGGCACAGCAGCTTGATCTCCGACATGCCCTGGGAGGTCTGCTGCACCAGCGGCAGGTCGGCCAGCAGCGACAGCGCCCGGTCGGAAGCCCCGAGCACGGTGAGGATACCGGCGAGGATGATCAGGGTGCTGGAGGCGAAGAACGAGGCGTTGCGCTCGAGGTTGCCGATCACGCTGGCGTCGGCGATGCGGTTGTCGCGCAGCAGCATGCGGCGCATCCAGTCTTCGCGGTACAGGTGCAGCACGCTGGCCAGGCACGCGGTGTCGCGGCCCTTCCAGATGGCATAACGGGTGTAACCGCCCCAGCACAGGGCGAACCAGGCGATGGCCAACAGGTTGTTGAAGTTGCTTTGGATGAAGTTCATGCAGGGTTCCCGGGAGGGCCAGATACCTGAAGGATAGGGACCGGATTTCGACGCTGGCAAGCGGCAAAAGGCACACCTGAACAGTGAAACCAGACACGATCGGTTGTAGGAGATTCTATGGTTGTGGGCAATTCTTTTTGCCCCCTTTGCTCATGTATTCGCC
>RCUT01001575.1_pt1 | contig 10783 bp, 4 predicted proteins | sample 2166171 | NCBI WGS metagenome assembly RCUT01 (sample SAMN09932757, study PRJNA488358) | compost metagenome | isolation source: compost soil in 4-hydroxybenzoic | place: Germany: Experimental Botanical Garden
CCATGCTGGAGAAGTTGCGTCACCACTACCGACGAGCCATAACCATCACGCTGATCCTCGATAACTACATCATTCACAAGAGCAAGCAGTGGTTGAAGAAGGATCCCAAGTTCTGCCTGGTATTTCAGTCAGTCTACAGCCCTTGGGTTAATCACATAGAATGGCTGTGGCACAAGTTACGAAACAATTACGCGTAATCACCAATGCAGAGGAATGGCCAACCTGCTGGCTCGAGTGAAACACTTCATGGATACCGTGTCTCCTTTTCCTGGGAATGGCTATGGAACCGCGAGGGTGTAGCACTATATTTAGATTTAGCATGGTGAAGAAATAGGACACAAAAATGAGATCAGCTCACAAACATCAAAAGTCTAATCATTGATGCAACAAGGTCGTCAGCCAGTATTGAAAATGAGGATGCCCAGCACAGGAAACGCTGTGGCAGATTTTCGTTAGCCCATTGCACTGCCTGTAACCGATTTCGTACACCTATCTTCTTGAATATTCGATAGAGATGAGATTTGGTGGTGTTTTCACTAATATAAAAATTGGTTGCAATATCATGATTGGAGTAACCCAAGCATAGCTGGTTCAATATTTCCAACTCTCTCTTGGTCAAGAGACAGTTGGAACTTGAAGCTAAAGCACAGTTTTTAATTTGCTTGCGATATAAGTCAGCCAACATATCGCGTGGTATCCAGAGCTCCCCCAGCAGAATTTTCTTGATTCCACATACTAAGCATTGGGGTAAATCTGAGGAAAAAAATACACCAACACAACTGGGCCATTGCAACATTGACCAGATATCGACATGTGGTTCCGCATTCAACAAAGCTACAATGTGTTTCTGGTTTGTGGTTTGACTGTAAGCCTGCCATTCGATTAACTCCTTGCCCTTGATGGTAGCCAAGTCAATCAACCATAAAACGGCCTGAGCTGCCTGAGCTAAAGTATCAGGTAGGTATTCTAGAGAAGGGCGGGTATGAATGCATTGGACGGTGATTTTCAACTCTTGGGACAAATAGCTAGACAACATACTGGTTTGCAGTGATGGCTCTGCTACAAGGAGTAGAGTGATGTCCCTGTCCTTCATTTTCTGCATCTGCATCTGCATCTGCATCTCCTGCATCATTTTAAAGTAGCCTCATTACCAAGAATAGGAATAAGCATAGACCATCACTGCAGGGAGTGAGCAACAGGAAATGTAGTATAATGACGCGCGAACACTTGAATAAAAACAGCGCTGTTCCCGAATCGTGTTAGTGAGTCTTTTGACTTCAACAAGGAATGCCCAACGGGGTTCATTGGAGTTCGTTTCAACAGCCAAGAACCAAGAGAAGCTAAAATTCGGTGCCATTCGGATTACAAGTCATGACACATCTATCTTCGTAGCTATCTGAAATGATGTCAAAAAAATGGTACCAATATGTTTTGGGAATAGCGCCCTCCATGCTGCCTTTTTAGGCGTTTAGAGGAATAGTCATTTCGATTGTTGCCGCTTCTTTGACCGTGTGGGCATGTTTCTTATGGTCCCGATGTTCGCCCATATCGGCATTGAGTGCAGTCTCGACGCTGAGCTTGAGCAATTGCTGGCTCAGGGCTCCGAGAACCTGTTCGGACTTGATGTCTTTGGCCAGCACTGCAGTCAGTGCTTTGAGTTTCTCTTGGTCTATTTGCTGACCCACGAAGGTATTCTTTTGAAAAAATTAATTATTCTTGGGTGGTTACACGATTGGGTTTACAGACTCCAGGTATCAATATCAGCCATTTGGGGGGCTTGTTTTTTTTGGTGACTAGTCAGATCGTCCAAACTGGACTGAGTTTCCTTCTTTCAGTGATACTATTCGAAAAAGTTTTTAAACTCGAGCGAACATTCAAACCCACAAAATGTCATGAGTGATTCAAGTCGATGTTTTTATTGGTGTTTGTAAATTGGAGTGTGGGGGGTATGTAACGTTAAATTTATTTTTGGTTATTGTATGGATATCGAGGTATGCATCATAATGTTCGAACTAAAGTATGCCCTTAGTATTAACTGCGTGGACATTAAATTCATCATATTTCATGATGGCAGCATTTGAATAGTGCCCCAATAATCAAACGCGTAAGATGTTGACAATATGGATGTGGGGAACATGTGGCTAGTAGCAAGATTGATGTATTGTTATAGCTCTCATCTGAAACTGAGTTGTGACATCATCGTCAATCATTATTGTCATGATTTAAAAATATTTAAAGAGTCACTAAGTCATTTTTAATGGTGATTTGCTAATTTATTTTAAACTTGGCTAGTTGTTGGTTTTGTATTGACTGAAGTAATGCCGATTGAACTTATTGGTGGCTGCATTGTGTCGCAACATTGGCATATTGAGTGCATTACCTTAACTATTTCTACTTGAATTGGAAAATATTTTCAATTCAATAATGGAAGGTGCTTATTCGCATCTTCCATCAAGGAGTGAGTTATGCCATTTATTTCTTGCTTCCATAGCGTCAAGAGGGGGCCGGGGGGAGCCAATTTCCATGCCCCACCAAGAACAAAAAGGCAGCATGGAACATAACATAAGCGTTTATTACAGGAACACAGCCAAATGATTTTCCTCCTTATCTTACCAGCTGTTATCAAGTAAGGAGACTAACCAGCTGTGTATGCCAATCGGTAACTGTGCATGGGCAGGATATTATGTCCTTTCCAAGCTTTTACCAAATGAGTCAGAGGGTATTATCATGGCTGATTTGAGCAAGTCAGATCTAGAGTTCATCCTTCTGCAGATCCAGATCGCCGAGGCCCACGCGGCGGGCGAAGACCTGCAAAACCTCATTCCGAATACAGAGTTGCCGTGGGGGCTGCGCACGATCACAGGGGAGTTCAACAACCTCCTTGACGGACAAGAGGACTTCGGCAGCGCCGACAACACCTTCCCACGGATGCTCCCCGCAGAGTTTCAGAACGAAATCGACGAAGTCGGGTTCGACGCGGACGGGCCTGGGCCCGCAGGTGAGGTGACGAACACAGACTACGGCGTGACGGGGAGTGTCGTCGATTCCGATCCGCGCATTATCAGCAACCTGATCGCCGACCTGACGCCGAACAATCCGGCGGCCGTCGCCTTGGCTGGCAGCGCCGGAGATGACGGTATCTTCGGTGACGACCCCAGAACGGCCGACGTCGACGAGAGCCTGGATGACGTCCTGAACGATGGTGTCGAAGTCGTGTGGGCCACGCGGGAGGACGGCACGGCGTTCAATACGTTCTTCTTCGCGAACGAAGCTCCTGACCTAGGCCTGAGCGCTGGCTTCAACCAGTGGATGACGTTCTTCGGCCAGTTCTTCGATCACGGACTGGACTTGGTGACCAAGGGCCAGAATGGCAACGTCTATATTCCGCTGGCGGCGGATGACCCGCTGGTGCTCGGCGCAGACGGCGTCGCGGGGACGGATGACGACCTGCCGGAAGCGCAGCGTTTCATGGTGGTGAGCCGCGCAACGCTCGAGGGTGGTGTGGTCGGCGCAAACATCAACACGACCTCGCCGTTCGTCGACCAGAACCAGACTTACTCTTCGCATCCATCGCACCAAGTCTTCCTGCGCGCGTACGAACTCGACGCGAACGGCCGGCCGGTGGCGACCGGCAAGCTGATCGTCAACCGTGATCTCGGCGACGATGGAAAATACGGCACGGCCGACGACATAGTGCTCGGCGGCATGGCGACCTGGGCGGTCGTCAAGGCGCAGGCCCGCGACATCCTCGGTATCAACTTGACCGACGCCAACTACAACAACGTACCGCTGCTCGCAACCGACCAGTACGGCATGTTCGAGCGCGGCCCCAACGGCCTACCTATGGTCATCATGAGCGACGGCTCGCGTGTTGAGGGCGACGTCGATACACCGATCAGCTTGGTCGGCGCGGTCCCTACCGGCCATGGGTTCCTCGACGACATCGCGCACAACGCGGTGCCGGTGTTCAGCGCCCCGGGCGTTCTCGCCCCGGACGCCGATAACCAAGCCGGTAATGCCGTTGCCTTCGATCCCTTGACGGGGCGCAATCTTGAGTACGACAACGAACTGCTCGACGCGCACTACATCGCCGGCGACGGCCGCGTGAACGAGAACATCGGCCTGACGGCCGTGCATCACGTCTTCCATTCCGAACATAATCGACAAGTCGACGAGATCAAGCAGACACTGCTCGACTCCGGCGATATAGACCTGCTGAACGAGTGGTTGGCTACCCCGGTCGCGGCGATCCCTGCGGATCTGTCGATGCTGGTGTGGAACGGCGAGCGCCTGTTCCAGACGGCCAAGGTTGCGACCGAGATGCAGTATCAGCACCTCGTGTTCGAGGAGTTCGCGCGCACGATCCAGCCAAACATCGACGCCTTCCTCGACTTCAACGACACCATCGATCCGGCGATCGTCGCCGAGTTCGCGCACACGGTGTACCGGTTCGGACACTCGATGCTCGATGAGACCGTCGCCCGACTAGATCCCAACTTTGCGTCCAGCGAAATCGGGCTGATCCAGGCGTTCCTGAATCCGCTCGAATTCAATGAGAACGGCACTCTGACCCCGGATGAAGCCGCGGGTGCGATCATTCGCGGCATGACGCGTCAGGTGGGCAACGAGATCGACGAGTTTGTCACCGAGGCGCTGCGCAACAATCTGCTCGGCTTGCCGCTGGACCTGGCGACGATCAATCTGGCTCGTGGAAGAGACACTGGCATTCCATCGCTGAACGAGGCACGCAGAACCTTCTTCGAAGGGACCGGTGACGCGCAGCTGGCTCCGTACACAAGCTGGGTCGATTTCTCGTTGCACATGAAGAATCCAGTTTCGCTGGTCAACTTCATTGCGGCTTATGGCACGCATGAAACTATCACCAGCGCCCTTACGCTGGCGGACAAGCGGGCCGCGGCGACGGCATTGGTGTTGGGAAACGCCAGCCTCGACGAAGCCGACCGGATGGCGTTCCTGCATGGCACGGGCGTTTACTCTAGCGCCCTAGGCGGTCTGGAAAACGTCGACCTGTGGATCGGCGGCCTCGCCGAGGACAACGCGCCGTTCGGCGGCATGCTCGGTTCAACTTTCAATTTCGTGTTCGAGACCCAGCTCGAGGCCCTGCAGAACGGCGACCGCCTGTACTACCTGCACAGGTTTGCGGGAACTCACTTCCTGACCGAGCTTGAAGCGAACTCCTTCGCCAAGCTGATCGCCCAGAATACGGACGTCGATCACCTCTCCGGCCTCGTATTCCAGACCCCTGGCTTGACGCTCGAGGCGAATGAGGTGCGGCAGTTCAACGAAGGCCTTGGCAACGATGACCCAACCTGGGACAACCCATTTATTCCGCTGGTGGTCCGTGACAATCCGTCGACCGCCTCGAACGAAGACAGCACCAACAATTACCTGAAGTACAACGGTGACCAGCACGTCGTGCTGGGCGGTACCGAAGGCAACGATACACTCATTTCCAGCGAGGGTGACGACACGATCTGGGGCGACGGCGGCAACGATCGGATCGAGGGTGGATTCGGCAACGACATGATCGAGGCCGGCGCCGGCAACGACATTATTACCGATGTCGGTGGCGACGACGTGATCAAAGGGGGTGACGGCCACGACGTGATCCACGGCGGCCAGGGCCTGAACCTGATCATCGGCGGTAGCGGCAACGACTTCATCATCACCGGTGACGATGTCAGCGAAACCTTTGCTGGCGAGGGCAACGACTTCATCCTCGGCGCCCGGCTCGACGCCTTCCCGAACGGCAACGAAGGCGACGACTGGCTTGAGCGCGGCCTGCAGGACGGCGCGGCCGGTGACATGTTCGATCCGCTCGAGCGGGACGAGACGCGCGGCAATGACGTGTTCCTCGGCGACGGCGGCTTCGACGAGACGCTAGGCGAGGGCGGCGACGATATCGTCGTCGGCAGCGAAGGGCCCGACAAGTACACGCTCGGTTCCGGCTATGACTGGGTCACCTACCGAGACGGCCGGTTCGGCGTTTATGCCGACATGTTGAACAACGGTGCCGTCGCCGGTCCGTTGCCACAGTCCCTGGCTGGCACGGCGCAAGTCTTTGCGTTCACTGAGGGCTTGTCGGGGTCGTCGCACGGCGACATCCTGCGCGGCGATCACGAAGACGCGCTGACCCTCCCCGGCAACGGTGCGCAAGGCAGCGTGCTGTCGCAGATAGACCTGATCAGCGGCCTGCGAGCCTTGATCGGCACGGCGGCCATGCCCGGCGCTGACGGTATTGCAGGCAATGCCGACGATGAGTTCGGGTCGGGTAACATCATCCTCGGTGGTGAGGCGAGTGACATCATCGAGGGGCGCAGTGGCGACGACATCATCGACGGCGACCGCTGGCTGAACGTCCGGATCAGCGTGCGCGACGCCGACGACCCCAATTTGGAGCTCGCCAGCTTCGATTCGATGCAGGCGCTCGTGCCGTTGATGATGAATGGCACCTACAACCCGGGCCAGCTGGTGATCGTGCGCGAGATCCTGGACGACGACAATGCCTTCGACACGGCAATGTTCTCGGGCAACCAGGATGAATACACAATCACGACCGATGCCGTCTCCGGCGTCACGACCGTGGCACACACGGGCGGCACGACGCTCGACGGCGTAGATCGCCTGACCAACATTGAACGTCTGCAGTTCAACGACAGCTCGTTGACGCTAAGCGGCGCTAACGCGGACCCGGTGGGCCAGGTGTCGATCTCGGGCAATGTCGAGGTCGGGCAGACCCTGACGGCCTCGATCGCTGGTGTCACCGACGCCAACAACCTTGTCAACAGTGGCGCGATCTCCGGCCGCGTCACCTACTTCTGGCAGTACGAGCCGGTGCCCGGCAGCGGACTGTTCGTCGACATCACGCCGGAAGGCGGTGGCCAGCCGAGCGAATTCGGGCCGACGTTCGTCGTCCGCGCGGACCTCGAAGGCCTCCAGCTACGCGTCAAGGCGCACTACCAGGACGCCACCGGCGTGTACGAGACAGTGTTCTCGGGGCAAACGGATGCCGTGGACCCCGGCACGCCGCCGGTACCGCCCGCGCCGCTACTGAGTGAACAGAACGGCGTCGTCAGTGAAGGCGTGCACTTCATCGGCTCCGATCTGCAGTTCATCCTGGACCAGATCAAGATAGCGGAGGCGCATGCCGCAGGTGTGGACCTGGCGTCGCTGCTGCCCAACGCCCGTATGGCGCTCGGCTTGCGCACGGTTGACGGCTCGTTCAACAACCTGCTGGAGATCAATAGCCAGAACGCGGTATTTGGGGCAGCCGACAACACCTTCCCGCGCATGTTCCCCGCAGAGTTCCGCGACGAGGGCGACGACGAGCCGTTCTTTGGCGTCTCGAACAACAACTACGGGACGACCGGAAACGTCGTCGATGCCGACCCACGCTTGATCAGTAATCTGATCGTCGAACAGACGGCGAACAACCCCGCGGCTTACGCGTTGGCGTACGACCCGGGCGAGGATGGCGTGCTTGGCACGGCGCTCGACCGAGGGGATGACGTCCTGAGGGACGGTGTGGAGATCGTCCAGGGCACGCGCGCGGATGGCTCCACGTTTGAAACGTTCGTCTTCCCGAACGTTGCGCCCGACGTTGGCCTCAGTGCCCCCTTCAACGCCTGGATGACCTTCTTCGGCCAGTTCTTCGACCACGGCCTGGACCTGGTTTCCAAGGGGGGTAACGGCAACGTCTACATACCCCTGGCGGCGGACGACCCGCTGGTGCTCGGCGCAGACGGCATCCTTGATAACCCGGATACACCCGAGATAGAGAGCTCGGATGACCTGCCAGTGGCGCAGCGCTTCATGGTGATGACACGCGCTACGCTCGAGGGCGGTGTGGTGGGCGCAAACACGAACACGACCTCGTCGTTCGTCGACCAGAACCAGACTTACTCGTCGCATCCGTCGCACCAGGTCTTCCTTCGCGAGTACGAACTCGACGCCGATGGCCATCCGGTTGCAACCGGCAAGCTGATCGTCAACCGTGACCTCGGCGACGATGGCATCTACGGCACGGGGGACGACGTCGTGCTCGGCGGCATGGCCACCTGGGCGGTTGTCAAGGCGCAGGCCCGCGACATTCTCGGCATCGACCTGACCGACGCCAACTACAACAACGTGCCGCTGCTCGCGACCGACCAGTACGGCATGTTCGAGCGCGGCCCCAACGGCATGCCGATGGTGGTCATGAGCAATGGCGACTTGGTCGAGGGTAACATTGATGCACCGATCAGCCTGGTTGGCGCTGTGCCTACCGGCCACGCCTTCCTCGACGACATCGCACACAACGCCGTGCCGGTGTTCAATGCCGCGGGCGATCTCGTCCAGGACACCGACGCCCTTGCCGGTAATGCCGTCGCCTTTGATCCTGCGACGGGGCGCAATCTTGAGTACGACAACGAACTGCTCGACGCGCACTACATTGCCGGCGACGGCCGCGTGAACGAGAACATCGGCCTGACAGCCGTTCACCACGTGTTCCACTCGGAGCATAATCGCCTGGTCGACCACACCAAGGAAGTGATCCTCTCCACCGGCAACGTCGATTTCCTGAACGAATGGCTGGTTACGCCGGTCGATGCGATTCCGGCTGATCCGTCCACGCTTGACTGGAACGGCGAGCGTCTGTTCCAGGCCGCGAAGTTCGGTACCGAGATGGAGTATCAGCATCTGGTGTTCGAGGAGTTCGCGCGTACGATCTCGCCGAACATCGATGTATTTATCCCGGGCTTGCAGAACTACCAGACCGAGATCGATCCTTCGATCGTCGCGGAGTTCGCGCACGTTGTGTACCGCTTCGGGCACTCGATGCTGACCGAGCAGATAGACGTGCTTGACCCGCAGTTCCAGCAAGTCTTTGTCAGCGAGGAGGGGGATCCCGCCCCGATCGGTCTGATCCAGGCGTTTTTGAATCCGCTCGCCTTCGCGAGCATCGACCAGGACGCGGATGTGGCGGCGGGTGCGATCATCCGGGGCATCACCCGCCAAGTGGGTAACGAAATCGACGAGTTCGTCACCGAGGCGCTACGCAACAACCTGCTTGGCCTCCCGCTGGACCTTGCTGCGATCAACCTGGCCCGCGGCCGCGACACCGGAATTCCGTCGCTGAACACGGCGCGGACACAGCTCTATGAGGCGACGGGCGACAGCGCCCTGGCCCCTTACACGAGCTGGGCCGACTTCGTCCAGCACATCAAGTATCCGGAGTCGCTGATCAACTTCATCGCGGCCTACGGCACCCACTCAACCATCACCAGCGTGTCGACGCTCGATGAAAAGCGGGCCGCAGCAACTCTGCTGGTGTTCGGTGGCACTGGCGCACCGACCGACCGGGATGAGTTCCTGAATGGCACGGGGGTGTACGCCGTCGACCTCGGTGGTCTAAACGCGGTAGACCTATGGATCGGCGGCTTGGCCGAGGAGAAGATGCCATTCGGCGGCATGCTCGGCTCTACGTTCAACTACATCTTCGAGACGCAACTCGAGGCGTTGCAGAACGCCGATCGTTTCTACTATTTGGAGCGCACGGCGGGCCTCAACTTCATCACCGAGCTCGAAAACAACTCGTTTGCGAAGATGATCATGGCAAACACCGATGTCACGCACCTGCCGGGGCTGGTCTTCCAGAACAACCTCGTGCTCGAGGTGGATCCGTCAGCACAGAACGGGGCGGACCCGACTAACGGCAATCCGTTGTCGCCGCTGGTGATTCGCAACAATCCGGGCACCCCGGGTGTCGACACGAACTACCTGCAATACACCGGTGAAGACCACGTGGTGATTGGTGGCACCAATCCAGGTAATACCAGTAATCCGACCGGAAACGACATCATCATCTCCAGCGAGGGTGACGACACCATCTGGGGCGATGGTGGCAACGACCGCATCGAAGGCGGTCACGGTAACGACCAGATTCGCGGGGGGGCCGGCGACGACATCATCACGGACGTAGGTGGTGACGACAACCTGCAGGGCGACGACGGCAACGACGTCATCCACGGTGGCTCCGGCGTCAATCTGATACTCGGCGGCTTTGGCCAGGACTTCATTGTGACCGGTGAGGATGCAAGCGAGGCCTTTGGGGGGGCGGGCAACGACTTCATCCTGGGGGCCGACACAAACGAGCAGGACCTCGGCAACGAAGGCGACGACTGGCTGGAAGGTGGACTGACCGACGGCTCGCCGGGCGACAACTTCGACCCGCTCGGTCGCGACCTGATCATCGGCAACGATGTGTTCATCGGCTCCGGCCTGACGGACATCATGAACGGCGAAGGTGGCGACGACATCATGTATGGCGCCTCTGGCCCGGGCGACAAGTACCTTGGCGCATCGGGCTTCGACTGGGCGACGTTCGACCTCTCTCCTGACGGCGTCAGCATGAACATGGCCGTCCGGGCGAACCTTGCGGGACCGATCCCGATCGCGGCCGGCATCAACGCCCGCTTCTCGTTTGTCGAGGGTCTGTCAGGGTCTCACCAGGCCGACCTGCTGCGCGGCGACGATGCAGACTCTGTCTCGATTGCGCTGGCTGGAACGCAAGGCAGCGTGCTGACCAACTTCGACCTGATCGATGGTTTGCGCGACTTCGTCGGCTCGGCCGCGGCCATCGGCCCCAATGGTGCCAGCTTCGGTTCAGGTAACATCCTGCTCGGGGGGGGCGGCAGCGACATCATCGATAGTCGCGGTGGTGACGACCTGATCGATGGCAATCGTTACCTGAACGTCCGCATCGCCGTGAGCAATCCCGGGC
>RCUT01001581.1_pt1 | contig 10761 bp, 8 predicted proteins | sample 2166171 | NCBI WGS metagenome assembly RCUT01 (sample SAMN09932757, study PRJNA488358) | compost metagenome | isolation source: compost soil in 4-hydroxybenzoic | place: Germany: Experimental Botanical Garden
CATCTATATCGGCGCCGACAACCAGGACGTGGCGAAGAAGTGGCGCGGCATCGGCGTGCGCATCGAGGACGACGTGGTGGTGACCAGGACCGGCTGCGAGATCCTCACCGGCGGCGTACCCAAGACGGTGGCCGAGATCGAGGCGCTGATGGCTGCCGCGCGGACCCAGGCCGCCTGACATGCACCATAGCCAAGTCGCGATCATCGGCGGCGGCCTGGTAGGCGCCAGCCTTGCCCTGGCCTTGCAGGAAGGCGCCCGCGCGCGGGGCTGGAAGATCGTCCTGATCGAGCCCTTCGCCCCCGGCAGCAGCTTCCAGCCCAGCTACGACGCCCGTTCTTCCGCGCTGTCCTTCGGCAGCCGGCAGATCTACGAGCGCCTCGGCCTCTGGCAGGGCATCGCCCAGCGCGCCGAACCCATACTGCAGATCCACGTCTCCGACCGTGGGCGCTTCGGCGCCGCCCGGCTCGCCGCCCTGGAAGAGGGTGTGCCGGCCCTGGGCTACGTGGTGGAGAACGCCTGGCTCGGCCAGTGCCTGTGGCAGGCCCTGGACGAGGACGTGGTGAGCTGGCACTGCCCGGCCGAAGTGGTCGGCATGCAGGCCCAGGAGGGCGGCTACCGCCTGACCCTGAACGACGAGACCCAGCTCGACTGCGACCTCGCCGTGCTGGCCGACGGTGGCCGCTCCGGCCTGCGCGAGCAGCTGGGCATCGGCGTGCGCCGCACCGCCTACCGGCAGACCGCGCTGATCGCCAACGTCAGCCCGCTGGAGGCCCATCGCGGCCAGGCCTTCGAACGCTTCACCGACGACGGCCCCATGGCGCTGCTGCCCTTGCCGGAGAACCGTTGCGCGCTGATCTGGAGCCGCCCCGGCAACGATGCCGAGCGCTTGGCCCATCTGGATGAGCGCAGCTTCCTCGACGAGTTGCAGGCCGTATTCGGTTATCGCCTGGGCGCCTTCCAGCAGGTGGGCGCGCGGCACCTCTACCCGCTGGAGCTGGTGGAAGCCGAGGAGCAGGTGCGCTCCAACCTGGTGGTGCTGGGCAACGCCGCCCACAGCCTGCACCCCATCGCCGGCCAGGGCTACAACCTGTCCCTGCGCGACGCCCAGGCCCTGGCCGAGGCGCTGCTGGCCAGCGACAAGACACCGGGCGACTTCGCCACCCTGCAGGGTTACCTGCAGCGCCAGCGCCTGGACCAGAACCTCACGGTGGGTTTCTCCGACCAGGTGACCCGCCTCTTCTCCAACGCCGAACCGCTGCTGGCCACCGGACGCAACCTGGGCCTGCTCGGCCTCGACCTGCTGCCGCCGGCCAAACGCTGGTTCGCTCGCCAGGCCATGGGCCTGGGCACTCGCCCGGTCTGACCGGGCGTGCCTCACACGGACTCACAGGGAGCCTCAAGGCCTGATATGGAACTGCGCGCGGATCTGATCATCGTGGGCGCCGGCATGGTCGGCAGTGCCCTGGCCCTGGCGCTGAAGGACAGCGGCCTGGACATCCTGCTGGTCGACGGCAGCCCGCTCAGCGTCAAGCCGTTCGACCCGGCAGCGGCCTTCGAACCGCGGGTCAGCGCCTTGTCCGCCGCCAGCCAGCGCATCCTCGAACGCCTCGGCGCCTGGTCCGGCATCAGCGCGCGGCGCAGCAGCCCCTATGGCGAGATGCGGGTCTGGGACGGCTCCGGCACCGGCCAGATCCATTTCTCCGCCGCCAGCGTGCACGCCGAGGTGCTCGGCCACATCGTCGAGAACCGCGTGGTCCAGGACGCCCTGATGGAGCCTCTGCACGAGAGCGGCATCGGCCTGCTGCCCGGCGCCCGTCTGGAGCGCCTGCGGCGCTCCGGCGACGACTGGTTGCTGACCCTGGTGGGCGGTCGCGAGCTGCGCACGCCCCTGGTGGTGGCCGCCGACGGCGCCAACTCCGCGGTACGTCGCCTGGCCGGCTGCGCGACCCGCGAGTGGGATTACCTGCACCACGCCATCGTCACCAGCGTGCGTTGTGCCGAGCCGCACCAGCGTACCGCCTGGCAGCGCTTCACCGACGACGGCCCGCTGGCTTTCCTGCCGCTGGAGCGCGACGGCGAGCACTGGTGCTCCATCGTCTGGTCGGTGACGCCGCTGGAGACCGAGCGCCTGATGGCCCTGGACGATGCCGCGTTCTGCAGCGAACTGGGCCGCGCGTTCGAGTGGCGCCTGGGCGAGGTGCTCGGCGCCGACCCGCGCCTGTGCATCCCGCTGCGCCAGCGCCATGCCAAGCGCTACGTGGAAGAGGGCCTGGTACTGATCGGCGACGCCGCCCACACCATCCACCCGCTGGCGGGGCAGGGCGTCAACCTCGGCTTCCTCGACGCGGCGGTGCTCGCCGAAGTGCTGCTGCACGCCGCCGGCCGTGGCGAGCGCCTGGCCGATGAGCGCGTGCTGGGCCGCTACGAGCGTCGGCGCATGCCGCACAACCTGGCGATGATGGCGGCGATGGAAGGCTTCGAGCGCTTGTTCCAGGCCAATCCGCTGCCCCTGCGCTGGCTGCGCAACAGCGGCCTGAAATGGGTGGACGGCATGCCCGAGGCCAAGGCGCTTTTCGTCCGCCAGGCCCTGGGCCTTTCCGGCGACCTGCCGGAACTGGCGCGGGCTTGAGTCCCTGGCTGTCTCCCCTGTTCCGTGGCGCAGGGGAGACAACCGGAAACAACGCGAACATAAATACCGCTATTGCTCTCAACTGAGGTTGACTATCATTCAGCCTTTGTCGCTATGAAGAGGCTCCAGCAATGCGGGTACGTCAGTCCCTTTTCGCGCTCCTCGCGCTGACCGCCGCCGCCACCTCGGCCCAGGCGGCCGATGAAGTGGTGGTCTACTCCTCGCGGATCGACGAGCTGATCAAACCGGTGTTCGACGCCTACACCGCCAAGACCGGTGTGCAGATCAAGTTCATCACCGACAAGGAAGCGCCGTTGATGCAGCGCATCAAGGCCGAGGGCGAGAACGGCGTGGCCGACCTGCTGCTCACGGTCGACGCCGGCAACCTCTGGCAGGCCGAGCAGATGGGCATCCTGCAGCCCTTCACCTCGCCCACCATCGACGCCAACATCCCATCCCAGTACCGCTCCGGCAGCCACGCCTGGACCGGCCTGTCGCTGCGCGCGCGGACCATCGTCTATTCCACCGAGCGGGTGAAGCCGGAAGAGCTTTCCACCTACGAGGCGCTGGCCGACAAGAACTGGGAAGGCCGCCTCTGCCTGCGCACGTCCAAGAAGGTCTACAACCAGTCGCTGACCGCCACCCTGATCGAGACCCACGGCGCGGCCAAGGCCGAGGAAGTCCTCAAGGGCTGGGTGAACAACCTGGCCACCGACGTCTTCGCCGATGACAACGCCGTGATCCAGGCGGTGGATGCGGGCCAGTGCGACGTCGGCATCGTCAACACCTACTACTACGGCCGCCTGCACAAGGAGAACCCGGACCTGCGGGTGAAGATCTTCTGGCCGAACCAGGCTGACCGCGGTGTGCACGTCAATCTCTCGGGTATCGGCCTGACCAGGCATGCGCCGCACCCCGAGGCCGCCAAGGCCCTGGTGGAGTGGATGACCACCGACGAGGCACAGGGCCTGTTCGCCGGTATCAACCAGGAATTCCCGGCTAACCCGAGCGTCAAGCCGTCCGCCGAAGTGGCCGCCTGGGGCAGCTTCAAGGCCGACAGCATCCCGGTGGAAGTGGCCGGCAAGCGCCAGGCGGAAGCCATCAGGATGATGGACCGCGTCGGTTGGAACTGATGTAGCGACAAGCTGCAAGTTGAAGCCTGCAGCTTGAAGCTGGCGGCACCGCCCGCCCATACTCGACGCCCCGGCCAGCCCGGGGCGTTCCTTTTTGATCCCCGAGAGGTTTGCGTGGCCCATCCCGCCCAGCGCCGCTGGTACCCCATCAGCTTTGCCGTCGCCATCCTGGTGCTCCTGCCCCTCAGTGTCCTGGTGCTGTCCTGGGGCGAAGTGGACGGGGAGATCTGGGCCCACCTCTGGGACACCCAGATGCCGCGCCTGCTGGGCAACACCCTGGTGCTGGTGCTGGGCGTCTCGGTGGGCGTGACCCTGCTCGGCGTCAGCCTGGCCTGGCTCACCAGCCTCTGCGAATTCCCCGGCCGGCGCTGGCTGGACTGGGCGCTGATGCTGCCCTTCGCCGTTCCGGCCTATGTGCTGGCCTTCGTCTTCATCGGCCTGTTCGACTTTTCCGGCCCGGTGCAGAGCCTGCTCCGCGAGTGGTTCGGCAGCGGCCTGCGGCTGCCGCGGGTGCGCTCCACCGGCGGCGTGATCCTGGTGCTGGTGCTGGTGTTCTACCCGTACGTCTACCTGCTGGCGCGTGCCGCCTTCCTGGCCCAGGGCAAGGGCCTGATGGAGGCCGCGCGGGTGCTCGGCCAGTCGCCCTGGCAGGCCTTCTGGCGCGTTGCCCTGCCCATGGCGCGGCCGGCCATAGGCGCGGGCCTTGCCCTGGCGATCATGGAGACCCTGGCCGACTTCGGCGCGGTGGCGGTGTTCAACTTCGACACTTTCACCACCGCCATCTACAAGACCTGGTACGGCTTCTTCAGCCTCTCCAGCGCCGCCCAGCTGGCCAGCCTGCTGCTGCTCGGCGTCTGCCTGGTGCTCTATGGCGAGCGCCGCGCCCGTGGCGCCGGCCGCCCGGCCAGCGAGCGGCCGCGGGGCAAGGCGCTCTATCACCTGCACGGGGTCAAGGCCCTGGCGGCCACCGGCTGGTGCTCCCTGGTGTTCGCCTGCGCCTTCGTCATCCCGATGCTGCAACTGCTGGTGTGGTTCTGGCAGCGCGGCCGTTTCGACCTGGACGAGCGCTATGCCGGGCTGATCCTGCACACCCTGTACCTGGGCGGCATGGCCGCCCTGATCACCGTCTGCGTCGCCCTGCTGCTGGCCTTCGCCCGGCGCCTGGCGCCGACCCGGCCGGTGCGCGCGGCGGTGGCCCTGGCCAACCTCGGCTATGCCCTGCCGGGCTCGGTGCTGGCGGTGTCCATCATGCTCGCCTTCAGCTACCTCGACAGCCAGATGGTGATCCCGCTTTCCAACTGGCTCGGCGGCACCGGCAAGCCGCTGCTGCTGGGCAGCCTCGGCGCCCTGCTGCTGGCCTACCTGGTGCGCTTCATGGCGGTGGCCTACGGGCCGCTGGAGAACGGCCTGGCGCGTGTCCGCCCGTCGCTGCCCGAAGCCTCTCGCAGCCTGGGCGTGGGGGGACCGGCCCTGTTCTTCCGCGTCTACCTGCCGCTGCTGCTGCCCGGCACCCTCAGCGCCGCGCTGCTGGTGTTCGTCGACGTGCTCAAGGAAATGCCCGCCACCCTGCTGATGCGCCCCTTCGGCTGGGACACCCTGGCCGTGCGCATCTTCGAAATGACCAGCGAGGGCGAGTGGGCCCGCGCGGCGTTGCCCGCCCTTACCCTGGTGCTGGTCGGCCTGTTGCCGGTGGTCGGGCTGATACGCCGTTCAGCACGACGGATCGGCCACTGAGGCGCCTGCCGCCGGCCGGAGTGTCCAGCCCTCGACCTTGCCGCTACAATGCGCGCCATTCGTTGCGGCCAGCCCGTGCGGCAGCTGGTCCAGCCGGCGCCGACAGCCTGGCGCATCTTCGCCAATCCCGGAAGGAGAAACCCATGGGACAGCGCACTCCACTGCATGACCAGCACCTGGCACTGGGAGCCAAGATGGTCGATTTCGGCGGCTGGGACATGCCGCTGCACTACGGCTCCCAGGTCGAGGAGCACCACCAGGTGCGCCGCGATTGTGGCGTCTTCGACGTCTCCCACATGACCGTAGTCGATGTCGGCGGGCCGCAGGCCAGGGACTGGCTGCAGGTCCTGCTGGCGAACGATGTCGACCGCCTGCAGGCGCCCGGCAAGGCGCTCTACAGCCCCATGCTCGACGAGCAGGGCGGCATCATCGACGACCTCATCGTCTACCTCACCGACTTCGGCTATCGCCTGGTGGTCAATGCCGCCACCCGCGACAAGGACATGGCCTGGCTGCAGGCGCGCAGCCAGGGTTTCGACGTGCAGTTGAGCGAGCGTGCCGAACTGGCCATGCTCGCCATCCAGGGGCCCAGCGCCCGCGCCAAGGTGGCCGAGCTGGTGAGCACCGAGCGCGCCGCGCTGATCCACGAACTCAAGCCCTTCCAGGGCCTGCCCGACGACGACTGGTTCATCGCCCGCACCGGCTACACCGGTGAGGACGGCCTGGAGATCATGCTCCCCGCCGACCAGGCCGCCGGCTTCTTCAACGAGCTGGTGGGCGCCGGCATCGCCCCCATCGGCCTCGGCGCCCGCGACACCCTGCGCCTGGAGGCCGGGATGAACCTCTACGGCCAGGACATGACCGAAGACGTCTCCCCGCTGGTGTGCAACATGGCCTGGACCGTCGCCTGGGAACCCGTGACCCGCGACTTCATCGGCCGTGGCGCCCTGGAAGCCGAACGCGCCGCGGGCCCCGCCAGCAAGCTGGTCGGCCTGGTACTGGAGGAGCGCGGCGTGCTGCGCGCCCATCAGGTGGTGCGGGTGGAAGGCGTGGGCGAGGGCGAGATCACCAGCGGCAGCTTCTCCCCGACCCTGAACAAATCCATCGCCCTGGCCCGGGTGCCGGCGGCGACTGGCGAGCGTGCCGAGGTGGAAATCCGCGGCAAGTGGTTCCCGGTACGCGTCGTGCGACCGAACTTCGTGCGCAATGGCAAGGCCTTGATCTAAATTTGCAGGCGGGCCATCCGCCACAGACTCTGAGGAACTCAACATGAGCAACATCCCCGCTGAACTGCGTTATGCCCCCAGCCACGAGTGGGCCCGTCTGGAAGCCGATGGCAGCGTTACCGTGGGCATCACCGACCATGCCCAGGAAGCCCTGGGCGATGTGGTCTTCGTCGAGCTGCCGGAAGTCGGCAAGACCCTGGCCGCCGGTCAGGAAGCCGGTGTGGTGGAATCGGTGAAGGCCGCCTCCGACATCTACTCGCCGATCGGCGGCGAAGTGATCGCGGTGAACGAGGCCGTCAGCGACGCGCCCGAGAGCGTCAACAGCGATCCCTACGGCAGCTGGTTCTTCAAGCTCAAGCCGAGCGACGCCGCCGAGCTGGACAAATTGCTCGATGCCGCCGCCTACAAGGCAGCCGCCGACGCCGATAGCTGATTCACCCGCTATCCTTCAAAAAGCCTCGCTAGTCGAGGCTTTTTGTTTTTCAGCGGTCGAATGAGGTCGAACGAGGTCGAGCCCATGTCCCAGATGCCCTCGCTGTCCCAGCTCCAACAGCCAGATACCTTCCTCCGTCGCCACCTGGGTCCGGACGAGGTCGAACAGCAGGCCATGCTCGAGGCCCTGGGCCTTGCCGGCCGCGACGAGCTGCTCGTGCAGACGGTGCCGCCGGCGATCCGCCTCAATCGGCCCCTGGACCTGCCCCCGGCGCTGGACGAACGCGGCGCCCTGGCCAGGCTGCGCGGCTATGCCGAGCAGAACCAGCTGTGGACCAGCCTGATCGGCATGGGTTACTACGGCACCCTCACGCCCACGGTGATCCTGCGCAACGTGCTGGAAAACCCCGGCTGGTACACCGCCTATACCCCCTACCAGCCGGAAATCGCCCAGGGCCGGCTGGAAGCCCTGCTGAACTTCCAGCAGATGACCATCGACCTCACCGGCCTCGACCTCGCCAGCGCCTCCCTGCTGGACGAGGCCACCGCCGCCGCAGAAGCCATGGCCCTGGCCAAGCGCGTGGCCAAGTCGAAGAGCAACCTGTTCTTCGTCGACGAAGACTGCCATCCGCAGACCATCTCGGTGGTGCAGACCCGCGCCGAGGCGTTCGGCTTCGACCTGGTGGTGGACCATGTGGATAACCTGGCGCGGCACCAGGTGTTCGGCGCCCTGCTGCAGTACCCGGATACCCACGGCGAGATCCGCGACCTGCGGCCGCTGATCGAACAGCTGCACAACCAGCAGGCCCTGGCCTGCGTCGGCGCCGACCTGCTCAGCCTGCTGCTGCTCACCCCGCCCGGCGAGCTGGGCGCGGACGTGGTGTTCGGCTCGGCCCAGCGCTTCGGCGTACCCATGGGCTATGGCGGTCCCCACGCTGCCTTCTTCGCCACCCGCGACGAATTCAAGCGCGCCATGCCCGGGCGCATCATCGGCGTCTCCAAGGACGCCCGCGGCAACATCGCCCTGCGCATGGCCCTGCAGACCCGCGAACAGCACATCCGCCGCGAGAAGGCCAACTCCAACATCTGTACCGCCCAGGTGCTGCTGGCCAATATCGCCAGCTGCTACGCCGTCTACCACGGCCCCGAGGGCCTGAAGCGCATCGCCCAGCGCGTCCACCGGCTCACCGCCATCCTCGCCGAAGGCCTGGCGCGCAAGGGCATCCAGCGCGACAACCAGTACTTTTTCGACACCCTGACCCTGGACGTCGGCGGCAGCCAGACCGCCGTGATCGAGTCGGCCAAGGCGGCGCGCATCAACCTGCGCATCCTCGGCCGCGGCAAGCTGGGCGTCAGCCTCGACGAAACCTGCACGGCGGACACCGTGGAACAGCTCTTCTGCGTCTTCCTCGGCGCCGACCACGGTCTCGACGTCGGCGAGCTGGACGAGGCCGTCATCGTCGGCGGCATCCCTGCCGACCTGGCGCGCAGCAGCAGCTACCTGAGCCATCCGGTGTTCAATGCCCACCACAGCGAAACCGAGATGCTGCGTTACCTCAAGCAGCTGGAGAACAAGGACCTGGCGCTGAACCAGTCGATGATCCCGCTGGGCTCCTGCACCATGAAGCTCAACGCCACCAGCGAGATGATCCCCATCACCTGGCCGGAGTTCGCCGACCTGCACCCCTTCGCGCCCCGCGAGCAGGCCCTGGGCTACAAGCTGATGATCGACGAGCTGGAGTCCTGGCTCTGCGCCATCACCGGCTTCGACGCCATCTGCATGCAGCCCAACTCCGGCGCCCAGGGCGAGTACGCCGGGCTGCTCGCCATCCGCCGCTACCACGAGAGCCGCGGCGAAGGGCACCGCAACATCTGCCTGATCCCGGCGTCGGCCCACGGTACCAACCCGGCCTCGGCGCAGATGGCCAGCATGCGCGTGGTGATCGTCGAGTGCGACCAGGACGGCAACGTCGACCTGGAGGACCTGAAACGCAAGGCCGCCGAGGCCGGCAGCCAGCTGTCCTGCCTGATGGCCACCTATCCCTCGACCCATGGTGTCTACGAAGAGGGCATCCGCGAGATCTGCGAGGTCATCCACGGCCATGGCGGCCAGGTCTACATGGACGGCGCCAACCTCAACGCCCAGGTCGGCCTGGCGCGGCCGGCGGACATCGGTGCCGATGTCTCGCACATGAACCTGCACAAGACCTTCTGCATTCCCCACGGCGGCGGCGGGCCGGGCATGGGGCCGATCGGCGTGCGTGCGCACCTGGCACCCTTCGTCGCCAACCACCCGGTGATCGAGCTGAAGGGGCCGAATCCGGAGAACGGCGCGGTCAGCGCGGCGCCCTGGGGCAGCGCGAGCATCCTGCCGATCAGCTGGATGTACATTGCGATGATGGGCCCGGAGCTGGCCGATGCCACCGAGGTCGCCATCCTCAATGCCAACTACCTGGCGCGGCGGCTGGGCGATGCCTACCCGGTGCTCTACAGCGGGCGCAACGGCCGCGTGGCCCACGAGTGCATCCTCGACCTGCGGCCGCTCAAGGCGGAAACCGGCATCACCGAGGAAGACGTGGCCAAGCGTCTGATCGACTACGGCTTCCATGCGCCGACCATGAGCTTCCCGGTGCCCGGCACCCTGATGGTCGAGCCCACCGAGAGCGAGAACAAGCACGAGCTGGACCGTTTCATCGAGGCCATGCTGAGCATTCGTGCGGAGATCGCCAAGGTGCAGGCCGGCGACTGGCCGGCCGAGGACAATCCGCTCAAGCGCGCGCCGCACACCCTGGCGGATGTGATCGGCCACTGGGAGCGGCCCTACAGCATCGAGGAAGCCGTCACCCCCACCGCCCACACCCGCGCCCACAAGTACTGGCCGGCGGTGAATCGGGTGGACAACGTCTATGGCGACCGCAACCTGTTCTGCGCCTGCGTGCCGGTGGAGGACTATCGGGAGTAGGCGTGAGGGGCAGGCCTGCGGCCTGCATCGCGAATGAATTCGCTCCCACAAGGAGAGGCCTGTGAGAGCGAATTCACTGTGGGAGCGAATTTATTCGCGAAGCATCACTCTTCGGTGGCCAGGATGGCGTTGGCCAGTTCGCTGTCGGTGGCCTTGAGATCGGGGTGCTCGCTGCGGATCCGCTGCAGCGCGGCTTCCAGGTAGGGGCCGCGGATTTCGCCGTTACTGGCGACGAAACTGCTGGCGTCGTCGCGGGCCGCGACTATCAGTTTGTCGTCCTTGAAGGTGAGGTAGGTGGAAGCGGTGGTGGCGCCGGAGGAGATGATGTCGCGCCAGAAGTCACTGTCCGCCATGGCCGAGCCAACCGGTAGGGCGATCAGGGCGAGTGCTGCTGCATACAGACGGGTGCGCATGAGGAGTTACTCCGTTTGCGGTGGACCTGAACTATCAGATTCGGTCGGTCGCTACGGAGTTCCACCTCGCTGCCCACCGGTCATGGCGGCTTGCCATCCCTTCATTTGAACTTGGGAATCCACGTGTCATGAGTCACCGGCTCTGCCTGTGGCGATTCGAATTCCCGTGCTAGCAGGGTAGGGTGCGCCGTGCGCACCGGCGGTTTGACGTGGTGCCGAAGCCGATCCCGG
>RCUT01001585.1_pt1 | contig 10748 bp, 8 predicted proteins | sample 2166171 | NCBI WGS metagenome assembly RCUT01 (sample SAMN09932757, study PRJNA488358) | compost metagenome | isolation source: compost soil in 4-hydroxybenzoic | place: Germany: Experimental Botanical Garden
GTTAAGGGCTAACCACTCTATAGGTTTTGCACCTAATGGCGCAACGCTATTTTATATAATTTCCATGCTGCCGATCATTTACTCCGAACGGAATAGTTCTTTCTTAAAATTTCTATCTGCCTGTTTTTTAAATAAATAAGCAATTCACAAGAGCCAGCCATTTGTCTGTCTTAAAAGGTCAGAAGTTAACAGGTATTAAATTTAATTCCACATATGTCTTCTTGTTCAAAATAAAAAGCGTTAAATCAGCCGATTTAACAGCTTTTTGTTTGATTTATTGCTGTTTCTCCAAAAAAAATATTTTCAAGTGCATGTTTATTAATATTTTAATTATACATTGCATAAACACGCATTTAAAATGTTTGAAAATATGCCTTTGAAACACTACAACTTTAATCCATAGTAAGCTTAAAACCATTTATATCTAATCAACTAAACTAATTTTAAAATTTATGAAAAGAAGGTTACTTTTTATTGTATTTACTTTGCTGTTTTCTGCAAGTTTGTGGGCTCAGCAACGATCAATTAAAGGAAAAGTCACTCAGTCGGATGGTCAACCCATTCCAGGGGTTTCAGTGGTTGTAAAAGGAACAACAAATGGAACGCAGACTGATGGCGATGGCAATTATGTGATAAATGTTGAGGAAGGAAAAACACTCCAATTTTCTTCCGTAGGATTCAAGATCAAAGAGGTTACTGTAAAATCAACCAAAGAAATAAATGTACATCTGGAAGAAGATCAGAAGCAATTAGGGGAGGTTGTTGTTACTGCGCTTGGAATTTCCAGGAAAGAACGTTCATTAGGCTATTCTACCCAAAAAGTGAATGGTGAAAACCTGACACTTACTAAGGAGCAGAACGTATTGGGTTCATTAGCAGGTAAAATTAGCGGCGTTCAGGTTGTTGGATCTTCAGGAGCCAGCATGGGAGGAACCCAAAGCATTAAAATACGTGGTATCAACTCAATTAGCGGTAATGACCAGGCTTTAATTGTGGTGGATGGAACACCGATTTCAAACGATAATTTTTCAGGCCGTACCGGACGAGATTATGGAAACATCGGCCAAGACATTAATCCCGAAGATATAGAATCAGTTAACGTACTAAAGGGTCCGGCAGCAAGTGCATTGTATGGTATGCGTGGTCAATATGGGGTAATTATGATTACCACAAAAAAAGGTGCAAAGGATAAAACTAAGATTGACTTTAGTTCTTCATTTGCAGTTGATAAAGCGACCAACTTTATGCCTGTTCAGAATATTTATGGTGGAGGTGCCAGCCAAACTTTCCCGTTAACTAAAAATGGAGAAAAAATGGTGGATACCAAACAAGATATGAGCTGGGGCCCTAAAATGGACGGTACACCTGTTCGTCAATTTTATAGTTTTTATCCTCAAGACCCTGATTATGGTAAGTTAACACCTTTTGTTCCACAACCTAATAACATTCAAGATTATTACAACACTGGAACAACCATCAATAATAACATCTCGGTTACCGGAGGTACTGAAAAACTAAACTTCCGGATGTCCTATAATAATACCAACACTAAAGGTATTGAGCCTAATACCTATTTGCGTAGAAATAACCTGAGTTTAAGTGGTGATGTAAAAGCGAGTGAAAAGATCAGCTTTAATGCAAACCTCAACTTTGCAAATAATAAAGGTCAACGTCCGGGACAAGGTTCCGAAGACGGTTCACGCTATATGAATCAATGGTTTCAACGTTCATTGGACATGAATAAGTTGAGAAACTATAAATATGCAGATGGTACTTACGGACAATGGAGTATTTCAAACTGGGATGATCCTGCCGGAAATAATTATTTAAAAGCACTTTATTGGAACAACCCATTCTTTGCCATGTATGAGAATCCTTCGCACGATTCACGTAACCGCTTTTTTGGTAGTGCAGGGATAGCTTATCAGGTACTTCCAACGTTGAAATTAACAGGAACCGTTAGAGGAGATACTTATACTCAAAACTTTGATAGTCGTACAACTTTAGGTGGTACAGGAACAATTTCCAATTCATTTGCTGTTGCAAAATATGAAAACCGAGAGATGAACTATGAGTTCTTAGCTCATTATAAGAAACAGATTGGCAGTTTTGATATCAGTGCAAATGCCGGAGCAAATCTTTTTACAATTGATTATTCAAGTGTAGCGCAAAGTACTGTAGGTGGTTTAAGTTCCCCTAACTTCTTTAATATTTCAGCTTCAATTGACCGACCATTGATTTCTAATGCATATGCAAAAAAACAAGTAAGAAGCTTTTATGGAACGGCATCAGTTGGATATAAGGATACCTATTTTCTGGATGTTGCCTTACGTAATGATATTTCTTCAGCATTGCCTCAAAACAATAATTCTTATTATTATCCTTCCGTATCATTTAGTACTGTGTTTGGAGATTTATTGAAATGGGAACCCCTTTCATATGGTAAATTTCGGGTAAGTTATGCACAGGCAGGCACAGATATTTCAGCTTATCAGACTTCAAATCCTTTTGCTGTTGACCCTACTTCAGGAACTATGGTTGCATTATCATTACCTAATACTTTTTATTCAGAAGAAATGATGCCAGCCTATGCCAATGCCTTTGAAATTGGTACTGACTTAAAATTCCTGAATAATAGGTTAGGGCTTAATGTTACTTACTATGATCAACAAAATAAAAATCAGGTAATAACACTAAGTGTTCCTTCAGAAAGTGGGTATGTAAATCTCGTAACTAATTCAGGAAATATTAAAAATAAAGGTTTTGAACTTAGCTTAAGTGCCACCCCGGTTAAGGTTAATAAGTTTAGCTGGGATCTATCAGCAAATATTTCAAGAAATAAAAGCCAGATCGTTGAGCTTCATCCGCAGTTTAAAGCCTATACATTAGAAACAAACTCCTATTCTAAAATAGATCAAATATTACTTGCAGAAGAAGGAAAAGCTTTCGGATCATTAATAACCACGGGGATTAAATATGACCCTGCTACTGGTAAAATGTTATTAGATGCCAATAATCTTCCTGTTTTTGAAGCAAATCAAAATTTTGGGAGTATGACACCTGATTTTACAGGTGGTTTCCAGAATACATTCAGTTATCGAAACTTTACTTTGGCCGCTTCAATTGATTTTCAAGGTGGAGGACAATTTTTTAGCCGTACTAAATTATTGGCCGCTAAAACTGGTTTAGCAGTAGAAACAGCAGCTATAAATGAAAATGGCAAAAATGTTCGTGATCCATTGGCAGAAGGTGGAGGTGTAAAAGTAAATGGTATTTCTGCAGCCACAGGGCAAGAAGTTACGGCTTTTGTTGATGCTCAAAAATACTATACAGCCATTGGTACAAAGGCTTACAATTTATTCCTTTATGATGCTTCTTATATTAAGTTAAGAGAGGTTCGTTTGGGCTATACTTTTTATAAGAGAGAATACACGAAGTTGCCAGCAAGTTCAGTAAATCTTGCATTTACCATTCGTAATCCAATGATGATTTGGCAAAAAGCGCCTAAAGGCCTTGATCCTTCAGAATTATCAAGTGGAAGTTCGGGCCTTAGCTGGAATGAATCAGGAGAATTGCAATCGGTTCGTTCATTTGGCTTAAATCTTAATGTATCATTCTAAAAATCGACTGTCAACAATGAAAAAATATAAAATAGCGAAAATCGCCATTGCTTTCACGAGTTTGTTAATTGCAACAAGCTGTACAAAGTTTGATGATGATATTAATGTGAGCCCGAATAAACCGTTGGTGGCTTATAATTCCGATTTGTTTACCTATGCAATGCGTTATGTTTCAAATACTTCAGAAGCAACGCAAGGGGCTTTATATGTTCAGCAATTGGCTGAAACGCAGTATACAGATGCATCACGATACACGAATGTTGCGTTTGATTGGTCTGTATTTTATGCTAACCCTTTAATGAATCTTCAATACATCATTAGTCAACCCATCAATCCATTAACAGAAGCAACAGAGGGCTCAGCCAATAACCAAAAGGCTGTAGCGCGTATTTTAAGAGCTTATTTTTATTGGCATCTTACAGATAGATGGGGAGATATTCCATATGCACAAGCTTTGCAAGGTTCTGCCAATTTTGCCCCGGTTTATACTAGTCAAAAAGATGTGTATTATGATTTGATGAAAGAGCTGAAAGAGGCTGCTGCTCAAATTGATGGCGGAAAAGGTGTTAAAACAGATTTCTTGTATAATAAAAACATGAGCAAATGGAAGAAGTTGGCAAATACGATGCGTGCTTTAATGGCACTTCGTATTTCAAAAGTTGATCAAACAAAAGCTCAGACTGAATTCAATGATGCTATAACGAGTGGTGTTTTTGCTTCAAATGCAGATAACTTTGTTTATCCCCACCTGGAAGAAACAGCTAATCAGAACTTCTGGTTTTCGGCATTAAGTAAAGACGCTTGTGCCCCTAGTGCAACATTAGTTGATTATTTGATTTCAACCAATGATCCTCGCTTAACAACATTTGCTAACAAGAATAAGCTAACTCCTGCAGTTTATGCGGGGATGCCATATGGATTAATGAACGATGAAGCTTCTCAGATTCCATCTAAAAATATTTCAACAGTAGGGGATAAGTTACGCCAGAAAACCAGCTCTACTCAGCTAATTACCTATGCTCAATTGTTGTTTGCCAAAGCTGAAGCTGCTAAAGCTGGAATTATTTCAGGTGGTGATGCGGAGGCGCAAGCAAATTATAACCTGGCTATTGAGAATTCGTTGATTCAATGGAATGGAGATAATACAGGATTGACAACCTTCTTGGCCGATCCGGCGGTTGCTTATGATAGTAATAATGCCATTAAACTGATTGCTTATCAGCGTTGGGTGCATTTATACATGAATGGTTATGAAGCTTGGGCCGAATGGAGAAGAACGGGTTATCCTCAACTTACTGCGGCATCCGGAACGGCAGGAATTCCTACACGACAGGCTTATCCGTCGAGTGAGTTTACCCTGAACCGACAAAACTATGATAAAGCCAAAGAGGCTTTAGGAGGAAAGGACGATCTTTATGGTCGGGTTTGGTGGAATAAACAGAATTAGCATCAACCAAAAAATTAATGCTTTTAATAAAGTTTTTATACAAAGCAACAACATTATTTGTTGTTGCTTTGTATATTTGCGTATTATCAGCAAAGAATTATGGAAATAGAAAAAGAAATAGTTCAAAGTAAATTTGAAAATAGCTACCAGAAGGCAATCATAAACATCGTTTTTACGCAAAGTTGGTTGATGTCAAATATGCGCCAGATTCTTGAGCCATATGATATTACCCCTCAGCAATTTAACGTTTTACGAATTTTAAGAGGCCAATATCCAAAACCCGCTACATTAAACCTGGTTAAAGAGCGCATTATAGACAAGATGTCGGATGTTTCCAGAATCGTAGACCGATTAGTAAAAAAAGACATTATTGAGCGCAAAGTTTGTAAAAGCGACAGAAGAGCGGTTGATCTTTTAATTACTCAGAAAGGCCTGGATCTGTTGTCTAATATCACCATTGAAAAAATGCAAGGTTTTGTAGGTAATAATCTTACCGACAACGAACTTGAAAAATTAAACGAGCTTTTAGATAAATTAAGAGGATAGTTTTTTAGTCTAGAGTCATTAGTCCAGAGTCCTTAGTCTTTAGTTTTAGTTCTGAGTCATTAGCTTTTAGCTTTTTCGAAATCAAAACCGACTCAAGACTCAGTACTCAAGACTCCAAACTATTAATTGAGTTTAGAGTCATTAGCTTTTAGTTGTTAGCTTTTCAAGATCAAAACGACTCAAGACCCAGTATTCACGACTCAAGACTCACGACTCACGACTCACGACTAATGCACATGTCCATGACTATCTTGCAAGAAGAAGATGGTAATAGCAATACCCGCTCCCAGGAAAATTGCAATTGTTTTGTACAGATTGAATTTGTGATCTTCACTTGCTTCAAACAAGATGGTGGTTGAGATATGCAGGAAAATACCGATTACAATCGCCATGATATAATCAAAATACTGCGATAACGCACCGGATGCATTGGGTCCTAAGTTCTGGCTTAAAATAAAGCCCGCTGGCGACATTAAAGCAAACAAGGCAAGCATCATGATGGTGGTTGATTTGCTGATGTTACTTTGCAGCAAAATGCTTCCTAATGCAAAGGCCGCTGGAATATGGTGAATAGCAATACCAAACAATAACTCATTTTGAGCTTCTGAACTGGCTAAAGGTAAAGCCTCAAGAAATGCATGCAAACATAAGCTTATCATTAAGCCAAATGGGAAGGCTGCGCCATGTTCATGGTGATGAACATGAATATGCCCGTGTTCAACTCCTTCCGAAAACTGCTCTAAAATTATTTGAAAAGCAAATCCTACTAAAACAAACACACCAACCATCGGGTTATGCGAGCTATAAACTTCGGGCATTAAGTGTAGCGCACAAATAGCAAACAGGTAAGCACCACTAAACGATAAAATAAGTTTCAGGTTTTTTGTGCTGCTTTTGGTCACAAAAAATACTGCCATTCCACCAAGGAATGCACTTCCAAATAAAATAAGACTCTTAATTAACTCCATCTAAGGGTAAAATATTTTTTCGTATTTGTGAAACTCCCCAGCCGATAAACGCTCCTAATAACCCTCCACAAGTAACATCAAAAGGATAGTGTACGCCAACATATACTTGTGCAAAGCAAATAATGACAGCCCAGGCTAAAGCTGCAGGCAGCACCCATTTCCAGCGTTGGTAGAAAGTTCCAATCAAGAACAGAGCAATAGCAAAATGGTTTGCCGCATGTGAAGAAACAAAGCTAAATCCTGAACCGCAACGAGCAATTCTTAACTTAACTAAACCCAATAAAGCCGGATCGTTACATGGTCGAAGGCGCTGAAAATGCTGTTTTATTATACTCGCGCTTGTAAAATCGGCGATGCCAAAAGCAACCAGTAAAAATAAGATGAGGTATAGCCCTTTAAGCTTATATTCTTTGATAAAAAATACGATGAGGAACGCATATAAAGGTGCCCAGAAATATTGATTTCGCATTAACGGCATTAACCAATCAAAAAATGGATTGGAAAGGTCGTTATTGATGAAGAAGAAAATTTTCTGGTCAATGGAATTTAATTGTTCAAGCATTTATTATTAGTGCGAAAATTATGAAGGTTTATTTATTTCTTTCTACAAACAAAGATTAATCTGTCTGAGATTTTAGGGTCAAATTCATTCAGATCGTAATCACCAAAAGTGGCTTCGATCTCTAATCCGGCTTTGGTAAAAAAGCGTTTAAAATCATCAGGCATAAGTGCTCTTACTTCTTCTTTGAAAGCAAAATGACGTCCTTTATCTTCGAAGTCTATTTTCTTTACGATAAAACCGTTTTCGAGCTTACGCTGAATGTGAAATTCGATAAGTCCGACTAATTGAGTCTCCCGGAAAACCAAATTATTTTGTAGTTTTTCAGCATTCATGAAATCGAGCACAAGCGCGCCGTCTTTTTTCAGAGAATGAGCAAACATGTTTATCGCATGCTGATGATCACGTTCTTTTTCGAAGAAACCAAAGCTGGTAAACAGGTTAAAAACGATGTCAAAATAGTTGATAAAAAATAAATTTCGCATGTCGTGCACATAAAAGTGCAGCTTAGCGTTTTCAAAAGCAGAAGCATGTTTTATATTTTCCTGCGAAAGATCGATCCCTGTCACATCATATCCTTTTTTGTTCAGATAAATAGCATGACGACCTTTGCCGCAGCCGACATCAAGCATCCTTTCCTGAGTAGACGGCGTCAGATATTCGCATAAATTATCCATTAAATGCTCAGCTTCTCGCTCATCACGTTTGTTGTAAAGTATATGATAATAAGGTGAATTGAACCAGTTTTGGTACCACTTCTGTTGTTTATCAGGCATAGCAACAAATATATAAAACCAATATGAGTTTTTTTACCGTCATTTATTGTTAAAAATGCAGGTCAAATACAAGGCTAAAGACTTTATTCTCATTGCCTATTTTGATATAATTTATAATTTTGTTTTTGTTAATTCTAAAATCACTCAACATTGACACTTATTAAGTCTATTTCAGGTATCAGGGGTACCATTGGAGGTACTCCCGGAGACGCTCTTACACCTTTAGATGTGGTAAAATTCACCTCGGCTTTTGGCCAATGGGTTATAAATAAATCAGGAAATAAGAAAATTGTAATTGGCAGGGATGCACGTATCTCTGGTGAAATGGTTCGTAATCTGGTGGTTGGTACCTTACAAGGTTTAGGTATCGATGTTGTCGATCTGGATCTTTCAACTACGCCTACTGTTGAAGTAGCGGTTCCGATGGAAAATGCCGGAGGTGGTATTATCCTTACGGCAAGCCATAATCCAAAACAATGGAATGCTCTTAAATTACTGAACGGTAAAGGTGAGTTTATCTCAGCCGCCGACGGACAAGAAGTATTGGATATTGCTGAAAAAGGCGCTGTTCATTATGCAGATGTAGATGCTTTAGGCGCTTACAAAATCGATAATTCTTATGTTGATAAGCATATTGAAATGATTTTGGCTTTGCCTTTAGTGGATGTTGAAGCAATTAAGAAAGCTAATTTCAGTGTAGTGGTAGATGCTGTGAATTCCACTGGCGGAATCTTCGTTCCTAGATTATTGAAAGCTTTGGGTGTTAACACAGTGCATGAACTATACTGTACGCCTGATGGCAAATTCCCTCATAACCCTGAACCATTAGCTGAAAACCTTATCGAATTGTCGAAACAGGTAATGGCAAAAGGAGCAAGCTTAGGTATCTCTGTCGACCCAGATGTTGACCGTTTGGTTTTTGTTTGTGAAGATGGAAGTATGTTTGGAGAAGAGTATACATTAGTTGCTGTTGGCGATTACATTCTGAAACATAATAAAGGAAATACTGTTTCTAATTTGTCGTCGACACGTGCATTGCAGGATGTTACCGAAAGTCATGGTGGTAAATATAGCGCAGCTGCAGTGGGAGAAGTGAATGTAGTGGAAATGATGAAAGCCACTAATGCAGTAATTGGTGGTGAAGGTAATGGAGGTATTATCTATCCTGAATTGCATTACGGAAGAGATGCTTTAGTAGGTATCGCATTATTCTTAACACATTTGGCAAACTTTGGAAAAAGCATTTCTGTATTAAGAAATTCTTATCCATCTTACCATATCTCTAAAAACAAGATCACATTAACGGCCGATATGGATATCGATTCGTTGATGGATAAGATTCAGGAGAAATATAATAAACAACCTATTAATACAATCGATGGGGTTCGCATTGAGTTTGATAAACAATGGGTACATTTACGTCGCTCTAATACAGAACCAATTATTCGTATTTACTCAGAAGGCGATTCTGAAACAGTTGCAGATGCATTGGCTAATAAAATTATAGCTGATTTTAAAGAAATGATATAATATAGATTTGAGATATTAGATAGGTGATTTGAGATAATTTCCCAATCACTTATCTGGTTTCTTGAATAAATTTAAACCGAAAAACCTAAACCAATCGATTTGAAATTTGAATATGTAGTTGAACTCGTATCTCAAATCTCTTATCACAAATTTAACTTATATGAGAGTTTATTTAGACAACGCTGCTACTACACCTATTGATAAAGAGGTGTTGGCGGTGATGTTTGGCATAATGGAGAATCAATATGGGAACCCTTCTTCCATTCATGCTCACGGCCGCGAGGTGCGTTCAATTGTTGAGACGGCTCGTAAAACTGTGGCAAAGTTGCTAAATACATCACCGGCAGAAATTTTCTTTACTTCGGGAGGTACCGAAGCTGATAATACAGCTATTCGTTGTGGTATCCACGACCATGGTATTACTCACGCAATTACTTCAAAAATTGAGCACCACGCAGTTGGGCATACACTTGAAGAGTTGGAAAAGAAAGGTGTTATTAAATTAAGTTATGTTAATATCGACTCAAAAGGTACTGTCGATTATGATCACCTTGAAGAGTTGTTAAAGAATAACGAACGCAGCTTTGTTTCCTTAATGCATGCCAATAATGAAATTGGGACACTGTTGGATGTAGAACGCGTAGGAAATCTTTGCGAGCAATACAACGCTTTATTTCACTGCGATACCGTACAAACAATGGGGCATTACGTGCATGACCTCAGTAAACTGAAAGTTCATTTTATAGCTTGCGCTGCGCATAAATTACACGGACCGAAAGGGGTTGGTTTTTTATATGTAAACTATCATGTGAAAATTAAACCTTTTATTTACGGTGGAGCTCAGGAACGCAACATGAGGGGTGGCACTGAGAACGTTTATGGAATTGCAGGTTTAGCAAAGGCATTGGAAATTGCCTATCATGAAATGGATGAACATGCTCAATATGTTCAGGGTTTGAAAAACTATATGAAGGATCAATTGACGCAAAATTTTACCGATGTACAATTCAATGGTGAAACTGATCCTGCCAAAAGCTTATATACCGTTTTAAATGTGTCTTTCCCCGAATCGGATATGGGAGATATGATGTTGTTTAATTTGGATATAAACGGAATTTCGGCATCAGGAGGAAGTGCTTGTTCTTCCGGATCAAATATTGGTTCACATGTACTTACGGCAATTGGTACAAACCCTAATCGTCCATCGGTTCGTTTCTCTTTCTGTAAGTATAACACGAAAGAAGAAATCGATTTTGTGATTGAAAAGTTAAAACAGATTATTCCGGTAACGGTGTAAATAAC
>RCUT01001589.1_pt1 | contig 10718 bp, 10 predicted proteins | sample 2166171 | NCBI WGS metagenome assembly RCUT01 (sample SAMN09932757, study PRJNA488358) | compost metagenome | isolation source: compost soil in 4-hydroxybenzoic | place: Germany: Experimental Botanical Garden
CGCGCCCTGGGCGGTGCGTTCTTCGCCACCGGCATGCTGTTCATGGCCTACAACGTCTTCCGTACCGTACGTGCCTCGAACCCGGCTGAAGCCAAAGCCGCCGAACAGATTGCCGTAGTTGGAGCTCACTGATGAAGCATGAAGCAGTCGAGAAGAATATTGGCCTGCTGGCCTTCTTCATGGTCATCGCCGTCAGCATCGGCGGCCTGACCCAGATCGTCCCGCTGTTCTTCCAGGACGTCACCAACAAGCCGGTCGAAGGCATGAAGCCTCGTTCGGCCCTGGAGCTGGAAGGCCGCGACGTGTACATCGCCAACGGCTGTGTCGGCTGCCACTCGCAGATGATCCGCCCGTTCCGTGCTGAAACCGAGCGCTACGGCCACTACTCGGTCGCCGGTGAAAGCGTCTGGGACCACCCGTTCCTGTGGGGTTCCAAGCGTACCGGTCCGGACCTGGCCCGTGTCGGCGGTCGTTACTCCGATGACTGGCAGCGTGCGCACTTGTACAACCCGCGCAACGTGGTGCCTGAGTCGAAAATGCCGGCCTACCCGTTCCTCGTGGAAAACAAGCTCGACGGCAAAGACACCGCCAAGAAAATGGAAGTCTTGCGCACGCTCGGCGTCCCTTACACCGACGAAGACATCGCCGGCGCCAAGGATGCTGTGAAGGGCAAAACCGAAATGGACGCGCTGGTGGCCTATCTGCAAGGCCTGGGCACCATCATCAAAAGCAAACGGTGATTTAGATGGATATCGGGATGATTCGTGGCCTGGGCACCGTTGTCGTGATGGTGGCCTTCATCGGTCTGGCGCTGTGGGTATTCAGCCCCAAGCGCAAGTCTGAGTTTGAAGACGCGACCTTGCTGCCTTTTGCGGATGATCCCGAAGCCATCAAGCACGTCGAGCAAGCTTCTAGGAGTAACAAAGAATGACTACATTCTGGAGTCTGTACGTCACAGTCCTCAGTCTCGGCACCATCTTCGCCCTGACCTGGCTGCTGCTGTCCACCCGCAAGGGCCAGCGCACCGAGCAGACAGACGAGACGGTCGGGCACTCCTTCGACGGGATCGAGGAGTACGACAACCCGCTGCCGAAATGGTGGTTCATGCTGTTCGTGGGCACCATCATCTTCGCACTGGGCTACCTGGTGCTGTATCCGGGCCTGGGTAACTGGAAAGGCCTGCTGCCGGGTTATGGCTACCTCGACAACGAGAAGCAGACCCCGTTCGCCAACGGCCAGACCGGCTGGACCGGCGTTCACGAGTGGGAAAAGGAAATGGCCAAGTCGGACGCCAAGTTCGGTCCGATCTTCGCCAAGTTCGCTGCCATGCCGATCGAAGAGGTCGCCAAGGACCCACAAGCCCTGAAGATGGGTGGCCGCCTGTTCGCCTCCAACTGCTCGGTTTGCCACGGTTCCGACGCCAAGGGCGCCTACGGCTTCCCTAACCTGACCGACGCCGACTGGCGCTGGGGCGGCGACGCGCAAGCCATCAAGACCACCATCATGGGCGGCCGTCACGCGGTGATGCCTGCGTGGGCTGAAGTGATCGGCGAGCAAGGCGTGGCCGACGTGGCCGCGTTTGTCCTGACCAACCTCGATGGCCGCAAGCTGCCGGAAGGCGCCAAGGCCGACCCGGTTGCCGGGCAGAAACTGTTCGCCACCAACTGCGTGGCGTGCCACGGTCCGGAAGGCAAGGGTACGCCAGCGATGGGCGCACCTGACCTGACTCACCCGGCAGCGTTCATCTACGGCTCGAGCTTCGCTCAACTGCAGCAGACCATCCGTTACGGCCGTCAGGGCCAGATGCCTGCGCAAGAGGCAATGCAGGGTAACGACAAGGTTCACCTGCTGGCCGCTTACGTCTACAGCCTGTCTCACGGTGAGAAGGCAGCGGACGCCGAGTAAGGCAAACGCTTGAAGCAACAAAAAACGGCCCCGCCAATGTGAATTGGCGGGGCCGTTTTGTTCTTGATGCCTATTTCATGACCGGTATCGTCTGGACGACCTTGCGACTTGGCCAGTTATTGCCTCTAACAACGCTAATGGCGAGCGACTGCTTATCATCGGAAAAGCTGGCAATAAGATACGTTTGCTGAGAAGCCGAACCGCTAAGAAATACGGGCACATAACCAAAACGCTCAGATTTTCCCCAATCGAACCAGCTGCCGGCACCCCAGTGATCGTGTCCACCAAAAATCGCCGTCACCCGGTACGTTTCGATCATCTGCTGAAACCTGGCGATCTGCTCACTCGTTCCTTTCCAGTCATACACCTTGTGCATATTAAGAATAATGATCTTGCCCTGCTGGCGGGCACTTCTTAAATCCCGCTCAAGCCAATCGAGTGCAGGCGTGATCTCAAAAGCGGTCGGTCCCAGTGGATTTCCGGACGAAAACTCCACAGCGTAGGTCGGTTCGTTATGCAACTGCACCATATGCACATCACCGAAGTTCTTCGAATAGGCAAGACTGCCATAATAAATCTTCCCCAGACCTGAGCTTCTAATTCCAAGATCCATTGAATCGGCCTTCCCCCAATAACGTTCCTTGAGTTCGACGATACTGCCCGCGGCGCAATTATTCAGAAAACAGTCGTCAACGTTATTCGCGTAATCATGATTACCCAGCCCATAATCATAAATACCTTCAAGTTTCCTCTCGAATACCTCTTTCATATACGAGCGTTCACTACCATGACCGAACGCCGTGATATCGCCATTGATCATCACGGGTATACGGGATGCACCGCCATTGTGCCTCCTGAAATCTGCAATGTCGGAATATTGCAACTCTACCAACTCCTTCGCACGCGCATCGTTGCCTGGAAGTCCTTCATCGGTGAGATCGCTCCAGGGGTACTGCGGATCCGAGACCAGAACCAGATGCTTCGGTGTTTCGGTTGCTGCAACGGCAAGGAGCAGGGGACATAGCAACGAGAATGCAGTCGCCACCAGCAGACCATATTTTCCATGTAAGTTCATAAAAATCCATTTCATCAATAATTAATAGTTACTCCGCAGTAGCGGCGTCCCGCCAGACACTAATCAACCACACAAACAAACCAAACAACAAAACCAATAGAGCAAATTTCCAGTCAATCGCGGAAACATGTCTTATCAACTAAACATCAACGCCAGATTGCTTCGGCAAAAGCCGTCACATACACTCACCTATTTCGACAACCCCCGAACTGCAAGACAACCAACTTCAACAAAACGGAAATGGACTTCCATGAGTATTTCAAATAGCTGCAAACTACTTTTCTTACTGGTATTGACCGGTGTTCCCGTCATGTACTCGATGGCCAGCCAATCCCAGCCACAACACCTGGTGTTTGCTGCGGAACCGAAGTATCCCTCCAGTGAAAAATCCGATAACAAAGAACACGAATCCGCAGCCGACAAGGAAGCGCGATCAAAATGGCTGATCAACGCCCAGTACAGCAGCATCGCCGACTTCAGGAACCAACTTGGGGGAGCTGCCACCGTCCCGGTGATGATCAACGGCAACCTGACCGCTTCCGGGCATCCCGGAGAACGCGCCTACGTCCATTCGGTACTGCAAGACAAACTCAACAACCTTTACGACTTTGGCCTGGGCAATCACGACTATGACTTCAATGTCGCAGCTTGCCCCGATTGCGCCGCCGGGAGCGTCGAAGACCTGAAGAATCGCTACTGGGGCAAAGTCGCCACCATGGACCTTTCCGCCAGGGCATCTGTTTTCACGAAGACCTGGTACGGCAGCCTGGCGTATTCCAGGGACTACGGCGATGTTCACCTGGTCCAACTGCACAACGAGCCCACGTACTCCGTCAACTTTTCCACTCAGTCGCTTTTCAATACGACCGCCTACGAGATCAGCGCCTCACTGGACTGGCTGGAGCGCGACCTGCAACGTGCTCGTGCCCAGGGCAAAATCATTCTGCTGAACTTGCACCAGCCGTTTAACTGGCCGGTCCAGGAGCGCGAAATCATGAGGTTTTCCCGGATGCTCGAGGACTATCGCGTGACCGCCGTGTTTTCCGCCGATGCAAACAGGCAGAACGGAAGGTACCCGGCCAGCAACTACATCTATGGTGATACGCCACTCTTCATGAGTGGCTCGGCGACCAGGCAAAGCTGGTTGTCGGCCAGTTTTTCCCCCGACAGAAAGCACCTCACCGTCAACGTCATCGCCGGCAATGACTGGCGCAATCCGGTTGCCAGCCATACCGTTCCGGTTAAATAAAACCGCCGCGACGCCATCGGAGGACCTGATGGCGTCGATGCCCGACAACCGGGCAGCTATACTGCGGATGTCAATTGACCTGCATCATGTTTTGTTACATTCGCTACACCATCCGCGGCTTTCTCCCAACGCGACCAAAGGTCGCACCCGCAGGCTAGAGCGACAGGCGTATCATTGCGCCACTGCAACACCCCTTTTTGACCGCGGTCGGCACGTACTGACCGAGGCATTTTTCCACTGCCGTGGGATGCAATGATGAGCAACCAGATTCCGGTACACGACGTCACTCCACCCACCAAGAACGCGAACAACAGCGTCGACCTCTACGCCTCCAGGGAAAAAATCTACACCCGCGCCTTCACCGGCCTGTTTCGCAACCTGCGGATGACCGGCGGAGCCCTGTTGTTCCTGCTGTATTTCGGCACGGTGTGGCTGGACTGGGGCGGTCATCAGGCCGTGTGGTGGAACCTGCCGGAGCGCAAGTTCTTCATTTTCGGCGCCACCTTCTGGCCCCAGGACTTCATCCTGCTGTCGGGGATGTTGATCATCAGCGCCTTTGGCCTGTTCTTCATCACCGTCTATGCGGGCCGGGTCTGGTGCGGCTATACCTGCCCGCAAAGCGTCTGGACCTGGATTTTCATGTGGTGCGAAAAAGTCACCGAAGGTGACCGCAACCAACGCATCAAGCTCGACAAGGCGCCGATGAGCGCTAACAAGTTCGTGCGCAAGTTCAGCAAACACAGCCTGTGGCTGTTGATCGGCTTCGTTACCGGCATGACCTTCGTCGGCTACTTCTCGCCGATCCGCGAGCTGGTATTCGAATTTTTCACCGGCCAGGCGGATGGCTGGTCGTACTTCTGGGTCGGTTTCTTCACCCTCGCCACTTACGGCAACGCCGGCTGGTTGCGCGAACAGGTGTGCATCTACATGTGCCCGTACGCACGCTTCCAGAGCGTGATGTTCGACAAGGACACCCTGATCGTTTCCTACGATCCGCGCCGTGGCGAAGGCCGTGGACCGCGTAAAAAAGGTATCGACTACAAGGCCCAGGGCCTGGGTGACTGCATCGACTGCACCATGTGCGTCCAGGTCTGCCCGACCGGTATCGACATCCGCGACGGCCTGCAAATCGAATGCATCGGTTGCGCCGCCTGCATCGATGCCTGCGACACCATCATGGACAAGATGGACTACCCGCGCGGACTGATCAGCTACACCACCGAGCACAACCTGTCCGGACAGAAAACCCATAAACTGCGCCCGCGCCTGATTGGCTATGCCATTGTGCTGCTGGCGATGATCAGCCTGCTGGTGACGGCATTCTTCATGCGTGCGCTGGTGGGTTTCGATGTCAGCAAGGACCGCGTGCTGTACCGCGAGAACGCCGAAGGCCGGATCGAAAACGTCTACAGCCTGAAAATCATGAACAAGGACCAGCGCGACCATACCTACCTGCTCGAAGCATCCGGCCTGCCGGATCTCAAATTGCAGGGTCGACGCGAGATCAAGGTCGCGGCCGGCGAGATCGTCAGCCAGCCTGCCGAGCTGTCCGTTGCACCGGAAAAACTGCCGTCGAGCACCAACGAGGTGAAATTCATCCTCAAGGACGCCGATGACGACAGCGTCCACATTGAAGCCAAGAGCCGGTTCATCGGCCCACAGAATCGTTGAGAGAACTGAACATGCCCGCAGCAAATGCCGCAAGCCCCTGGTACAAGCACCTCTGGCCGTGGATCATCATCGGGATCCTGGCCTGCTCGGTGGCCCTGACCTTGTCCATGGTGACCATCGCGGTGAAGAACCCGGACAACCTGGTCAACGACAACTACTACGAGGCCGGCAAAGGCATCAACCGCTCCCTCGACCGTGAGCTGCTGGCCCAGACCCTGAAAATGCGCGCCAGCGTTCATCTCGACGGCATGACTGGCGAAGTTGACCTGCGCCTGAGCGGCGACAGCCAGCCCAAGACCCTGGAGCTGAACCTGATCTCGCCGACCCAGCCGGAAAAGGATCGCAAGATCACCCTGACCCGCAGCGAAACCGAACAGGGCCGCTACATCGGCCAGTTGAGCGACAAGATCGAAGGCCGGCGTTTTGTCGAGTTGCTTGGCACTCAGGACGAGCACATCTGGCGCATGTTCGAAGAGGAACCGGTCAGCCATGACAAGGATCTGTTGCTGGGTGACGAACCGCTGCAAGGCGCTGAAGACCTGAAGAAGTAAAAGCGCGCTTCGCGCATCGCGAGCAAGCTCGCTCCCACAGTTGATCACCACCGTGCTCAGAACCTGAGTACACCCATGATCCCTGTGGGAGCGAGCTTGCTCGCGATGAGGCCCTATCCGACGATAGAGATTCAGCAGTACTAGTGAATACTCCATGACCACCACCCCACTCCCCTGCTACCACTGCGCCCTGCCCGTCCCGGCCGGCAGCCGCTTCACCGCTGCGGTCCTGGGGCAAACCCGCGAGTTCTGCTGCCCGGGTTGCCAGGCCGTGGCCGAGGCCATCGTCGCTGGCGGCCTGGAAAGCTATTACCAGCACCGCAGCGAAGCCTCGGCCAACCCCGAAGCGCTGCCGGTGCAACTGGTGGATGAACTGGCGCTGTACGACCGCGCCGATGTGCAGCAGCCCTTTGTCCGCCACGATGGCGAACTGGCCGAAACCACGCTGCTGATGGAAGGCATCAGCTGCGCGGCCTGCGGCTGGCTGATCGAAAAACACCTGCGCACCATGCCGGCGGTAGCCGAAGCGCGCCTGAACCTGTCCAACCATCGCCTGCACGTACGCTGGGCCGATGGGCAGTTGCCGCTGAGCCAGGTCCTCAGCGAATTGCGTCACATCGGGTACGCCGCGCACCCGTATCAGGCCGACCGGGCCAGCGAACAACTGGCCAGCGAAAACCGCCTGGCCCTGCGCCAGCTCGGCGTGGCCGGGCTGCTGTGGTTCCAGGCGATGATGGCAACCATGGCCACCTGGCCTGAATTCAACATCGACCTCAGCCCCGAACTGCACACCATCCTGCGCTGGGTCGCGCTGTTCCTCACCACCCCGATTGTGTTCTACAGCTGCGCGCCGTTCTTCAAAGGCGCCATGCGCGATCTGCGCACCCGCCACCTGACCATGGACGTTTCGGTGTCGCTGGCCATCGGCAGCGCCTACATCGCCGGGATCTGGACGTCCATCACCGGGGTCGGCGAGCTGTATTTCGATGCCGTCGGCATGTTTGCCCTGTTCCTGCTGGCCGGGCGTTATCTGGAACGCCGCGCCCGCGAGCGCACCGCCGCCGCCACCGCGCAGCTTGTGAATCTATTGCCCGCCTCGTGCCTGCGATTGACAGCCGACGGCCAGAGCGAACGCATTCTGCTCAGTGAACTGCGTGTCGGCGATCAGGTGCTGGTTCATCCGGGCGCCATTCTCCCGGCTGACGGCAAGATCCTCGACGGCCAGTCGAGTGTCGACGAGTCACTGCTGACCGGCGAATACCTGCCGCAACCACGCACCCTCGGCGACGCGGTCACCGCCGGCACAATGAACGTCGAAGGCGCACTGACCGTCGAGGTCCAGGCCCTGGGCCAGGACACTCGCCTCTCGGCCATCGTTCGCCTGCTCGATCGTGCCCAGGCCGAAAAGCCGCGCCTGGCGGAAATCGCCGACCGCGCCGCGCAATGGTTCCTGCTGTTGTCGCTGATCGCTGCCGCCGCGATTGGCCTGTTGTGGTGGCAGTTGGATGCCTCGCGAGCCTTCTGGATCGTGCTGGCGATGCTGGTGGCGACCTGCCCGTGCGCCTTGTCGCTGGCGACGCCGACCGCCCTCACCGCCGCCACCGGCACACTGCACAAACTCGGTCTGTTGCTGACCCGCGGCCATGTGCTGGAAGGCCTGAACCAGATCGACACGGTGATTTTCGACAAGACCGGCACCCTCACCGAAGGACGCCTGGCGCTGCGCTCGATCCGCCCCCTCGGCGCGCTCGACAGCGATCAATGCCTGAGCCTCGCCGCCGCCCTGGAAAACCGCTCCGAACATCCGATCGCCCGCGCTTTCGGTCGTGCGCCGACGGCTGCCGAAGAAGTCCACAGCACACCGGGCCTTGGCCTGGAGGGGCTGGTTGATGGGCGGCGTCTGCGTATCGGCCAACCGGGTTTTGTCTGCGAACTCAGCGGCGCCATGGTGCCATCGATGCCCGAAGAACCCGGCCAATGGCTGCTACTGGGCGACAGCGAGGGGCCGCTGGCCTGGCTCGTCCTCGATGATCGCTTGCGTGCCGATGCGCCCGCGCTGCTCGCCGCGTGCAAGGCCCGTGGCTGGCGCACGCTGCTGCTGTCCGGCGACAGCTCGCCGATGGTCGCCAGCGTGGCGGCGGAACTGGGTATCGATGAAGCCCGCGGCGGCTTGCGTCCGGACGATAAACTGCAGGTCCTGCAACAACTGCACAAGGAAGGTCGCAAGGTGTTGATGCTGGGCGACGGGGTCAATGACGTGCCGGTGCTGGCGGCTGCGGATATCAGCGTCGCCATGGGCTCGGCCACCGACCTGGCGAAAACCAGTGCCGACGCCGTGCTGCTGTCCAACCGCCTCGACGCGCTGGTGCAAGCCTTCAGCCTGGCGCGGCGCACCCGTCGGGTCATTATCGAGAACCTTCTGTGGGCCGGGTTGTACAATGGCCTCATGTTGCCCTTCGCCGCCCTCGGCTGGATCACTCCGGTATGGGCGGCGGTGGGCATGTCGATCAGTTCGTTGACCGTGGTGCTGAACGCGCTGCGCCTGACTCGCATGCCGAGCGCGCCCGCCCCCGGCACCACGCCAGAAACCCGCCCGCTGCCGGCCTGAGCCGCGCGGGCATGGAGTCCAGATGCCAGCTCTTTACGTGATGATTCCCGCTGCGCTGCTGATCGTGGCCATCGCCGTCTATATCTTCTTCTGGGCGGTCGACAGCGGGCAGTACGACGACCTCGACGGCCCGGCCCACAGCATCCTGTTCGACGACCAGGACCCGAACCACACCGCCGCCGTCGACGAGGCCAGCGGCCAACCGGCCAAAACGGACGACAAGGCCCCGCCCCATGCTTGAATTGACGCCACTGCTGGTGTCTGCGGTGATCCTCGGCTTGCTCGGCGGCGGCCATTGCCTGGGCATGTGCGGCGGCTTGATGGGCGCGCTGACCCTGGCGATTCCCAAGGAGCAACGCAGCCGCCGCTTTCGTCTGCTGCTGGCCTATAACCTGGGCCGGATTCTGAGCTATGCCTGCGCCGGACTGCTGATCGGCCTGGCCGGATGGGCCGTGGCCAGCAGCCCGGCGGCGATGTTCCTGCGCATCCTCGCCGGCTTGCTGCTGATTGCCATGGGCCTGTACCTGGCCGGCTGGTGGAGCGGCCTGACCCGTATCGAAAGCCTCGGTCGAGGCCTGTGGCGGCATATCCAGCCAGTCGCCAACCGGTTACTGCCGGTGTCGAACGTTCCGCGTGCGCTGCTGTTGGGCGCGCTGTGGGGCTGGCTGCCGTGCGGCCTGGTCTACAGCACCTTGTTATGGTCGGCCAGCCAGGGCAACGCGCTGGACAGCGCATTGTTGATGCTCGCGTTCGGGCTCGGCACCTGGCCGGTGCTGCTGGCGACAGGCCTTGCCGCCGAGCGCATCACCGCACTGTTGCGCAAGCGCAGCGTGCGGATGGCGGGTGGGATGCTGGTGATGCTGTTTGGCATCTGGACACTGCCGGGACCGCATCAGCACTGGATGATGGGTCACTAGATCGGCGGCGCGCGCCCTTCGCGAGCAAGCCCGCTCCCACATCTGAAATGCGTTTCCCTGTGGGAGCGGGCTTGCTCGCGAAGAGGCCGGCACAGAAACCACAATTCTTGACCCTTGATGCAAATCAAGATCCCCCACCCCGCCCTCGCATAAAGTGGCTGACACTGCCAGCCTATCCGGGGGAATGCCCGCATGATGCTCGACGCCATTCGTTGGGACACCGATCTGATCCGCCGTTATGACCTGGCGGGACCACGCTACACCTCGTACCCGACCGCCGTGCAATTCAACAGCCAGGTCGGCACCTTCGACCTGTTTCATGCCCTGCGCGACAGCCGCAAGGCCCAACGCCCGTTGTCGCTGTACGTGCACGTGCCGTTCTGCGCGAACATTTGCTATTACTGCGCCTGCAACAAGGTCATCACCAAGGATCGCGGCCGGGCGCAACCGTACTTGCAGCGCCTGGAACAGGAAATCCAGTTGATCGCCTGCCACCTCGACCCCACGCAGAAAGTCGAGCAACTGCACTTCGGTGGCGGCACGCCGACCTTTCTCAGCCACGACGAACTGCGCCAGTTGATGGCGCATTTGCGCAAACACTTCAATTTGCTGGACGACGACTCCGGCGACTACGGTATCGAGATCGACCCGCGCGAGGCCGACTGGTCGACCATGGGCCTGCTGCGGGAACTGGGTTTCAATCGGGTCAGCATCGGCCTGCAAGACCTCGACCCGGCCGTGC
>RCUT01001590.1_pt1 | contig 10718 bp, 7 predicted proteins | sample 2166171 | NCBI WGS metagenome assembly RCUT01 (sample SAMN09932757, study PRJNA488358) | compost metagenome | isolation source: compost soil in 4-hydroxybenzoic | place: Germany: Experimental Botanical Garden
GTGGAAATCCGCCACGCGGATTTTCACCCTACAAGGGTGGACAACGCATTACCGGCCCACCACGCGCGATACCTTCGAGTACGAAAAAGCCCCGCAACGCGGGGCTTTGTCTTGGGCCGGAGATCAGTTGAAGACGATCTCCTCGCCCTCCACCTTGGCGGCGATGGTGGCACCAGGGCCGAAGCGGCCCGCGAGTATCTGCTGGGCCAGCGGGTTCTCGATCCAGCGCTGGATCGCCCGCTTCAGCGGACGGGCGCCATAGACCGGGTCGTAACCCACGGCGACCAGCTTGTCCAGGGCCTCCGGGCTCAGCTCCAGGCTCAGCTCGCGCTCGGCCAGGCGCTTGCGCAGGCGTTGCAGCTGGATTTCGGCGATGCCGCCGATCTGCTCGCGACCCAGCGGTTCGAACACCACCACTTCGTCGATCCGGTTGATGAACTCGGGGCGGAAGTGCGCGCTCACCGCGTCCATAACCGCCGCGCGTTGCGCTTCGAGGTCGCCGACCAGTTCCTGGATCTGCGAGGAGCCCAGGTTGGAGGTCATCACCACTACCGTGTTGCGGAAGTCCACCGTGCGGCCGTGGCTGTCGGTCAGGCGACCATCCTCCAGCACCTGGAGCAGCACGTTGAAGACATCCGGGTGGGCTTTCTCCACTTCGTCCATCAGCACCACGGAGTAGGGTTTGCGGCGCACCGCCTCGGTCAGATAGCCACCTTCCTCGTAGCCGACATAGCCCGGCGGCGCACCGATCAGGCGGGCCACGGAGTGCTTTTCCATGAACTCGGACATGTCGATGCGCACCAGCGCCTCCTCGGTGTCGAAGAGGAACTCGGCCAGCGCCTTGCACAGTTCGGTCTTGCCGACCCCGGTCGGGCCGAGAAAGAGGAAGGAACCACTGGGCCGGTTCGGGTCGGCCAGGCCGGCGCGGGAGCGGCGCACGGCGTTGGCGACGGCAACCACGGCCTCGTGCTGGCCGATCACCCGCTTGTGCAGGTCATCCTCCATGCGCAGCAGCTTCTCGCGTTCGCCTTCGAGCATTTTCGCCACCGGAATGCCGGTCCACTTGGAGACCACTTCGGCGATCTCTTCGTCGGTGACCTTGTTGCGCAGCAGCTGGTTCTCGGTCTTGCCGTGCTGGTCGACCATCTGCAGGCTGCGCTCCAGGTCCGGGATCACGCCGTACTGCAGCTCGGCCATGCGCTGCAGGTCGCCCTTGCGCCGCGCGGCCTCCATGTCCTGCCGGGCCTGTTCGATCTTCTGCTGGATCTGCGCCGAGCCTTGCACCTCGGCCTTTTCGGATTTCCAGATCTCTTCCAGGTCGGCGTATTCGCGCTCCAGCTTGAGGATGTCCTCCTCCAGCTTGGCCAGACGCTTCCTGGTGGCCTCGTCCTCTTCCTTCTTCAGCGCCTCGCGCTCGATCTTCAACTGGATCAGGCGACGATCCAGGCGGTCCAGGGCCTCGGGCTTGGAGTCGATCTCCATGCGGATGCGGCTGGCGGCTTCGTCGATCAGGTCGATGGCCTTGTCCGGCAGTTGCCGGTCGGTGATGTAGCGGTGCGACAGCTTGGCGGCGGCGATGATGGCGCCGTCGGTGATGGTCACGCCGTGGTGCACTTCATAGCGTTCCTTCAGGCCGCGCAGGATGGCGATGGTGTCCTCCTCGCTCGGCTCGTCCACCAGCACCTTCTGGAAGCGGCGCTCCAGCGCGGCGTCCTTTTCGATGTACTGGCGGTATTCGTCCAGGGTGGTTGCGCCGACGCAGTGCAGCTCGCCACGGGCCAGGGCCGGCTTGAGCATGTTGCCGGCGTCCATGGCGCCCTCGGCCTTGCCGGCGCCGACCATGGTGTGCAGCTCGTCGATGAACAGGATGATCCGGCCTTCCTGCTTGGACAGCTCGTTGAGCACGGCCTTCAGGCGCTCCTCGAACTCGCCGCGGAACTTGGCGCCGGCGATCAGCGCGCCCATGTCCAGCGACAGCAGGCGCTTGTCCTTGAGGCCGTCGGGCACCTCGCCGTTGACGATGCGCTGGGCCAGCCCCTCGACGATGGCGGTCTTGCCCACGCCGGGCTCGCCGATCAGCACCGGGTTGTTCTTGGTGCGCCGCTGCAGGACCTGGATGGTGCGACGGATCTCGTCGTCACGACCGATCACCGGGTCCAGCTTGCCCTCCTCGGCACGCTTGGTCAGGTCGACGCTGTACTTGTCCAGGGCCTGGCGGGATTCCTCGGCGTTGGGGTCGTTCACCGCCTGGCCGCCGCGCAGGTTGGCGACGGCGTTCTCCAGCGCCTTGCGGGTCACACCCTGGCCGAGCAGCAGCTTGCCGAGGCGGGTGTTCTCGTCCATCGCGGCGAGCAGTACCAGCTCGCTGGAGATGAACTGGTCGCCCTTCTGCTGGGACAGGCGGTCGGCCTGGTTGAGCAGGCGCGCCAGGTCCTGGGACAGGTTCACGTCGCCGGTGGGGTTCTGGATCTTCGGCAGGTGGTCGAGCTCGCGGGTCAGGCCCTGGCGCAGGGCGGCGATGTCGAAGCCCACTTGCATGAGCAGGGGCTTGATGGAGCCACCCTGCTGGTCAAGCAGGGCCAGCACCAGGTGTACGGGTTCGATGGCCGGGTGGTCGTGGCCAACCGCCAGGGACTGGGCGTCGGAGAGCGCCAGTTGCAGCTTGCTGGTCAAACGGTCGATTCGCATGGGTTCGTCCTTCCTTTAGATAGCGGGCTGGCGCGATGTCGGCACCAGAGAAGAAAAGCCCGCCGGGATGAAGCTTAGATAAGGACGATTCTGGGGGATTCAACCTTTGTATGGTTGACCTGGGTCAGGAAGGCGCGCGGGATGTATCCGTGGGAGCGGGTTCATTCGCGAATGAATTCGCTCACACGAGACTGGTCGATCAGTCCGCCAGCCAGACCAGGCTGGCGAAGCGGCCGGTGCGCGAGGCACGGCGGTAGGAATAGAAGCGTGGATCGCTGACGGTGCAGAAGCCGCCGCCGTACACGGCCTGAACACCACGCGCGGCCAGGCGGATTCGCGCCAGCTGGTAGATGTCGGCCATGAACTTCCCGGCATTGGCGCTGGGCTGGAAGGCCTGATCCGCCACCGAATGACTGGCAAGAAAAGCGTCACGCACTTCCGGGCCGACTTCGAAGGCGGCGGGGCCGATAGCCGGGCCGAGCCAGACCAGTACCTCTTCCGGCTTCAGCGCCAGGGCGTCCAGGGTCGCCTCCAGCACGCCGCCCGCCAGCCCGCGCCAACCGGCATGGGCGGCCGCGACGCGGGTCCCGGCGCGGTCGCAGAAGAGCGCCGGCAGGCAATCGGCGGTGAGCACGGCGCTGGCGAGGCCCGGCTCCGCGGTCCAGCTGGCGTCGGCTTCATCGACCCGGCTCGGGTCGGCCTCGGCCACATGCACACCATGCACCTGGCTCAGCCAGGCGGGCCGGCAGCCGAGGGTCGAGGTCAGCAGTTCGCGGTTCTGCTCGACGGCCAGCGTGTCGTCCCCGACGTGACTGCCGAGGTTAAGGCCTTCGTAAGGTGGCAGGCTGACGCCCCCCTCGCGGGTGGTGACGCAGGCCCGCACCCTTGCGGGGGCGGGCCAGTCGGGCGTCAGCCAGGCGTTCATTGCTCGAAGGACTCGCGGTCCTGGCGCAGCAGGCTGAGCAGCCAGACGAAGTCGTCGGGCAGGGGCGACTCCCACTTCATGCGCTCGCCGCTCGCCGGGTGGTCCAGCTCGAGGAAGCGCGCGTGCAGTGCCTGGCGCGGAAACTCCTTGAGGGTCTGCACCAGGGTCGGGCTGGCCGCTGGCGGAATACGGAAACGCCCGCCGTAGACGGGATCGCCAACCAGCGGATAGTTCACATAGGCCATGTGCACACGGATCTGGTGGGTGCGGCCGGTTTCCAGCTTGACGCGGGTATGGGTATGGGAGCGGAAACGCTCCAGCACCCGGTAGTGGCTGACCGCCGGCTTGCCGCCGGCGACCACGGCCATGCGCTGGCGTTGCTGGCCATGGCGGCCGATGGGGGCATCGACCTTGCCGCCGGACGTGATCACACCGACCACCACGGCCTCATAGATACGGCTCACGCTGCGGGCCTGCAACTGCGCCACCAGGCTGGTGTGGGCCTCGAGGGTCTTGGCCACCACCATCAGGCCGGTGGTGTCCTTGTCCAGGCGGTGGACGATGCCGGCCCGCGGCACGTTGGCCAGCCCCGGCACATGGTGCAGCAGGGCGTTCAGCAGGGTGCCGTCGGCATGCCCGGCAGCCGGATGCACCACCAGGCCGGCGGGCTTGTCCAGCACCAGCAGGTGTTCGTCTTCATAGACGATATCGAGCTCGATGTCCTGCGCCACCCACTCGCCCTGTGATTCCTGCTCGGCATTCAGCTCCAGCAGCGCACCGCCGTGCACAATGTCGCGCGGGCGCAGCACGCTGCCGTCGACGGTGAGAAGGCCGTCCTTGATCCAGCCGGACAGGCGGGAACGGGAGTGCTCGGCGAAAAGTTGCGCAGCGATCTGATCGAGACGTTGCCCGCCCAGTTCGGACGGTACCTCGGCGCTGAGTTGGATGACCTGTTTGTTGATGGAAGACATGCTCGGGAACGGAGGGGGCGCAGCCTTTGGTTTCGGTTGCGCGCTTGTGGTTAAATACCGCGTCTTTGTCCCGGGGGTTCCGGGGCGCCCATCATAACAGGACGGCTGCAGCCAAGACAGCCAGCCGTCACAGGGACGCAAGCCGCCATGCAAGTGAAACACCTGCTGCTGATCGCCACTCTCGCCCTTACCGCCGCCTGTTCATCCAACAAAGAAGTGGTGGACGAGAACCTGAGCGAAGCCGAGCTGTATCAGCAGGCTCAGGAAGATCTGAACAACAGCAGCTACACCCCTGCTGTCGCCAAGCTGAAGGCCCTGGAATCCCGCTATCCCTTCGGCCGTTACGCCGAGCAGGCGCAGCTGGAACTGATCTACGCCTATTACAAGAACGTCGAGCCGGAAGCCGCCAAGTCCGCCGCCGAGCGCTTCATCCGCCTGCACCCGCAGCATCCCAACGTCGACTACGCCTACTACCTGAAGGGCCTGGCCTCCTTCGAGCAGGACCGTGGCCTGCTGGCGCGCTTCCTGCCGCTGGACATGACCAAGCGTGACCCGGGCGCCGCCCGCGACTCCTACAACGAGTTCGCCCAGCTCACCAGCCGCTACCCGAACAGCCGCTACGCCCCGGACGCCAAGCAGCGCATGATCTACCTGCGCAACCTGCTGGCCGCCTACGAGATCCATGTCGCCCACTACTACCTGACCCGCCAGGCCTATGTCGCCGCCGCCAACCGCGGCCGCTACGTGGTGGAAAACTTCCAGGAAACCCCGGCCGTGGGCGATGGCCTGGCCGTGATGGTCGAGTCCTACCAGCGCCTGGGCCTGAACGACCTGGCCGCCTCCAGCCTGGAAACCCTGAAGCTCAACTACCCGGAACACCCGCAGTTGGTGGACGGGCAGTTCGTAGCGCGCGAAGAAGAAGCCGACAACCGCTCCTGGCTGGCCAAGTCCACCCTGGGCCTGATCGAGAGCGACGCGCCGCTGCCCCCGGGCGAAACCCGCGCCGCCCAGGACGTGATCAAGCAGTACGAAGACGCCAAGGAACAGATCCCGACAGAGCTGCTGCCGGAGAACCAGGACGAAGTGCGGGAAGAAGAGCACGAGTCGGAAGCCAACGACAGCGACCGCTCCTGGTTCAGCTACATGACCTTCGGCCTGTTCGACTGATACAGCACCGCAAATGGAAAGGGAGGCCAGTGGCCTCCCTTTTTTTCATGCCCCGCGCGGCACTAGTCTCCCAGCCGCCAGCCTGAAGTAATGGGATAGCGCCGGTCCCGTCCGAAACCGCGCTGGGTCACCCGCACCCCCACCGCCGCCTGGCGCCGCTTGTACTCGTTGCGATCGACCATGCGCAGCACGCGGTTCACCGTATCCTCGTCGAAGCCCTCGGCAATGATGGCGTTGGCCGACAGGTCGTGCTCGATATAGAGCTTGAGGATCTCGTCCAGCAGCGGATAGGGTGGTAACGAATCCTCATCCTGCTGCCCCGGCGCGAGCTCGGCCGATGGCGGCCGTTCGATCACCCGCGGCGGGATCACCGGGCCCAGGCTGTTGCGGTACTCGGCCAGGCGGAACACCAGGGTCTTGGGCACGTCCTTGAGCACATCGAAGCCACCGGCCATGTCGCCGTAGAGGGTCGCATAGCCCACCGCCAACTCGCTCTTGTTCCCGGTGGTCAGGACCAGGCTGCCCTTCTTGTTGGAAATCGCCATCAGCAGGGCACCACGGCAGCGCGCCTGCAGGTTCTCCTCGCTGGCATCGCGGGCATGGCCGTCGAACACCGGCGCCAGGGCCTGCTGGAAGGCATCCACGATGGGGGCGATCGGCAGCACCCGATAGGCGACGCCGAGCAGGCGCGCCTCGGTCTCGGCATCCTCCAGGCTGATCTGCGCGGTGTAGTGATAGGGCATCATCACCGCCTCGACCCGCTCCGCCCCCAGGGCATCGACTGCCACCGCCAGGGTCAGGGCGGAATCGATGCCGCCGGACAACCCCAGCACCACGCCCTTGAAACCGTTCTTCAGCACGTAGTCGCGCACGCCCACCATCAGCGCCTGGTAGACGCTCGCCTCCAGTTCCGGAAGCTCCGCGCAGTGGGTCCGGCGTGGCATCCAGCCGCCTTCCTGCAACTGCAGGTCCACCGGGTAGAGGCCTTCGACGAAGGCCGGCGCGCGCTGGCAGATCATGCCTCCGGCATCCATCACGCAACTCCCGCCATCGAATACCAGTTCGTCCTGGCCGCCGACCTGGTTGACGTAGATCACCGGTATCTCGCCTTCCGCCACCCGCTCGGCCAGCAGCTCCTCGCGCTCGAGCTGCTTGTCCAGGTGGAAGGGCGAGGCGTTCAGGCTCAGCATCAGTTGCGCGCCTGCGGCGCGGGCCTGCTCCATGGGTTCGGGATACCAGAGGTCCTCGCAAATCGACAACGCCACCGGCACGCCCTTGATATCCACCACGCAGGGCTGCAGCCCCGGCTCGAAATAGCGCTTCTCGTCGAATACCCGGTAGTTGGGCAACTGCTGCTTGTAATAGGTGGCCAGCAGCTGGCCGTCGGCTATCACCGCGCAAGCGTTGTAGCGCAGTTCGTCCTCCAACCAGGGATAGCCCACCACCAGGTAGATGCCGCGCACTTCATCTCGCAGGCGCTGCAGGCCCTGCTCGACGCGCCGCTGCATGCTGGAACGCAGCAGCAGGTCCTCCGGCGGATAGCCGCTCAAGGCAAGTTCGGGGAAGACGATGACATCCGCCTCCCAGGCCTCGCGCGCGGAGTTCGCTGTTTCGATGATCCGCTCGACATTGCCGTGAACATCGCCAACACGGAAATTGAGCTGGGCCATCACGATTCGCAGGCTCTGGCGCATGGCCGCCTCCTGAGCGTTGTCCAAGGCATCGAACGCGTCTCATCGCCACCATACTCCGCCTCTTCCGGCGCGAAAACCAGGCAAGGTGCGACAGCGTGCGGCTGGTCTCTGTGCGCGGACAGCCGGCTTGGCTAAACTGCCAGCTTCCCATCGAGAAGAGAGCACCTTCGGCATGTTTCGCCTGTTGTTCTGGATTGCCGTGATCTTTGCCGCCATCTGGCTGTGGCGCCGCTTCAAGACCCCTCCGAAGCCCCGCTCGGCCCCGCGCCAGGACGAAGAAACCCAGCCCATGGTGCGCTGCGCCCAATGCGGCGTGCACGTTCCCCGCACCCTCGCCCTGTCCCGGGACGATCGCTGGTACTGCAGCCGGGCCCACCTCGAACAGGACCAGAGCCCTGGTGAGCGCTGATACCCTACCCGCCTCCAGCTCCCTGAGCGCCCAGGGGCGGCGCATCTTCCGTCTCTACAGCCTCTATCGGTTGCTGATCGGCCTGCTGCTGGTGCTGCTGATCTCCAGCGAGCTGGACGACAGCCTGCTCGATCTGACCAGGCCGGAGCTGTTCCGCAATGCGAGCTGGTTCTACCTGATCCTCAACGCCCTGATCGCCGCACTGGTGCCGCGTCCGCGGAGCATGGTGCAGGTGTTCAGCCTCGCGCTGGTGGATGTGCTGCTGCTGTCCTGCCTGTTTTTCGCGGCGGGCGGCATCCCCAGTGGCATCGCCAACCTGGTGGTGGTCTCGGTGGCCATCTCCAACATCCTCCTGCGCGGGCGCATTGGCCTGCTGGTGGCGGCGGTGGCGACCATCGGGCTGATCTACCTGACCTTCTACCTCAGCCTCAGCCACCCGAAGGTATCCAGCCAGTTCGTCCAGGCCGGAGGCTTCGGCGCCCTCTGCTTCGCCGCGGCCTTGTTCATCCAGGGCCTGAGCAAACGCCTGCAGCTCAGCGAAACACTGGCCGAACAACGCGCCGTGGACGTCGCCAACCTGGAAGCACTGAATGCCCAGATCCTCGAGCGCATGCGCACCGGCATCCTGGTCCTGGACCCGCAGAACCACATCCTGCTCGCCAACAATGGCGCCCAGAACCTCCTGGGCAAGGACGAGCTCGCCGGGCAGGTGCTCGATTCGCACTGCCCCGAGTTGCTGAAGAGCCTGCAGCATTGGCAGGCCAACCCCACCCTGCGGCCGCAGGGCATCCAGGCCTTTGCCGACGGCCCGGCGCTGCAGCCCAGCTTCGTCCATCTGCAGAGTGGCAAGCAGCAGAACATCCTGGTGTTCCTCGATGACATCTCGCAGATCGCCCAGCAGGCCCAGCAGCTCAAGCTGGTCGCCCTCGGCCGCCTGACCGCCGGCATCGCCCACGAGATCCGCAATCCCCTGGGCGCCATCAGCCACGCCGCGCAACTGCTGCAGGAATCGGAAGAACTGCAGGGGCCGGACCGGCGCCTGGCGCAGATCATCCAGGACCACTCGCGGCGCATGAACCTGGTGATCGAGAACGTGCTGCAACTCTCCCGCCGGCGCCAGTCGGAGCCGCAGCTGCTGGACCTCAAATACTGGCTGACCCGCTTCGCCAGCGAGTTCCGCAGCTCATCCAGCGCCAACCAGACCCTGCACCTGGCCACCCTCGGCAGCACCCTGCAGACCCGCATGGACCCGCACCAGCTGACCCAGGTGCTGACCAACCTGGTGCAGAACGGCCTGCGCTACAGCGCCAAGCAGAACACCCAGGGCCAGGTCTGGCTGAAGCTTTTCCGTGACCCGGAAAGCGACCTGCCGATGCTGGAAGTGGAGGACGACGGCGAAGGCGTGCCGCCCGAGCAGGTGCACAATATCTTCGAGCCCTTCTTCACCACCGAAAGCAAGGGCACGGGCCTGGGCCTCTACATCTCCCGGGAACTCTGCGAGAGCAACCAGGCCCGCCTCGACTACAAACCGCGCGAACAAGGCGGCAGTTGCTTCCGCATCACCTTTGCCCACCCGCGCAAACTGAGCTGACCATGACCCGACAGAGAGCCCTGATCGTCGACGACGAGCCCGATATCCGCGAACTGCTGGAGATCACCCTCGGGCGGATGAAGCTCGACACCCGCAGCGCGCGCAACCTCAAGGAAGCGCGCGAATGGCTGGCTCGCGAGCCCTTCGACCTGTGCCTGACCGACATGCGCCTGCCCGACGGCACCGGCCTGGAACTGGTGCAGCACATCCAGCAGCGCCACCCCCTGGTGCCGGTGGCGATGATCACCGCCTACGGCAGCCTCGACACCGCAGTGAACGCCCTCAAGGCCGGCGCCTTCGACTTCCTGACCAAGCCGGTGGACCTCGGCCGCTTGCGCGAACTGGTCAACACCGCCCTGCGCCTGCGCACGCCGGAGGATGGCGAACCGCCGGTGGACGGCCGCCTGCAGGGCACCTCGCCGCCAATGAATACCCTGCGCAAGCAGATCCAGAAACTCGCCCGCAGCCAGGCGCCCGTCTACATCAGCGGCGAGTCCGGCAGCGGCAAGGAACTGGTAGCGCGGCTGATCCACGAACAGGGCCCGCGCGCCGACCGCCCCTTCGTGCCGGTCAACTGCGGCGCGATTCCGTCCGAACTGATGGAGAGCGAGTTCTTCGGCCACAGGAAAGGCAGCTTCACCGGTGCCGTGGAAGACAAGCAGGGCCTGTTCCAGGCCGCCAACGGCGGCACCCTGTTCCTCGACGAGGTGGCCGACCTGCCGCTGGCGATGCAGGTCAAGCTGTTGCGCGCCATCCAGGAGAAGGCCGTACGCGCGGTGGGCGGCCAACAGGAAGTGGTGGTGGACGTGCGCATCCTCAGCGCCACGCACAAGGACCTGGCTGCCGAGGTGGCCGCCGGCCGCTTCCGCCAGGATCTCTACTACCGCCTCAACGTCATAGAACTCGGCGTGCCGCCGCTGCGCGAGCGCCGCGAGGACATCCCGCTGCTGGCGGAAACCATGCTCAAGCGCCTCGCCCAGCAAAGCGGCCTGCCGGCGGCCAGCCTGGCGCCGGAAGCCCTGGACAAGCTCAAGTGCTACCGCTTCCCCGGCAACGTGCGCGAGCTGGAGAACATGCTCGAACGCGCCTACACCCTATGCGAAGACGACCAGATCCAGGCCCGCGACCTGCGCCTCACCGAGGCCACGGGCGCGGCCGAGGCCGGCGAAGCCAACCTGGCGCAGATCGACAACCTGGAAGACTACCTGGAAGACATCGAGCGCAAGCTGATCATGCAGGCGCTCGAGGAAACCCGCTGGAACCGCACCGCCGC
>RCUT01001591.1_pt1 | contig 10714 bp, 10 predicted proteins | sample 2166171 | NCBI WGS metagenome assembly RCUT01 (sample SAMN09932757, study PRJNA488358) | compost metagenome | isolation source: compost soil in 4-hydroxybenzoic | place: Germany: Experimental Botanical Garden
TACAGCATCGGCCCAAAAATCGGAATCGATTTTTGGAAAGCACGATGCGTAGATTAAATAAGGTAGAGCGTCCTTGTGTAGCTCCCAAGAGGGCGCACGGCGCTCTAACTGGTTATTTACTTATCTCACGCGCAGGGAGCAAGGCATGAAAGTTCTGTTGATCGGTTCTGGTGGCCGCGAACATGCACTGGCATGGAAACTTGCCGCATCTGCAAAGCTCGAAAAGCTCTATTGCGCGCCCGGCAATCCCGGCATTGCTGAATATGCAGAACTCGTAGCGCTCGATGTGACCGACCACGCAGCCGTCATCGCCTTTGCCAAAGAAAAAGCCATTGATCTTGTTGTCGTAGGTCCGGAAGCGCCGCTTGTAGCAGGCCTTGCCGACGATCTCGCTGCGGCCGACATTCGCGTTTTCGGACCATCAAAGCTCGCAGCCCAGCTTGAAGGCTCCAAAGGCTTCACCAAAGACCTTTGTGCCCGCTTTGATATTCCGACTGGTGCTTACGGTCGCTTCAACAATGCGCCAAAAGCCAAAGCCTATGTCCGTGAAATGGGCGCCCCCATCGTTGTCAAAGCCGACGGTCTTGCCGCAGGCAAAGGCGTGGTGGTTGCCATGACACTTGATGAAGCGCTCGACGCCGTCGATGCATGCTTTGAAGGCGCATTCGGTTCCGCTGGTGCCGAAGTGGTCGTGGAAGAGTTTCTTGACGGCGAGGAAGCCAGCTTCTTCTGCATTTGCGATGGCAAGACCGCGCTGCCACTCGGCTCAGCACAAGACCATAAGCGCGTCGGCGATGGCGATACGGGTGTAAACACCGGCGGCATGGGAGCCTATGCCCCTGCCCCTGTGATGACACCGGAAATCGTCGAGCGCACCATGCGCGAGCTGATCGAGCCAACCATGCGTGGCATGGCAGAAATCGGCGCACCTTTCTCCGGCGCACTTTTCTTAGGGCTGATGATCGGCAGAGACGGACCCAAGCTCATTGAGTACAACACCCGCTTCGGTGACCCTGAATGTCAGGTGCTGATGATGCGCCTTGAAACAGACCTGCTCGACCTCATCAATGCAGCCGTTGATGGCAAACTCGATGAAGTTTCGCTTGAATGGAAAGACCAACCAGCGCTTACGGTCGTCATGGCTGCGGAAGGCTATCCAACCAACGTGAAAAAAGGCAGTGTCATTCGCGGCCTCGACAAACTCGAAGGCATTGACGGCCTGAAAGTCTTCCACGCTGGCACAGCAGAGAAAGACGGCAAGCTCATTGCCAGCGGCGGGCGCGTGCTTAACGTTACAGCTATTGCCGAAACGGTCGCTGAAGCACAGGCCAATGCCTATGATGCAGTCAAAAAGATCGACTGGCCGGAAGGTTTCTATCGCTCGGATATTGGCTGGAGAGCTGTCGAACGGGAACGCTCAGGCAAGTAATTCAAGCGATATGGACGCGGTTTCGTCCTGCCTTCTTGGCCTGGTAGAGTGCTGCATCTGCGCGACGCATCGTCTCATAAAAGCCCTCGTCGTCCACTTGCTCAGCCACACCAAAGCTTGCAGTAGGCCCCCAATCCGGCGCCTTTCCTGCAAAACGCATTTCAGACAATGCCTGGCGCAGGCTTTGCGCCAGAGATTCGGCAGCAGCCATATCGCTATCTGGAATGAAGACAACAAATTCTTCTCCACCCATACGCGCAGCCACGGCTGATCGGGGCAATCGTGTTTTGAGCAATTTGCCAAAGGCCGCAATCACTCGGTCGCCGCCATCATGTCCGTAGGTGTCATTGACGCGTTTAAAGAAATCCAAATCGCTCATAATCACCGAGTAATGAATACGCGCACCCTTACGCACCAGCACCCGGGAAACATGGCGATCAAAACCACGTCGATTATAAATCTGAGAAAGCTCATCGACTTCTGATTGCTCACTGGCCTCCCCCACCATGTGTGAAACCGTGCTCAACAGCAGCAATAGTCCGCGGGCGACTTGCACGAAAACGCCAATAGAAAGCGAGACAAGCACATGTAGTGTATTGGCTTCATCCTCAGGCCGCATATCAGATCCAGGCCAAGTGATGAGAAAGGCTTTCGACAGATAATGAAGGCAACTGAAGGTCGCGAGGGCCATCATCAGTTTATCAACCAGACGCGGCATTCCAGAGCGATAGATCACCCTGATCATCAGAAGCTGAACAAGACAGAGTGGCAACTGATAGAGAAAACGATGCAGGAACGATGTGCGGGGCAGATCGTAAATCAGAACATTACAAACAATGGCGGCAAGAAAGAACCCGCCAATAAGCTTCCAGTCCGTCTTTTGCCTGTAGATGCTTTGCAGGCCAAGAATTATTGCGAGAAAGGTTGCTATCAGAAGCGCGAATGAAACAGGCACAAGCAGCCGTGGATTGGTTGCAAGCGGAATCCAGTATCCGAAGATTGCGACAAGTGCGGAGGATATAGACGCGAGCGTGAACCAGCGTGGGGCAGAGTAATTGCGTTCCTGAATAGCAACAAAAGCAAAAGTCAGGATAAAGACGCATGAAACCGTCAGATTAACAGTCAGGAAGTACGGTACGAACGTCATATAACGGTCCCTTTGAACATGCTGATATTCTAATTTAAGACCAAGAAAATTTCGTAAACGCCGAAATTTCCATATGCCGTTATTCTGGTTGCGATTTACAAACCCCCATGCGTTAAGCTCGAAAAGCTATATAGTTGCAACGTTCCTTCGCAATATTCGGGTTACAATATTTTATATTCATAATAGTATTTTTATGATTTTTGGAAAAGCGCCTTGTAAAAGCCGGGAATGCCGCATATATATCGGGCATCGATTTTGTTTTCGAATGTTGCGGCGTGCTTTCGCCACCCGGTATTTCTTTCAAACTCGTGAAATTCGGCGATGGATTTCGATCCATTATATTTTAACCGTGCGATTTGAAAGGAATTCAACATGGCAAACGGAACAGTAAAATTCTTTAATTCAACCAAGGGCTTCGGCTTCATTCAGCCTGATGACGGCGGCGTAGACGTGTTCGTACACATCTCGGCTGTTGAGCGTTCGGGCATGCATTCGCTGAACGAAGGCCAGAAGGTTAGCTTCGACGTGGTCGCAGACCGTCGTTCGGGCAAGAACGCTGCAGAAAACCTGCAGGCTCTCTAATTATTTTTTGGGCGAGGTTCTAAACAGCTTCGCCCAGATAATAGAGCAAAGAGATTTGTCTCCGACCTTTGACCACGGATGTACTGGCACTGATCGTTGAGACAATATGAAGGTCGGGTATTGCCCGGCCTTTTTATTTTTACCGCTGTTCTTTGCTGAGTCCCCAAAATTCCTCTGGAGCGCTTACAAAAAGGGTCAAGCGGTTTGCATGGGCAATGCGTGAAGACCAACAGTTTGAGCGCCAATCTGATTCAGCCAGACCCAGATGCCCTCCAGCACATTAGAGCGCAATGCATTTTATCATATCCGTGCGCTACACTTTAAGCCTTTGCTTTTACGCATGTCTTTGTTCCAGAACCCATTCCCACTTTTGAGAGACATGCTTCAAATGTGCCGCGTAACATCGCCTTCGAGCTAACATGGTGTAAGGCATTGGGCTGAGGAAAATGGCGCAATCAAATATAGCGAAGCTGTAATAGGGTCTTTGGAGAACCACTCATGTCAGATAACGAAAAAGAAAACCTGACCAAAGATACGCTCTTCAAGTCCAATCCTTCGAGAATGGAAGCGAAGAACGCGACGACAGATAAGGCCGCCAAAGCCATTCTGCAGAGCGAACGTGATGCCGTAGATGCGAAGACCGCTCGGCTGCGTGCTGCACGTCTCAGTCGCGACCAAGCTGAATAATGCCACAACCATTCTTCAAACTATCGATAACTTCATCGTGTGAATATTGACGTTTACGTAATAAGCCGATAGCTCTTACTTATGACCAGCCATTGGGCTGAACGGATTGTCAGAGGTTTGCAGGCAATTCGGAGCCTTTTGAGGAAGAGGTTTTTAGGAGGAAAGATGTATCGCGCGCCGGTTTCTGAAATTTCGCATACGCTGATGAAGGTCGCAGGCCTTGAGAAGGCGATTGAAGACAACCGTTTTCCCGAATTTTCCGCCGATCTGGCGGAAGCTATTCTGGAAGAAGCAGGCAAGTTTGCCGCCGAGCGCGTCGAGCCGCTTCGCATTACCGGCGACAGGCATGGTGCGACCGTCAAGGACGGCGTTGTCACCACGGCACCCGGCTGGAAAGAGCTTTATCGCGACTGGATTGATGGTGGCTGGAACTCGCTAACCGGAAATCCCGAATATGGTGGACAGGGCCTGCCGACCATGATGTCGGTGGCCGTCAGCGAGATGTGGAACTCCGGTACTCTTGCTTTTGCTATTGCTCCCACGCTCACGATGGGCGCGGTCGAAGCCTTGGAAAAGCACGCTTCGAAAGAACTGAAAGACACCTATCTTGAAAAGCTCATCGCCGGCGAGTGGATGGGCACTATGAATCTGACCGAACCGCAAGCCGGTTCTGATCTGGGTGCTTTGCGAGCACGTGCAGAGCGCAGCGACGATGGCAGCTACCGCATCTTTGGCCAAAAGATTTTCATCACCTATGGCGAGCATGACCTGACCGACAATATCGTGCATCTGGTTCTGGCCCGCCTGCCCGATGCGCCTGCTGGGACCAAGGGCATATCGCTGTTCCTCGTACCGAAGTTCCTCGTCAATGCGGATGGTTCGCTTGGACGACGTAATGATCTGTTCTGCTCCGGCCTTGAGCACAAGATGGGCATTCACGCCTCCCCTACCTGCACCATGATCTATGGCGATGGGTTTGTGAAAGGCGAGGAAACAGGCGCTGTCGGCTATCTGATCGGCGAAGAAAATCGCGGTCTCGCCTGCATGTTCACCATGATGAACAATGCTCGCCTTCTGGTCGGCATTCAGGGGGTTGGTGTCGCGGAAGCAGCCTATCAGCAAGCTTTGAATTACGCCAAGGAACGCAAACAGGGCCGCGCCGTCGGCGCTGATCCAAAAGCTGGCATGAGCCCGATTATCGAACATCCGGATGTGCAACGCATGTTGCTCACCATGAAGGCGCTGACACAGGTTGCTCGCTCCGTTACCTATTCCTGCGCTCATGCTATCGATATGAGCCATGCAACCGAGGGTGCTGACGCGCAATTCTGGTCGGATCGTGCAGGTCTTCTCACGCCTTTGGCCAAAAGTTTTGCAACCGATGTCGGTGTGGATGTTGCTTCGCTTGGCGTGCAAATCCATGGCGGCATGGGCTTTATTGAAGAAACCGGCGCTGCACAATTGCTCCGCGATGCGCGTATTACCCCGATCTATGAAGGCACCAACGGCATTCAGGCTATAGACCTAGTGTTGCGCAAATTGCCGCTTGGTAATGGGGAGCATATTGCGGGCTTCTTCGCAGAATTGCAGAAAGAAGCAGACAAGGCCAAGGCCTCAAACCGTCCTGAGCTTGGTGAAACAGGATCGCGTCTGTCCACTGCCATCAATGAAGCCCGTGAAGCCACTGAATGGTTGCAGAAAGCAGCAAGCGAAGGCCGGACAGAGGAAGCGTTGGCTGGTGCCACGCCTTACCAGCGTCTGCTGTCGCTGGCCGCTGGCGGTGCTTATCTGGCGCGTGCAGCCCTTAACAGTGACGATGCAGGCCGTGCTGCCCTTTGCCGCTTCTTTGCCGAAAACATGCTAGCCGAAGTCAGCTCGTTGAAGGATACGGTCATCACCGGCGCATCCAGCCTCGCTGCGGCCAAATCTGCATTGGAGGCCTGATCATGAGCGAGCATGTTCTGATCGAACGCAAAGGTGCTGTGCAGATCATCCGGCTTAACCGCGCTGACAAGAAGAATGCCATTACACGTGCCATGTATGCCACCATGGCCAAGGCGCTTATTGATGGCGATGCGGATGAAGCCGTGCGCGTACATGTGTTTCTCGGTGTTCCGGGTGCTTTTTCGTCCGGCAACGATATGCAGGATTTCATGGCTGCGGCTTCTGGCGGCGGCATGGGCAATGATATTCTGGATTTTCTTGGCGCCCTTTCGGGTGCGAAAAAGCCAATTGTCTCTGGCGTCGATGGCTTGGCCATTGGGATCGGCACAACAATTCATCTTCATTGCGATCTGACATTTGCCACCAGCCACGCGCTGTTCCGCACGCCATTTGTTGATCTTGGACTTGTACCGGAAGCGGCATCCAGCCTGCTTGCGCCGCCATTGATGGGCCACCAGAAAGCATTCGCACTTCTGGCGCTGGGCCATGGCTTCGACGCACAGGCAGCCCTCGAGGCAGGCATTGTCTATAAGGTCGTCGAAAGCGGCGAGCTGGAAACAGAAGTGCTAAGAGCGGCTGAAGAAATTGCCGCCAAACCTCCTCAGGCCATGCAGATTGCTCGCAGCCTGATGCGGATGCCTGCCGAGCCTGTCGCTGACCGCATTGCACGGGAAGCAAAGCATTTTTCCGAACGGCTTACCTCGAACGAAGCGCGCGAAGCCGTGATGGCGTTTCTTAGCCGGAAGAAATAAAACATCACCAAATCAAATAAATAGAGCGGGGATTTGCCCGCTCTATTTGATCTTCCATCGACTATTTTTTCGTCGCCAGATGACCCCGAATTTCCGTCAAACGATCATATATCCTGAAAACCAGGATAATGCCTTCGCATATAACCCGCCATATGATCGCAGAGAAAACAAGCACAAACAAGCCACCAAGTATTCTTATGACCATACCTTCATTAGAAAGAAACCCTGCAGCGAAGATAACTGACAGAGACACATTCACCAAAAGCCCTAACCAGTAAATAATCGTCACAAGTGAAGTCGTTATAAATTTATCAAATAACAAACAATCTTTTAATTTCATGTATGCACATCCTAAAATATCAAGAATATTAATGTTTTATAAATTAATAAAAAAATAGCGAAATAACAATTTATCAATATAAATATTAGACTTGTCTAATAATACACGACCACTCAAATATGATTGTCACTTCAGAAAAAATTACCCGGATGGGGTTACCATCCGGGTGGCTTGCTGGAGGTCAGCCAAGTTGGTTGCTCCGGCATCGGGGCCTTTAATGTCTGGAAAGGTCCTTCATCTTTCCAGACGACCACCGAGCGGTGCGTTATTCTTTAGATAGTGTAGAAATCCGACGAGAACGTGTTCACACGTGAATGTGATGATTGCCTTAGAGCATTTCCTGTTTTTCTTGAATCATTGGAAATGCTCTATCTCTTTGTTTTTTCGCATTATCCGACGCAAAACCGCTTCGCACTTTTGCTGGAAATGCTCTAGTTTCATTTCAATTTCTAGCGATAATCTCACGGCCTTCAATGACCATGCGCACACCCAGCGAACCGGTCTTGCGACGAGCAAGGAAGCGTGGGCGACGGCGGCGCGGTTCCTGTCCCTGACGGCGTGCCTGTGGCTCTCCCGTGCGGACCGGACCAGTGCTTTCATAAAGCGGACGGGCAACGCCATCTTCTTCTACCAGCATCATTGGCAGGCTGAAGGCTGCTGCCCATGCGCGCCAGTCAGCCGCGACATCGGTCAGATCATGAGCAACCAGCAGTGGCACGGAAAGCTGCGGATCTTCGTGCATCAGCTCGAGCGTTACGGTGATTTCACCAAACTCATCTTCCACAGCACGGGCAGCTACACCAACAAACGCATTAATCGGCAGTGCGATCGACATGGGCAGGCCACTCGAAGGCAGGATTTGCCGAATGACTGCACCACGTTCACTGATGGTGAAGGTTACGTCTGCATCGCAATCCTCTGCCGCATAGGTCACGACCTGCGGAAGATGAAACGGATCGAGCCGAAGTTCCTGACCTGCCCATTCTGGCTTCTTAAGTCCGCTGCTCATCATTTTGACGCCTCTGTCTATCTCTGCCTGTTTTATTTTTTGAGAGCCAGTTATTCCGGCTTCTCTTTTTGAGCGATGGTTCGCTCTTGTTGATTTGGAGAATAGACCGCGATTATTACCGATGCGCTTAACGCGTTAGGTTAACTTTTCCCTGCTTTTTCATTTGGTTACCGGTTTGCAACCAGGTGTAAGAAGTCGGTAATTCTTGCTAATTTACGTTTACATAAATGAAAAGGCGGACAGTTACCTGCCCGCCTCGATATTGCCTTATTTGCTGAAATTACAGCACTTTACCCGGGTTCATGATGCCCAACGGGTCGAATGATTTCTTAATACGACGCATCAATTCGAGCGCGACATCCTGCTTGAAGAAGGCAAGTTCCTCACGCTTCAAGACGCCAATGCCGTGCTCGGCGGAGATCGACCCGGTATAAGATGCAACAATTGTGTGAATGCGGTGATTAAGGTCATGCCAGCGATCAAGGAAAGCCTGCTTGTCGGCACCGACTGGCTGCGACACATTATAATGCAGATTGCCGTCGCCAATATGGCCAAAGCAGACAATACGCGAACCGGGAATCATTTCGAGCGTCGCTGCATTGGCTTCGTGGATGAAGGCCGGGATTGAAGAGACTGGCACAGAAATGTCGTGCTTGATCGAGCCGCCTTCCGGCTTCTGCGCCCAGGACATTTCCTCACGCATTTTCCAGAACATCTGCGCCTGCGCCACACTTTCGGCAATCGCCGCATCCTGAATGATGTCGTTCTCAAACGCTTCCGTCAGGATGGTTTCAAGTGTCGTGCGGGCATCGTCTTCCGAGCGCGAAGATGAAATATCAACCAGCACATACCAGTCATGCGGGCTTTCAAGCGGATCGCGAACGCCGTCCACATGGGCAACAGTGAACTCAACGCCCACGCGCGGCATCAGTTCAAAGCCGGTCAGCGACGGGCCTGCATGTTCGGTCGCAAGCTGGAACAAGCGCAGCACGTCTTCTGGGCTACGCAGGCCAGCATAGGCCACGCCCTTGCCCTTTGGCTGCGGGAAAATCTTGAGCACTGCCGCAGTGATAACGCCAAGCGTGCCTTCAGAACCGACGAACAGATCCTTCAGGTCATAGCCGGTATTGTCTTTCTTCACATAGCGCAGATCGTTGAGGATTTCGCCGCTTGGCAAAACCACTTCAAGACCGAGGCAAAGCTCACGCATATTGCCATAGGCAAGAACGGCAGTGCCACCTGCATTGGAACCGAGATTGCCGCCAACCTGACAGGAACCTTCGGCACCAAGCGACAGCGGGAACAGACGGCCCACCTTCTGCGCTTCATCCTGAAGGTTTTTCAGGATCACACCGGCTTCCACTGTCACCAGATTGCCAACCGGATCAACCGAGCGCACCTTGTTCATGCGGCCAAGCGACAACACAACAGTGGTGTTGCTTTCATCAGGCGTCTGACCACCAACAAGACCGGTATTGCCGCCCTGCGGAACGACCGGCGTTTTGGTTTCCGAAGCAAGCGTCATAATTGCGGAAACTTCTTCCACCGAAGCCGGGCGCAGAACCAGCGGCGAGCGGCCCTGATAGAGATCGCGCTGTTCGATCATAAACGGTGCGATGTCTTCCGGCGCGGTCAGTGCATTCTTTTCGCCAACGATGGCTGCGAAACGTTCGATCAGGGCGGTGTCGAGCATGTGCTTCTCTTAAGTCTTGGGGGAATTAGCGCGGCGCGGCCGCGCGTTTAAGACGATCATTGATGGCCTCACCGAGACCGTCAAAGGGAATGGGTTCAACGGCGATGGTGCGTGCGCCACTTGCATCGAGCCTGCGCATGAAATCAAACAGATTGCTGGCCGCTTCGCGCAAATCACCCGATGCGCTGAGGTTCAGCACTGCGACCGCCTTGTCGGCATCGGCTACGCGCAAAGGTCCAAAAGCCAGAAGCGCCTCGCCCTGCTCAACATTTTCAGCATTCAACCGCACGGCAGCATTGGGCGCATAATGCGATTCCATCATACCCGGTGCCTGAATTGCGGCCTTATGCTCAGCGCGTTCGAGCTTCAAACCTAACAGCGCTTCAATCTCTTCTGCGGCCAGACCGCCGGGACGCAGCAAACGCACACGCTCGCCTTCGACCTTGATGATGGTGGACTCAACACCCACGCCACAAGGACCGGCATCGAGGATCATATCGATCTTGCTGCCCAGATCATCGGCCACAGCCTTGGCCGAAGTCGGGCTGATCCGGCCTGATGTATTAGCGCTTGGTGCGGCAACAGGACTGTCGAGCTGGTTGATAACATCGCGAACCCGCCCGGTGGGCATACGAATGGCAAGCGTATCAAGCCCAGCCGTCACCAGCGGATGGATGGGACGCGACGTATCCTGCCTGGCCTTAAGCGGCAGAACAATCGTCAGCGGCCCCGGCCAGAAGGCTTCAGCGACTTTGCGTGATATCGGATCGAAAATCACATAGCGCTCAGCCATGGCGATGCTGTCGACATGGGCGATGAGCGGATTGAATTGCGGACGACCTTTGGCGGCGAAAATACCGGCCACGCCTTCGCCATGCGATGCATCGGCAGCAAGGCCATAGACCGTTTCTGTCGGAATCGCGACAAGTCCGCCACGGGTGAGCACAGCCACCGCACGCAAAACAGCTTTATCGTTGAATTCCAGAATATCGGCCAAGGTCATTCTCCTGCCGCCTTAGCTACACAAAGCGTCGCTTTTGAGCAAGGGACTCCGATGCTGAGTTGATGCAAGATCGGAATGAGTTACAAAAAGAAAGGGCGCTTGAAAGCGCCCTTTTGTTGTTTATCCGG
>RCUT01001592.1_pt1 | contig 10714 bp, 15 predicted proteins | sample 2166171 | NCBI WGS metagenome assembly RCUT01 (sample SAMN09932757, study PRJNA488358) | compost metagenome | isolation source: compost soil in 4-hydroxybenzoic | place: Germany: Experimental Botanical Garden
TGCTTTATACATCTGAACAGATGATCGAAACCTCGCCTGACTGGCGTGCGCCGATGGCCGGATACTTGAGTGATCACATGGAATATCTGTGCGATGCCGAGGGGCTGGGCGCGCGTGACGGTGTGGCTGATCTGCTGGCACAGACCGGACTGGTCTGCAAGCCCGAAAATACTTGTCAGGAAAACACGCGACCTTGAAGTGATATGGCGGAGAGGGTGTCCGCTTATGGTTGTAAGCTATTGTTTTTATTAGCTTATGGAGCTTGATATTTGCCAAATTTGCTATATTTTCCGTATTGAAGTTATGGCAACGGGAACAGAATATGGCACGCAATAAGCTTTCCGAAACGCGGATTCGAACCCTCAGCAAGCCTGGCGTTTATAGTGACGGCGATGGGCTTTATCTGCGCGTAAGATCCGGAGGAAGTAAGCAGTGGATTTTCATCCACAAGCGTGGCGGCATTAGGACGGAAACAGGCCTCGGCGGATATGGACAAGGCACGGCACCAGTTTCGCTTACGCTAGCCCGTGAAAAAGCTGACGCCTTACGGGAGCGCCTCGCACGCGGCGAAGAACTGCATAGTCGCAAGACCTTCCTTGATATCATGGACGATGTCCTAACCGTCAAAAAGGCCAGTTTTAAAAATGAAAAACATAAGGATCAGTGGTCAATGACACTGACCAAATACGCGGAGCCACTCCACAAAAAGTTGGTAGCCGATATCACGCGCGATGATGTCGTTGAAGTCTTGAAACCAATATGGGCCAAAATCCCCGAAACCGCAGATAGGACGCGCCAACGCATCGCCGCTGTCATTGATCATGCAAAAGCCCGTGGCCTTTATGTCGGCGACAACCCCGCCGATTGGCGAGGTGGATTAAAAGAATTGCTGCCAGCCCGTAGCAAGCTCAGCAGAGGTCATCATGCGGCGGTAGGGTATAAAGACCTTCCGGCGGTTATCGCGAAGCTGCGGGCTTCTCCAGCGGTTTCTGCGCGTGCTGTTGAATTTGTTGCACTGACTGCCGCTCGGTCTAATGAGGCTCGTTCTATGACATGGGATGAGGTGGACTTACCCGAAAAGATTTGGACAGTTCCGGGTGAGAGAATGAAGGCTGGCAAGCCGCACGAAGTGCCCTTGACCGATCGTGCTATTACAATCCTCAAACAGCGTTTGGCGATGAGAACGGGAGACCTTGTCTGGGAAGGAAATAAGGAAGGGAAGCCGATATCAGACACAGCTCTCATAAAGATATTTCGTGCCGCTGGCGCTGGTGACGCCACCCTGCACGGACTTCGTAGCAGTTTTAGAGACTGGGCAGGCGATGAAACGAGCTATCCGCGAGATGTTGCAGAAGCTGCCCTTGCCCACACGCTCAAAGACAAAACCGAAGCCGCATATCGTCGTGGCACCGCATTAGCGAAGCGTCGGGCGATGATGGATGATTGGGAAAACTACTTAGCCAGTCCATCCGCTATCACCTCGCCCACAAAACCCAACGTAACTTGAGAAAACTGGACGCAACGACGTAAATCACCCAAGGCTTCTCGGCCTGCCCCGAAGCTGAAGGTATAATCAATATTGTTCCGTCTGAGGATAATTTCTGCACGTTGTCTTGGTCCAAAAAGCAAAACATCTGCCGACATGTGCCCGGGCGACTCAGCAGGAGCACTAAAGGCGTCCCGTTCAACAGCTACAGTATCAATCATCTCAGCTAGTGCTTTGCCGAACGTTGCTCCCAAAAAAGCGGCTCCGCCATCAATCGCAGGATGCACATGTGTTGCAGGTAGTCTGCCATACTCGTTCACCAAGCGAACGGCGTCTTTCGGGTTAGCATCAAGTGCCGTGGCGATAATTAAATTGGCGGCATCTTGATACGTCATGGACGTATTCCCTCGTCCTCTTAACGCTCGCGTCCGTAATCCCGCATCTGCCAACCATCTGTCGATCACGGTCACTGTTTCAACCGGTACGCCCATCGTCTTGCTGACTGTTTCAATTAGCTCTTTTGGGGACGCCATATCCGTTCTCCATCTCAAGTATCTACTCACATATTAAATAAATGCACGCAATACATTATTGACATTTATTTTATTTTGCATATTATACAAATACCAACCGCAACGAGGAGTCATCATGAACCACAGTAACGACAATTATCCGCGCCTAATGTCCCCGAAAGAAGCCTCAGCTGCCACAACTATGTCACGTGTGCTGCTTTCTTTAATGTCGAAGGAAGGTAAGTTCCCTGCCCCGGTAAAGATCGGAGTAAAGAGAATTGCATACGTCCGTACCGAAGTCGAAAGCTGGATCGATGATCAGATCGCAGCGCGGGTGGTAGCATGAATCCGCGTCGCGTAGAATTCCTGCGGGATAAGGCCATGGTTTCTGCCATCGCTGAAATTCAAAATCGCAAATCTGATCGCAAGCCTATGTCGGACATGATCGGAATGATCGATGTTCTGAAATCAGAAGTGCGGCCGGAATACTTGGCATTGCTTGTTTTCCAGTTTGAGCAGGAAACTGGAACTGTCGTCGATATTTTCCCCGAATGGGATGAAAGCGACGAACATACCGAGGCCGATATCGAGTACGGTGCCCGATTTGATACATCGCTGGCAGAATTCCGTGCATCATACATTCGCAGCAAAGAGCTTGCGGAAGCTGGTGCGTTCAACGGCAGCAATGTGATCGATTTTGCCGCCTATAAGCGGCGACGTGAACTAGCCGCTTAATTTACCCGCCACCACCAACCAAAACCACCATGCGCGATCCGTGCCACGGATTCGCGCGCCTACACGAGGACGACCATTGACCGATCTTGCCCCAGACTTTGCCCGCTTCCTCATCGAGGAATATCGAGGCCTGCCGCCCTCAAATGCGGTCATTCAAATCAAACATCGTTTTCCGCGTATTTCTTACGGGGAATTCATGCGCGGCTTTGCGATTGCTGAAGAGTTAGCAGTCGCAGACGCTTCAACCACCACCACCAACTGACACGAGGAGAACACCATGAATACAGAACACCAGCGCCCAGTTGACGGCAAATGGCATTCTGGACCATCAGATTATAGTGGTCAGGCCGAGCGTGAAGTGCCTGAGCGCATCGATCAAATCCCATATCATGCCGAACTGCAGTGTTACGTGTCATTCTTGCAATACGATTTCGCGACACAAACCGGTGTCGTATTCATGGCCGAAGACTCATGCACCGATATGTCAGGCTGCACCGACTTGTTCCAACGTATTGACCCTGAAATTCAGGTTATCCGGACTTTCGCTGGGGCTGCGGAAGACACAGCCTATCTCCGGGTAAACGGCAATTGGATTGCGCATTTTGCGGCACCACAAGAGCAGTAATCCAACATGCAAAACATCGATGTCAAGTCGGCTGCCGCTATACTGGGTGGCGAAACTTTTCGCGGAAATCGCGTTCTCTGCCCTGGTCCCGGACATACGCGGCATGACCGTAGCCTGCAGGTCACGTTCAAGGCAGACGGCAGTTTTACAGTCACTTCCTATGCAGGTGACGACTTTCGAGAATGCCGTGATTACGTGAAGGCACGCCTTGGTTTTAGTGACAATCAGCCAGTATCATTCGCAACGCCAATGCCTGTAATTGACGTGGACAAGCTTCGTAAACAGCAATCAGCAGCATCAATTTGGGATCGATCGACCTCACTCGCTGGCACCCTTGCAGAAACTTATCTTCGTTCACGCCATCTGTCTTACGGCGGCGATGCGTTGCGTTATTGGCCGGGCGGACGTGTAATGGTTGGGCTGATCACTGACGCCATTACGGGCGATCCCATCGGCATTCATCGCACGTTTCTGGATCGCGATGGGAAACGCATCGAAAAGAAGATGCTCGGCGGTGCTGCCGGTGGCGTTGTGCGCCTGTCAGGTGATGAAGAAGTCACGACGGCTCTTGTGATCGCCGAAGGCATCGAAACAGCTCTGGCGGCCATCGCATTCGGGTTTACTCCCGCATGGGCATGTCTTTCAGCTGGAAACTTAGAGAGATTCCCGATCATTCAAGGGATCGAGTCACTCACAATATTAGCCGACAATGATCAGTCCGGGACCGGTCAGGATGCAGCGTTCAAGTGTGCTGAACGTTGGCATGACGCGGGCCACGAGGTGACGATTATCGCCTCTGAAACGGTAGGCGAAGATATAGCAGACATAGCAGAGAGGGCAGCGGCATGAAAACCAACTGCGCATCAGAAAACAATATCCGGTCATCCATCTCCGCGTACCTGCGAAACCGATCAGGCGTATCGCTGATCGAGATGTGCCGCGACGTTGACGGGTTTGCTGGGGATAAAACATGGGCAATTGTCGACGCGAATCTTGTCGTATGGCCAGGCATGTCAGTTGAGGCTGTCGAAGCGATGATGGCCATGATACTGGCGGAAGAGATTATACCAACCGTCACCACTCCTTTTGTGTATCTCTATGACGGCGGCATGTTGGACATGCCAGTTGCTAAGCGCTTGAAGCATTATAAAACGAAGCGCTGGATACCGCTGGTCTTTGCCGGAGGCGCTGCATAATGGTGGCAATACCTGGTACAAAAACAGTTTTCTTTGATCCAGATAAGCCGGCACCGAAGCTTGAAGCGGTAAATGACAACAAGCCTATGAACACCGCTCCAGAATTGGATATCTTTGCGTGGAAGTCATCGCGGTATGTCGGAGTGCCAAAACCTACCGAATACCTTGTCGATGGCGTGATTGAAAAAGGCATCCCTGGATTGATTGCTGCCATGGGTGAAGTCGGCAAGTCTTATATGATGCTGGAATTGGCGCGGCGGATTGCTTTTGGATCGTCACAGTTTGCACCCCCAGTGTTGGGTGGCCAGGTGGTTCAGGAGGGAACTGCGGTATTCATGACAGGAGAGGATGACGAAACAGCTCTGCATAGGCGAATACACGCGATAGACCCAGAAAATTACCGCCATACTGCAAAAGGGGAACGGCTGATCGCTATTCCTCTGCCGACAGCTGTCAGGTCAATTAAACCGTTCTGGATAGAAAAAAAGGGAGAGTTGATCGAAACAGATGAATGGTTCCGATTCAAAGATCAGCTTTTGTCTATCCACGATTTGCGCTTTGCCGGGTTAGATCCACTGCAGCTTCTAGCCCTCGTTCCTCTGAACGAAGATCCCGCTGCTGGCCAATTCGTATGTGCTTCGGTCGCTTCGTTAGCGGCTGAGAGCGGTGCTAACGTCTTTTTTACGCATCACATGAACAAGGGTGCAAAATCCATTGCAACGCTGGCAGACGCGCGTGAGGCAGTGCGCGGAACCACAGCAATCGTGGATGGCGTACGCGTCGCATATGGCCTTTGGTACGGTGAGGAAGCAAAGAGCAAAACCATATGCAAACAGCTTGGAGTGCCTTTCTCATCTAACCGCATCGCCTATGGCGGCGTTATCAAAGCAAACGGTGCAGCGAAGCGTATTTTAACCACTTATTCCCGAAATCCTTCCGGGCTCCTGGTCGATGCGAACTCACGCTTAGGCGGCAACTTCGTTGATCAAGATGATTTGCGTACTGCTTTGGTGATCGCGATTGAAGCTGCAGCAGCCGACGGAATGCCATTTGCAAAAACTGGTCAGGGTGGACTCTTTGAAAATAAGGAACGGCTTCCAGAGGATCTGCGCGGGTTGTCAAAGCATAAAATGGCTGAACTGGCAGACGCCGCGTTAGATCGGGGCGAGATCGTCAGAGCCACCGCAAGGGGTGAAAAGACACCGAAATGGCTTGATGTGCCCGGTGGTTATTTCGCTCTCGGTGTGGGCGAATTTAGGGTCGGCGCAACCCGAAAAGCCGTTCCCAACTGATGCTGGGAACGTATCGTTCCCATGGGAATGGGAATGTCTTTATCAATGATTTCAAATACTTAGCATTCCCATTCCCGGCGTTCCCGGAAATGAGCGGGAACGCCTAAGTTATTGATTTTAAAGGCGTTCCCACGTTCCCGGAATTTACCCCTACTACGTAGGGGAAGGCGTCTGGGAACGCCATCCCCCAATATGACGACCACCACCACCGGCTCACCAAGCCAACCAACACGAGGAGTTACTATGACCAATATCGAGAAAAATATTGCCGCAGGTCTGATCGGAGTTTCAGAATTCGAACAGAGCGAACTTCGCAGCGCCACTGAGAAATGGGCGAAAGACAAAGATCGCCCTACTGTCGAGTTCCAGAACCTTGCCGAGCTCGCCTTCATCCAGGGCAGCCCATTAAATGATCTGCCATGCGGCCCTTCCTTCACGACCGCCGCAAATTCCAAGGCTTGGATATCTGCAGCACTGCTCGGCGCGATGTATCAAATCCGGGCGGCATACCATCGCCGCAATAAAGATACCGCAACATTGGACCGTATGCGCCACATGACCAACGAAATCGAACGCCTGACAGTATCAGCAAGGGCTGCATGGCGTGCAAGTGACATGAAGGTGCCATTCCGAGAACCCCGTCGTTTTAAAACGAGTGCCTACACACCCGAGCCGGCTGAAGGTGAGGTTCGGCAGCCCACGACTACGGGTCGCCGTCTTTCATGGGATCAGTTCGAAAAGCTGACAGGCCGCAAGCGTCCTGGATCGGAGGCATCAGTATGAGTGAGCGAGCATACACCGTGTCGGAATTAGACGCCCTTCGTTCTGCGGTTGAGTACAAATGGCTGTTTGGAAGTTACACGCCGCAAAGGCATGAAAGCGGAATAACATTTGGCCGCTCTTACAAGGAAAGCGAGAAAGCGGCGTGTGTCGAGGAGTTGGTGCGAACTCATATGTTGGCTGGGCATACCGCTGAAGGCCTCTATGCTTCGGAGGCATCAGTATGAAGGCCGATAACGACAATAACCCGATCTTCGAACATGCAGGCTCGCCCACGAACATCTTTGCCGTGCCTGCAACGCCTGTCAGTAATCCGTACCGCACCAACGCCAAATGGCTCCGAGACCAATCTGGCAAGCTGATACGGGACGAGGATGGCTTACCTGTACGGGAACCGCGCAAGGTTACTCGTCGTGCAGCAGTGGCCGATCCTCGCAAGGAAGCATGGATGGCCTTGATTGCCGGAACCGATAACAAATACAGGATTGCAAAGACATTAGCGGAGGGAAAAGTCATGCCGGAACATACGCCAGCCGAACGCGCACTTATGCACGCTAAAGCCGAATACGCCCGTGTACTGCGCGACGGTCAAATCATTGCTGCTGTCGAGCGCATCAACAAGCGACATGCAGATATCGCGGAATCTGCTGCGAACGACAATTTGCAGGGTTGGGAGCTCCTGCGCCAGCTCCGACGTGAGAAGCGCCATGATGATGTGGAAGCTGTAGAATTCTATCGCGGTCTTTGCAGCCTTATAGCAAGCCAGCCTTTGCGCGGCATTGACTATGGTTACGATGCGAGCGCGGAGAAGGAGTATCGGTCTCTAAAGCTTGAAGGCGAGAAGGAAGTCGACGAGGCTGCCTCCAAAGGGTGGCAAGATAACACGCTGCCTGGCGGAGAAATTAAATACAAGGAAGTGCGAAAACGCAGCACATCGGATCTTGGATGGACACATCAGCCAAAGCGATATGTTGCTGCCGACGACGATACGAAGGTCAAAGCACGACCATTCGCCGTGAAGTTCAATGAGAACATCATGATTGCAAAGATCGACATGCGTCCGATTTTGGAAGAGTTGCGTGCGGCATTGGGTGTAGGATTGGCGCCGTTCGAAGATGCGGTTCTCGGTGGGAAGACATTGACCGAGATTGGAGAAGCGAGGAGCTTTAAAGGCGTGCAGGCTTCCGCTGCCGGGAAAGCTTTGATCAATGCTGCCATCAACGGATTGCGCGAAACATGGGACAAAATCAAACGTCGCCAGCGCAAAGAGGCACGACAGGCTATTACAAACATTGATCGAGCACACGCACGTCTGGAACGACAGAAGCTCCGCCGCGCTGCGTGACGTATAAGTCAAACCCGTTCCCAAGGGGTAACAGGGAGACGAGAATGTAATTCGAAGCCCGGTCATCACGCCGGGCTTTTTCTATTTCAGATCGGTGTGAGTTGCTCCTTACTCACGCCGGTATGCTGCTAGGAGTTGTCTCCTCCTCCTCTTCCGGCAGCTAGAAGCCGGTGAGCGCGATGGTCCGCGCTCCCGGCGACTTATTCTTCAATCTGATAGAATGTATCGGCCTCTCGCAACGCGTACAAACAGCGCTTTATCATGTGGCTGATTATCAGAGCAGTTGTTGGCAAGATAAGAAAAGTATCGTTGGTAAGACCATCCAGGAGCAACTCGCCTGACATCCTTGGGAGTGAACGGTTCCACTAAGGAATGTTTTACCCGTACAGCATGAACGATGGCTTGGTAAGTATTTTCCCCATTTCGTACCATATCGGAACAATACAATTAAAAATTTAATTAATCAAGCTTGCCTTAACCGCGCTATCCCCTTCGTTACTGGAGATCATCATGAAGTACCAAATCGAGCATACCCCTGCCACTTCATGGTGGCATACGAACGCAGTAGACAGTCTGTCTAAAACGGTATTCGAAAGCGAACCACACTTCACAGGACTTCTTAATCACGATGGCAAACGCATCATGCGCGTTAACCAACCAATCGGTTTTGTGCATCACCATGCCCGACCAGCGCACTGACGCAGCCCGCGCCTATCATAAGCTGTACAAGACAGCGCGATGGAAGCGCATCCGGGAAGCCCAACTGAGAACACAGCCACTGTGTGAGTACTGCCTACAGTCTGAAGTGATCGAACCGGCGACGGTGGTTCACCACGCTGAAGGTGGTCACAAAGGCGACGCATATAAGTTCTGGAACGGCCCGTTCGCTTCGCTTTGCAAAGCCTGTCACGATCGCGACGGTCAACGCGAAGACCTAGGGCAAACCATCATCAGATTCGACGCATCAGGGTGGCCGATCGGGTGACCGAGACCACCGGGGGGTGGTCGCCGACCGAAAGGGGCGATCGTGTCGGGTATCGGCGTCGGGCAAACGCGCACGCAAAACCATTTGAAAATATGACCCTGATTTTAGCCGGAGCACTGCTCGACGGCTGAATTCACTATACCTAAAACCTGTGAGGATTCAATGGGTAGGCCGAGAAATCCCCTCGCCAAAGCCAAGGCGGAGGGGAGAGATAAAACACATCCTACCCGCTTCAAAAACCGCACTGATATCAAGGCTGACGGCCCGCTCGGCAATCCTCCCGCATGGTTGAAGGATACGCCAGAGCTTAAAGCCAAAGCCGCCTGGAAGCTTTTCGAAAAAGAACTGCCGTGGCTGAACCAGTCACACCGCATGTTGGTCGGAATGGCCGCAAATATTCAGGGGCGAATGATGGCGGGCCAAGAGGTTGGAGTGCAGGCGATGAACCTGCTGCGCCAGATGCTCGGCCAAATGGGTGCTACCCCTGCGGACGCATCGAAAGTTGCCATACCTGACGATGGTGATAAAAAGGACGATCTTGTAGATGAATGACAATCCTGCGCTTGAGCGTGTGAGCGCTTACGCGCAAGCTGTCCTTGACGGCACTGAGATTGCCGGCCCGCACGTCCGAAACGCTTGCCAACGACATTTCGATGATCTGGCGACAGCGCATGAACGCGGGATCTATTGGAATGATGCGAAGGCGCATCGAGTCATGCGGTTCTTCGAAGAGCGGTTAAAGCTAAACGATGGCCAATTTGATGGGAAACCGTTCAAGCTGCATCCATCGCAGGCTTTCAAACTCGGTTCGCTGTTCGGCTGGGAGCGGGAGAACGGAAAACGCCGATTTCGTCGTGCTTACATCGAGGAAGGCAAGGGAAACGGTAAGTCGCCTTTCGCTGGTGGTCTTGGCTTGTTTGGCTTGATGTCCGATGGCGAGGCTGGATCTCAGGTCTACGCTGCTGGCGCCAAGAAAGAGCAGGCACAAATCCTGTTTCAAGATGCTGTGAAGATGGCGCGAGCCGCTCCAAAGCTTGCGGGACGTCTTAAGTTCAGCGGCGGGATCGGCAAAGAGTTCAATATCGCATTCCACGAAAAGCAATCGTTCTTCCGTCCAATCTCAAAAGACGCCGGCAAAACAGGCTCAGGTCCACGACCTCATTTCGCTTTGCTTGACGAACTGCATGAACATCCAGACCGTAGTGTCGGTGAAATGCTAGAGCGTGGTTTTAAGTTTCGAGAGCAGCCGCTGCTGTTCATGATCACGAACAGTGGGAGCGACCGAAACTCCTTTTGCTGGGAAGAACATGAACACGCTGTTCGGGTAGTTGCAGGCACGAAGACGCCGGATGATGATTTCACATACGTCGGTGAAGTCATCGACGATACGACGTTTGCATATATTTGTGCGCTAGATAAAGACGACGACCCGCTCGAAGATCCATCTTGCTGGAAAAAAGCAAACCCATTGTTGGGAACCATCCTCACCGAGGAATACTTGGCCGAGGTGGTAGCGCAGGCTAAGCAGATCCCCGGCAAGTTGAACGGCATTTTGCGCCTGCATTTTTGCGTGTGGACTTCGGCCGATAAGGCTTGGATGCCGCGCGATACCGTTGAAGCCGTGATGGACGACTTCGAGCCAATCGATGAACACGCCGGCAAGCAATTGTTTCTCTCGGTGGATTTGTCAGCTGCTCGTGACATGACTGCTTTGGCTTGCGCGGTCAAAACCGGCACAAAGTCGATGGACCGTGAAGA
>RCUT01001593.1_pt1 | contig 10711 bp, 10 predicted proteins | sample 2166171 | NCBI WGS metagenome assembly RCUT01 (sample SAMN09932757, study PRJNA488358) | compost metagenome | isolation source: compost soil in 4-hydroxybenzoic | place: Germany: Experimental Botanical Garden
GGCTCTCGCCCGACAGATCCCCGCCCACCTTCTCGCCGCCGATCCAGTGCGAAAGCTCAAGCGTGTCCGTCATGGGAAAGTCCTTTCAGAAAGCAGCGGGGCGGCGGGGGAGCGCCGCCCCGCCTTCGGGGAGGTCAGTAGCAGAACGAGCCGTCGTCAGCCCATGTCTTCCAGTTCACGACCCCGCGTTTCCTTCACCCAGGCCTGGACCAGGAAGAAGGAGATCAGGGCGCTGACCGCATAGAAGCCATAGGTCACGACCAGGCCCAGCGACGCCGCCATCCACGGAAAGCTGACCGAGATGGCGAAGTTGGCGATCCACTGGGCGAAGCCGGCCACGGCCAGGGCCGAGCCGCGCATCTGGTTGGGGAACATCTCGCCCAGCATGACCCACATCACCGGGCCCCAGCTGAGGTTGAAGAAGACCACATAGGCGTTGGCCGAAATCAGCGCGGTCAGACCCGTCTGATCGTCCAGATGCAGAGAACCGTCGACCATGACGGCGCGCGAGAAGCACCAGGCCAGAACACCGAGCGTCACGAACATGCCCGCCGAGCCGATCAGCAGCAGGGGCTTGCGCCCGATCTTGTCGATCACCGCCACGGCGCCGAGGCAGGCCGCGATCGACAGGACGCCGGACAGGATGTTGATCTGCAGGGCGTCGTTCTCGGAGAAGCCGACCGACTGCCACAGCACCGCGCCGTAGTAGAAGACGATGTTGATGCCGACCAGTTGCTGGAAGACGGCCAGGATCAGACCGGCCCAGACAATGGGGCGCACCTTGCGCGTGGCCGGGTCCAACAGGTCGGCGAAGCGCGGCTTGTGGTCCGCCGCCAGCGAGGCGCGGATTTCGGCGACCTTGCGGGCGCCCGCCCCGTGGCCGAACAGCTTGGACAGCACGGCCTCGGCCTGGACGTCCTTCTTCTTGACCACCAGGAAGCGCGGGCTCTCGGGAATGGCCAACAGGGCCAGGAAATAGACCCCGGCGGGCACGACCTGCAGCCAGAACATCCAGCGCCAGGCCGGATAGCCCAGCCAGAACTCCGCCGTCGAACCGCCCGCCGTCTTGGCCAGGGCGTAGTTGGCGACAAAGGCCCCGGTCAGGCCGGTGATGATCATGATCTGCTGCACCGACGACAGCCGCCCCCGGATCGAGGCCGGGGTCACTTCGGAAATATAGGCCGGCGACAGGACCGAGGCCGCGCCGACCCCCAGGCCGCCGATGAAGCGGGCGATGATGAAGTGGGCCGAGGTGTCGGCCGCTCCGGCCCAGACGGCCGAGATGATGAACATGACGGCGGCGATCTGCATCACCGTGCGGCGACCGATGGCGTCCGCCAATCGTCCCGCCGCGAAGGCCCCGAAGGCGCAGCCCAGCAGGATGGCGCCGACGTTGAACCCCGTGCCCAGCGCCGACAGGTTGAAGGCCGCCTCCAGCCCGTCCTGGGTGCCGTTGATGACGCCGGAATCATAGCCGAACATGAAGCCGCCGATGGTGGCGACCGCCACGATCAGGGCGATGAAGGCCATGTTGACGCGATCGCTCCCCGCGATGTCCGGGCCTGAAGCCCCTGTCGGTCCCGCCATGTTCGTCCCTCCCCAGGTCCTTGGTGTTGACCGCCCGTCGTTGATCGCGGGCGGTGATGAAATCAGATTTGCGTCAGCGCCAGCCCGCGTCCACGAAATACGCGTGCCCGGTGATGAAGCGCGCGTCGTCGGAGGCCAGGAACAGGGCCAGAGCCGCCACGTCGCGCGGCTCGATGCGGCCCTTCAGGCACTGGGCGGCGACGATCTCGGCCTCGCCCTCGGGCGTGTACCACTTCATCTGGCGCGGGGTTTTGACATTGCCCGGCACGATGCAGGCGACCCGCACCCCGTCGGCGCCCAGTTCGCGCGCCAGGGCCCGCGTCATGCCTTCGATGCCCGCCTTGGCCGTCTCGTAGATCGACAGGTCGGGCAGGCCCAGGTGCCAGCTGATCGAGCCCAGATTCAGGATCACCCCCCGGCCCTGCTCACGCATGGCCGGCGCCGCCGTCTGAGCCGCAAAATAGAGGTGGCGCAGATTGACCGCGATCCGATCGTCCCAATAGGCGGGCGTAACCTCGGCCAGGGCGTGGCGGTCGTCGCTGGCGGCGTTGTTGATCAGGACGTCGATCGGGCCGAAGCGGGCGATGACCTCGCCCAGGGCCGCCTGCAGGGCCTCAACCTGCGTCAGGTCGCAGACCTGGAAGACCGGCGTCGGGTCCAACTGCGCCAGTGACGCCTCCAGAGCCCTGGCGTCCGCCTCGGCGATGTCGAAGAAGACCACCCGCGCGCCCTGTCGGGCGAAGGCCTCGACCACGCCCGCCCCGATGCCCGAGCCGCCGCCGGTGACGACCACCAGACGCCCCTTCAGCGAGGGATAGACCGCGCCGCTCATGCCGCACCGCCCAGCAGACCGCGCCCGGCCAGGTTCCGCATCAGGGCGCCGACGCCCAGGCTCCAGGGCGGCGCCTGATCGCAGGTCGCGACGATGTTTTCGAGGACGCCCAGCTTGTCGGACGACACCCGCACCCGGTCGCCGACCTTGTGCGTGAAGCCCTTGCCCGCCTCGCCACGATCCTCGACGGGCGCGAACATGGTGCCGAGATAGAGGGCGAAACCGTCGGGGTACTGGTGGGCGCTCAGGGTCTGGGCCGCCAGGTCCTCGGGATCGCGGCTGATCAGCCGCATCGAGCTTTCGCCCGTCATGACGAAGCCGTCCCGCCCCTCGACCTCCAGCCGCACCGTTGCGGCGCGCACGTCGTCCATGCTGAAGCCCTCGTCGAACAGGCGGATAAAGGGGCCGATCGCCGCCGAGGCGTTGTTGTCCTTGGCCTTGCCCAGCAGCAGGGCCGAGCGCCCTTCGATGTCACGCAGGTTGACGTCATTGCCCAGGCTCGCGCCGACCGGCCGCCCGGCGGGATCGCAGACGATCACCACCTCAGGCTCGGGGTTGTTCCAGTCGGAGTCCGCCCGCACCCCGACCGCCGCGCCCGCGCCGACCGAGGCCAAGACCGGCGCCTTGGTGAAGATCTCGGCATAGGGGCCAATGGCGACCTCCAGATACTGCGACCACAGGCCGTCGGCGATCAACTGCGCCTTGACGGCCTCGGCCTGGGTCGAGCCGGGACGCAGGTCCTTCAGGTCCCCGCCGATCCGATCCAGCAGCCCCTGACGAATGGCGGCGGCGGCGGCGGCGTCGCCGCGCGCCCGCTCCTCGATCACCCGCTCCAACGCCGAGACCGCGAAGGTCACGCCCGAGGCCTTGATGCATTGCAGATCCAGCGGCGACAGCAGGGTCAGCCCCTCGTCGCCCCAGGCCGTCGCCACCGTCAGATCCTCGACCGCGCCCAGATCGCGCCCTGCGGCGGCGGCCAGATCAGGCCGCGCCAAGGCCTGCGCCGAGGTGGGCGCATAGGCGGAAACATCAATCAGCCGACCGCCCCGCAACAGCACAGGCGTCGGCCCGTCGGCGGTCTCGATCCGGCCCAGAAGGACAGCCGCACGCCAGTCGCGCGGCAGGATGGCGGTCATGTCCAAGGTGTGTCTCCCACACGATCTGACGTCGTGTTAGCGCTAACATCAACCGAGGATCGATCGTCCGTCAAGTATTTTTACAGGTGAACTTAAACTGCGCCTGAGGGAGGCCCACTCGATTCACGCACCACCAGGAGATGCTCCATCAGACGCTCCCCGCTCGCTCCCGCTTCATCGTCCAGTTGAAGCCCGCCCAGCGCCGCCACGGCGGCCTCGGCCATGTCGGCGATAGGCTGGCGGATCGTTGTCAGCGCGGGCCACAGGGTCGTGGCGATCTGGGTATCGTCGAAGCCCACGATCGTCAGTTCCGACGGAATGTTCAGGCCGCGCCTATGGGCGGCCGCGATAGCGGCGGCCGCCATCTCATCATTGCTGGCGAAGATGGCGCTGGGCGGGGTCGCCGCTGAAAGCAGCCGCTCCGCCGCCTCGAACCCCGAGCGATAGGTGAAATCGCCGGCCTCGATCAGCCCCTCCGCGGCAGGCGTGGCCGCACGCATCTCGGTCTCGAATCCGATCAGACGCTCGGCGCTGGCCGTCTGATTGGGAGCGCCCTTGATGAAGCCGATGCGACGATGACCCAGATCCAGAAGATAGCGCGTCATCTCCGCCGCAGCCGCCATGTCGTCGATACGGACGCTGGCGGCGTCCGAGCGAAAACGGCCCGCCGCGACCGCCACCGCTTCCAGTCCGTGCGTCTGGACCTCATCCAGCACCGCCCATGATTCTCCATGCGGAGGCGGCAGCAGGACGCCCTTGACCCCAGAGGCCGCCAGCCGCCCGATCGCCTTGCGTTCGCTGTCCGGATCGACATCGCACTTCTCGATCAGAAGTTGCGCCCCGGCCTTGTGCGCGCCCTCCAGCGCCCCCAGCAGAAACTCGGTCAGATAGCCCGCGCTGGGGTTGGAGTAGAGCAGACCCACCCGGCCTGCCCCCGCGCTGGCCAGGCTCCGCGCCGCCGCATTGGGCGTATAGTCCAGCGCCGCCACGGCCTTCAGCACCGCCTCACGCGTGCTGGCCCGGACGCCCGAGGCGTTGTTCATCACCCGCGATACGGTCATGGGCGATACGCCCGCCATGCGTGCGACGTCATCGATCCTGGCGACGGCGGGTTTACTGCCGGACATGAGCGCGCCTCCCGCGCTTCCACAGCGCTCGCCCGGCACGAATAGCAAGTGTCCGCCGATCCGCAAAAGGTCGGGCGTCGCCTGCCCGCCAAACCGCCGACCTCCACAAACCCTAGGGCTCCAGCTCGATGTCCCAGTAGAGGAAGCTGAAACCGCCTTATCCGCGCCGATAAGCTCCTGAGAGCATTGATAAAAACCTACACCAGCCAACCCGACCGATGCTCGTGGTCACCATATGGTCACCACAGCGACGGAAATCGCAGCGATTTCCAGCACGCGATAGAGGCTACCGGAAACCAGCAGAAAAGTCGTCACCAACGGCTGCAACGCGCCAGCAGCGGACATGGGCACACCGCCCAAAAGCAGACCTTTGGCGTTCGATGGCAAAGTGCGCTGTCGTCCCTTCGGCAATGTTCGTCGGGCCCGAACCGGGCCCGACGAACACGTCACAGATCGATCTGCTCTGACATCTCCAAAGCGTCATCGACCTCGATGCCGAGATAGCGCACTGTACTCTCGAGCTTCCGGTGGCCCAAGAGAAGCTGACAAGCCCGAAGGTTTCCAGTCTTCTTTTACACGAGGGAGACCTTCGTGCGTCGCAGGCTATGGGTCCCATACCCATGCGGTTCGAGATCGATCATCCGAACCCATTTATCAACAAGCCGCGCGTATTGCCTGGTGCCGATATGTTGCCCTGGCCGACTCCGGCTCGGAAACAACCAATCATCGTCACACTGCGCTCGGAGGTTCAACCAGGCAGCGATCGCATCCCGCGCAGGCTCGGTGATCTCAAAAGGCACAGGTCTCCCTGTCTTCTGCTGGATGACGATTGAACGCTGACGAAGCGTGCCGCCGGGCGCCTCGTCGCTGACACGGAGCCTGACAAGGTCACAGGCGCGTAGCTTGGAATCCAGAGCGCAGTTAAACATGGCAAGGTCCCGGACCCTCCTCGCTACCTTGAGCTGCAGCCTAATTGCCCAGATGTGTTTCGGCTTGAGCGGAGCCTTGGGGCCGATCAGTCGCCCAGCGTTCCATGGGCGTTTCGGTGGGATGAAAAGGTCAGACTGGCGCATGGCCAACCTCCGTTGAGGCACCGCCCCAGCCAGTCATTCAACTCCAATCTTGGCTAATCGACATGCTCGGCGATCATCCGGCGTAAGGCGCGACATAAAGCCTAATTTCCTGATGGCGCGACATCCTGCTCATGAAACAAGGACCCACACGCACCCTCGGGCAAAAGCTCAACGGCCCGCTTCAAGAGATCTGACAAGATCAGACCCAGGTCACGATCCGCCGTAAGGTCCGCATTGTAGACAACATCCTGCAGTGCCCTGAATATCTGAGGAAGGTTCACACCTGCCACCGGCTCTGGGCACTCGGACCACTCACGCTCAAACGACGCCTGAGGATAGCGCTGCTGAAACGTCAGCTCGTTCAGGGCGCGCAGACGCCGCGACAGCTCATGAACGGTCCAGCCCGGGGGCAGGACATCCGGCTGGTCCACCGCGACCCCCGCCACGAGACCGATAGTCAGGTCTGAAACGACACTTACCGACATGTTTCCCCTCCCAGGATGAATAGGCTCAGATCAGGCCCAACTGCTTGAAGGAGGCGTACTTGCCTGTCGCCCCAATGATCACGTGGTCATGCAGGGCGATGCCAATCACCCTGCAAGCCTCCGCTATGTCCTTCGTCAAGCTCCTGTCCGCGAGGGACGGCTTGACGTCGCCTGACGGATGATTGTGGGCCAGCACGATGGCGGACGCCCCGACGTCCAGGGCTCGATGGATCACCTCCCGGACATACATCGGCGCGTGATCTACTGTTCCCCTGCCCGCCACTTCATCCTTGATGAGGGCATTCTTCTTGTCGAGGAACAGGATCCGCGTTTGCTCCTTGATCTCGTACTGAAGACTAGCCCTCAAATAGGAGATCAGGGCCGGCCAGGAGGACAGGATCTTTCTGCCGTCCACGCGCTGTTGCAGGGATCGGGCGGCGATCGCCGAGCATATGCTGACGTGCCGGACAAAGCCCTGACCATCCTGCCCTTGGACCACGGCGCGGGACAGCCGCTCCGGCGAGGCCGCGAAAAGGGCGCCGAGCGTGTCGAACTCACCCGACAGCCTCGCCGCCAGCCTCTCGACCCCAAGCGGCTCGACACCTGCGATGAAGGCCTGAAGAAGCGACAGGTCTCCATCAGTCCAGACCGTGTTCAGGTCCGGCGCGATGAATTGCGCCATGTCCCCGTCCATCAACCAACCTCCTGAAGCGACGGTCGGCCATGGCTTCCCAGACCCCTCCGAAGATAGTGAGGCTGATGAGCGTCCACAGCGTTAGCCGTACCGTAACGCCCGTCCAAGCGGTTAACTGGGACGAGAGAAGAGGCAAAAGATGCGTGCAGACGACCAGAAGCTGAAGCGCCGCTGCAAGGACCAGCCACCAGCGCGTTGATCTGACGCTCAACCGCCACAACCCGGCGAAGAGCGCCAAATTCAAGCCTGCCAGACCAATCTTCCAAGTCGAGAGCTGGAGTTGAAGCACCAACGGCTCGATCAGAATGTAAATCGCGAGAAGCGCGGCGGCGCATCGTTCGACGCGAGCGCCCTTCCAGGCCATCAACAACAGGCCAGCGATATTGAGTGACCACAGAGCGTATCCGATCAAATCATCGCCTGCCCCTCTGGGTCACTCTGCGCGATCTTCTTGATCGGGGTCTCAATGACATCTTCCCCCGTCTTGGACTCCGATGGTCCCATACGGGCAGGGACAAGCCCGAGTTCGCCAGCCAGCTTCTGCAACCGGTCATGCGTCCGCAGCGTCTGCCCCCTGGCGTCGAGGACGGCGCCCATGGCGCCGTGGAGGCTCAGCAGGGCCGCATGACCGCAGCCAGCCGAGAGTTGCGCCGACAGACGCCCTTCGATCATGCTCATTGAGAGCTGGTTGGCCTTTATGAATGCGTGGTCCAGAGCGTGCTCGAAAGCTATGAGATCATGAGCGACGATGGAGCCGATGGTCGCGGCGGTTTCGTTCTGGTTGCGCATGGCGGATGCCCCTTTTCAACGCCAGCTCAAAAACGTCGCGACGACCCCGAACACCATCAGACCTATGGCGAGGATGGCGCCGATCGCTAATGCCATCCCCAGGGCCAGGAGAATGATGAGAACCAGCTTCGGTCCTCGCCACCCGGCCGTCGTACGCCATTGCCCTAGCCCTGAATACACGCCGAACGACGTTTTCGGATCAAGAGCGCCAATGTCGTGAACGAAGGCGACGGACGCCTCGCTGACACCCGGAGCTGGACCGTTTTCGCCAAGGCCCGCCATGCCTCCAGACCCGTCTGACGGAAACTCCGTCAGTAACTCCAGAGCCTTCTTGCGGCTGGTGACGCCCAGCTTACGCTTGGCTTCCCTAATGTGGTTTTCGACAGTGTGCGGAGACAGGCCGAGCTTCCGGCCGATCTCCTTGTCGCTCATAAAAGCAGAGAGCTTTAGGCACTCCACCTGCCTCTGAGACAGTCTTTCAGGCATTGACCGCTCCCCGCGAACTTTCAGGAAGTAACGCGTCGTGGCCGCGAGTCGTCTAGCTAACTCGCCCCACAGGCGGGCTATAGTTGTTTACAATTATGTGCCACGCCCAGCGGCATCACTCGCGTGACGTCACCCAAGAGCCGTCGAGGACCTAGAGGCTGGCGAGTGTTTGCGGACCGTTTAGGCCGAAAAGCGCCAGCAGCGGTCATTTACTAAGCGCCGGAAACACGAGGTTCAGTCATGCGGCCTGAGCGTGGGAACGTCCGGTTTTCGATGCCGCAGTACGCCGTCGATGCGCCGGGCACAGTCACTTGGGCTTTGCTCGGAAGACGACACTCTGAATATCCGGCGATGACCCGCTTTCGAGCCAAAGTGCATGGGGCCTGAATCGACCCGCAGGGGCGCTCCGGTCATGACCTGTCGCCAGGATCGTCTTGACCAATGGGTAATATTACACCGCCGCGCTCTGAATCCGTCTCCGCTTCGGCGACTCGCGCCTTGCGGTTTCGCTCCCTGGCGCGGCGATAGCCTACGTAGACGACCAGAAATGATGCGAGCGTGATCAGCACGACAGGCGCCCAGTTTTCCCGAAGAGGCAGGGCGTAGACTTTTCCGATTGTGTACAGCGAGACCATCGCAACAGTCGCGCCACACAAGCCCGCCAGCCACGGCCCTCCGGTTGGCGTCGGGGCATATAGTTCCGCTCGCTCGGCCGCCTCACGCTTCCTCTTCGCGTCTTCCACGGCTTGCCTCCCGACAGCGCTAGACCAATCGCCAGCCATGAAGCTGACCTGACGCCAGTTGCACAGTGACGACATCGCCGACCAGGCTGACTTCTGAAAAGCGACGCCCCGATCCAAGCACGTCAAGCTCATGATTATTGGCTAACCGAACTCTTCGACCACCCTGCGGCAAGAGCCCAATGACATGAGCAGCCATCGCGATGGGGGTCTGTCCAGGCAGAGTATTCCTGGCGGTGATCTCGTAAAGTTTGTTGAAAGCCATGACGAACATTTCCTGTCGGTCCAAACGAACGACCAGGATGGATATGGGGAGGCGTAACTGCTTCCCAGCGCTACTGGCCTCCACTTTCCACCTAGGCGAGGCTTGCTGGGCACATGGCCCGCGTCAAAAGAACCCGCCGCCGGACGCCCGATGCAGGTCAGGCCAGGTCCCGTATGCGCATGGTTCCGCTGTTGCTCGTCTTCACCTCGAAGCGTCCGCTTGCGCGAATGAGATCAGACAGCTTGGCGTATCCATATGTTCGCTGGTCGAAATCCGGGTGGGCGTTGCGCAGACGGTTGCCGATCCCGCCCACAGCGATCCATCCTTCTCCGTCCTCATCCATATCGGCGATCACGCTTGCGATCAGCCGCGCCGCTTCAGCCGGCTTTCGTTTACTCTCGCCTGAGCCGCGCGTCGCCCTTGCGGTGTCTACATCGCCCTCGCCAGGAAGGCTCAGGTTCTCGGTGTAGATGAAGCGGGTGCAGGCCTGACGGAAACTCTCAGGTGTCTTCTGCTCGCCAAACCCGTAGACGTCGACGCCCTCTTCGCGAATGCGCGACGCGAGCCGTGTGAAATCCGCGTCGGACGACACCAAGCAAAAGCCGTCGAACCGGCCGGAATGCAGAAGGTCCATGGCGTCTATGACGAGCGCGATGTCACCCGAGTTCTTGCCCTTGGTATTTGCGAAATTCTGTTGGGGCTGGATAGCGAAACGAGCCAGCACCTTCGTCCAGCCGGAAATCTGGGGACTGGCGAAGTCGCCGTAGATGCGTCGCGCCGATGCTTCGCCCAAGGCCGCGATCTCTGTGAACAAGGCTTCTGCGATTTTCGGAGAAGCGTTCTCGGCGTCGATCAGCACAGCCAGTCGCGGCGCCCGGCCTTCAATCGCCATGATGGATTTCCGCCATTGCCTTGTAGTCGAGAGGCTTCGTGTAGTTTCCCAATCTTTGGGCGGAGAGCCGATCTCCCAAAAGGGCCGGCGCCGGCCCAGTTAAAGCCTCGGCGACAGCCGAGAGGAAACGCAACCGCCCTTGAGCCGCAACAGCGGGGTCCTCTCCAACGCGGACTCCTCGCCCGTCGACGCGGCACGCCTCGTCTCGAACCCTGCTGATCAGGGCCGCGAGATGTCCCTTGCTTTTGCGGTCATCCATGAGAACGGCATGGGTCCGGGCCTCAGCCAGTCGTCGCTGCAAGGCAGCGTCAACATCCTGCCCCAGACCCGATCTCACGGCCATCTGGACGAAATCATGCGCGTACAAACGCACGAAACTCTCTTCGATCATCAGGGGTCTTTCGAAAGCGACGGCAGGGCCGTCTGATGTCCCGACACAGGCGCAGGCTTCCTTCTCCTGGAGGCGCGGGCGGTTTTGACTGCCGGCGGCTTGGGAATAGCTGCGCGCCTGTCGGTCTCTGCTTCAATCAGCGGAAGAATATCGGATGCAGCCACGATCTGAGGCGGCAGACCATGCTGAACCAGCCGCTGCGCATTAATGCGCA